>Ga0209647_1001346_pt1 | contig 21106 bp, 17 predicted proteins | sample GraSoi_2013_60cm_FD_185827 | JGI IMG/M metagenome (GOLD analysis project Ga0209647, IMG submission 185827) | Grasslands soil microbial communities from the Angelo Coastal Reserve, California, USA - Sample 9_17_2013_60cm (SPAdes) (version 2) | ecosystem: Environmental > Terrestrial > Soil >... | reverse complement strand
GATGATCATCACCGACGGCGGGATCAAAATGCCGAGCGTGCCGCCCGCCGTGATCACTCCGGATGCGAGCTTCACGTCATAGCCCGCGCGCAGCATCGGATTGAAGGCAATCACGCCCATCAGCACCACGACGGCGCCCACCAGGCCGCTGGCGATGCCCCAGAACGTGCACACGATCAGCGTCGCCACGGCGAGCGAGGCCGGCACGCGGCGGAACGCGAGCTGGATCGAGTAGAACATCTTGTCGACCAGCGCGCCGCGCTCCATCACGTAGCCCATGAGCACGAACAGCGGGATGGAAATCAGCACGTCGTTGGTCATCGCGCCGTAGGTGCGCTGGACCATCAGGTCGAAGACCTTGTTGTCCGTGAACAGCTGGTGCGGCTCGTAGAACGCGATGTAGCCGAAGAACATCCCGAGGCCCATGAGCGTGAATGCCGTCGGGAAGCCCATCATGATCACGACCACGATGAGCGCGAGCATGGTGAGCCCGAGGGCGGGATCGCTCATGTCTGGAGGTCTCCCCCCATACCGCGCTGGCGCGCGGTCTCGTCGATTTGATGCGCGCGCGCGATGGCGAGCTTGCGCGCTTCTTCGTCGACGTGCTCGCTCTGCGCGAGCTGCTCTTCGACGACGTCGATCTCCGTGACGTCCTTGAGACGGCTCGGCCATTTGCCGGTCTTGAGACAGACGATGCAACGCACGATCTCCGCGGCGCCCTGGAGCATCACCAAGACCCCGGCGACCGGAATCATCGCCTTGAACTGGTAGACCGGCGGGCCCTCCGCCGTCACGGTCGAATGCTCCCCGATGGCCCACGATTCGGACGCGAACACGTACCCGGAATAAATGAGCGCGGCGATTCCGGGGATGAAGAAGACGATGTACAGCACCAGGTCGAGTCCGGCCTGCATCCGCGGCCGCATCGAACCATAGAGGAAATCGCCGCGGACATGGGCGTTTTGCGCCAAGGTGTAAGCGCCGGCCAGCATGAACAGCGTGCCGTAGAGCATGTTGTCGAGGTCGAATATCCAGGCCGTCGGCGCATTCAAGATGTAGCGCTTGAAGACCTCGACACAGACGACGGTCATCAGCGCGATGATCAGCCAAGCCGCAGCCTTGCCCACCCAGGTGCTGATGCCATCAATCGCGTGCAGGATGCTTTGGACGTTCATCCAGTGCCGCCGCTGAGCGTGAGGAAAATTGACAACAACAAAGCACCATCCGGTCGCGCCGAATGGTGCTTTGCCAGTTCAGCGCGTCGTCAGATGGGCTTCTTGGCGTTCGGTCCCCAGTAATGGTCGAACACCATCTTTCGGCTCACGACGGTGTCTTGTTCCCATTGCGTCGCCCGCTTTGCAAACGCGAGCTGGGATTCGATGATCTCCTTGAATAGCGGATTTTCCGCCGCTTTCTTCTTTGCCACCTCGTCGAAGATCTCGAGCTGCCTTTTGAGCACCGCATCGGGCGTTTTGTAGAACTTCACGTTGTCCTTGGTCTGCAGCTCGACGTAGTCCTGCGAGTAGCGGTCGATGGCTTTCCACTGCATGTCCTGCGACGCAGCCTCGACGGCATTTGCGATGATTGCCTTCAACTTGTCGGGCAATGCGTCGTACTTGGTCTTATTGAACGTGATCTCGAACTGCTCGGCATTCTGATGGTAGCTCTGCAGCATGCAGACCTTGGAGACATCGGCAAAGCCGAGCGCGCGGTCCGACGAGGCGTTGTTGAACTCGGCCGCATCGAGCAGGCCACGGTCCATGGCCGCCACGATCTCGCCGCCGGGCAGCGCGTTGACCGCGGCGCCCAGTCCCGTGAACACGTCAATGGAAATTCCGACGGTGCGGAACTTGAGGCCTTTGAAGTCGTCGGGCTTTGTGATCGGCTTTTTGTACCAGCCGAGCGGCTGGGTCGGCATCGGTCCATAGGGGAACGAGACGACGTTCGCTCCGATCGAGTTGTAGAGCTTGTTGAGCAGCTCCTTGCCGCCGCCGTACTTGTGCCAGGCCAGCAGCATGTTGGCGTCCATCGCGTAGCCCGGGCCCGATCCCCACAGTGCCAACGCGGTTTGCTTGCCGTAGTGGTAGACGAGCACGCCGTGGCCGCCGTCGAGCACTCCCTTCGACACCGCATCGAGCAGTTGGAAGGCGGGCACCACGGCACCGGCGGGCAGCACCTCGATCTTGAGATCGCCGCCAGTCATGTCGTTGACTTTCTTGGCATAATCGAGCGCGTATTCGTGAAAGATATCCTTCGACGGCCACGTGCTCTGCCAGCGCATGTTGATCGGGCCCTGCGCCCTCACGACGCTCGGCGCCGCCACGGTCGCGGCTGTCGCCACCGCAGCTCCTTTGAGGAACTTGCGGCGCGTCGCTACTGCAGATGGAGACTTAGTCGGCATTCCTTCCTCCCTGGTCAGTGAGTTGAGAGACGACGTTCTTCGTCATCTTCTGCGATTAACCCACCCGAATAGCACCTATTCCAGCAGGGCCGGTTGTAGGCGGGGATACCGCCCCACACAAGGCTCGAATTGTCTCGCCCCCCGCGATACGCGAGCGCACGTGGCCAAAGTTAACAATAGCGGCCTGACGGCGACCGTGGTCCAGTACCAGAGCAAGGTTTCCGCCGTCGCGGGATGGGGTTTCGGGGGGCTTATGCTAAAGTTGAAGATGGGGACGGCCAGATCAGACCCACGGCTCCCACCCGTGAAAAGGGACGATCGCCCAATTCAGGCCGAATTGATCGGCTGAGCCATCGCCCAAGCGCAATTTCGATCCGCTGCCGGCAGACAGGAGAAGCCCCGTGTCACGCCTCCTTTCGACGCTCGCCATCATCTGGCGGCTTGCTCGTCCGTATTTCTTTTCCGAGGACCGCTGGGCCGGCCGCGTTCTATTGGGCACGGTCATCGCCATCGAGCTCTCGGTCGTGGCCATCAACGTCATGCTCAACCAATGGAACAACCGCTTCTATAACGCGCTGCAGGAGCGCAATTGGGACGCGTTCATCTACGAGATCGGCTTTTTCTGCGTGTTGGCAGCGATCTATATCGTGCTCGCGGTCTACCAACTCTATCTCAATCAATGGCTACAGATCCGGTGGCGGCGCTGGATGACGCGGCACTACCTCGATCATTGGCTGGCCGGCGCCAATCACTACCGCATGCAGTTGCTCGGCGATGCCGCCGACAATCCCGACCAGCGCATCGCCGAGGACATCAACATGTTCATCGATCGCACGCTGGCGATCAGCGTCGGGTTGCTCAGCGCGATCGTGACGCTGGTCTCCTTCGTGGTGATCCTGTGGACGCTCTCCGCGGCCGCCCCGCTCCATCTGTTCGGTGCGAGCTTCACCATTCCAGGCTACCTGGTGTGGGCGGCGCTGCTCTATGCCGCGGTCGGAACCACGCTCACCCATCTTATCGGCTGGCCGCTCGTCTCGCTCAATTTCCGCCAGCAGCGGTTCGAGGCCGACTTCCGTTTCAACCTCGTTCGGGTGCGCGAGAATTCCGAGCAAATCGCGCTGCTGGGAGGCGAAACCGCCGAGCAGGAGCGGTTGCTCGATCGCTTCGGTTATGTCGTCGGCAACTTTCTCCTGATCATGCAGCGGACCAAGAAGCTGACCTTTCTGACCTCAGGCTACACGCAGATATCGATCGTCTTTCCCTTCATCGTGATCAGTCCCGCCTATTTTGCCGGAGCGGTTCAGCTCGGCGGACTGATGCAGACCGCATCCGCGTTCACCAGCGTACAGACCGCGCTGTCGTTTTTCGTCAACGCCTATCGTTCGCTCGCGGAGTGGCGGGCGGTGATCGCGCGCCTCGACGGCTTCAACATCGCAGGCGAGCGGGCGCGGGCGGCAGCAACGGCGCCACAGGCGATCGCGGTGTCGACGCGCGAGGGCAGAGATCGGGTCGAAATCGACGACCTTCTGGTGCGGCTGCCGCAAGGCACCCCGCTCGTCGCCGCCGACGACATTGCCATCGCGGCGGGCGAGCGGGTGCTGCTCACCGGTCCGTCCGGCTCGGGCAAGTCGACCTTGTTCCGGGCCATCGCGGGTACGTGGCCGTTCGGCGCGGGCACCATCCGGGTGCCCAAGGGGGCCAAGCTGATGGCGCTGCCGCAGCGACCTTATTTCCCGATCGGCACGCTGACGGCCGCGGTCACTTATCCAGCGGAGCCCGGCACCTTCGGTGCCGAGGAACTCTCCGAGGTCATCACCGCCGTCGGCCTGCCGGCGCTCGCCGGGCGGATTACCGAGGAGGCGCACTGGAACCGAATGCTCTCGCTCGGCGAGCAGCAACGCCTCGGCATTGCCCGCGCCATTCTGCAGGCGCCCGATTATCTTTTCCTCGACGAAGCCACGGCTTCGCTCGACGAGGCGGCGGAAGCCGCGCTTTACCGCCTTCTCAACGCGCGGCTCAAGCGCACCACGATCGTGTCGATCGGCCACCGCTCGACGCTCGCCGCCTTCCACCGCCGCGGTCTCGTGCTCGAGCGCGACGGCGAGCTCAACCGGCTGCGTGAAGCCGCGCTCGCACCGGCGGCGGAATAACCCCGACAGCCGCTGGAGGGTGGCCGCCGGGAACAGCGGCGCGCCGGTTCGGGGCCGATCAGGCGGCGGCCGCCTTCTTGCGGTTGGCCTCGAGCCGGGCATCGACCAGTGCGACCGTGGCATCGATGACGGCATTGCGCAGACCCTTCTGCGCCGCGATCGCCTGCACCAGCTTATCCGCGCGTTCGATATTGGGCGCACCGTTGTTGAGTGCGCGGGCGGCGGACGACGGCCGCGTGAGCCCATCCGCGGCGGCGGCGTATTTCTCGAACGGCACCAGATCGTCCGGCGCGGCGCCGAGCTTGATGCAGAGGTCGCGCACGAAGTTATAGATCGCGCGCGACGCCTCGACGTCGCGGTGCACCGCTTCCTTGATGGTGATCGCGCCGTCCTTGGTGACGCAGCGGTAGTTGCCGGTCAGCAGCATCGCCCACTTGGCGAGCGGCACGAAGATGGACTCGTGCACCTTGAGCTTCACCGGCAATTCGATCTTGTTGCCGTCACCGGGATCGAATCGGATCGCCTCGATATCGTCCTGCAGCCGGCGGAGAATGGCGGTGTCCTTGTCGGTATCGAAACGCGCGACCTTGAAGTTGGTCGGCAGCGTGACCTGCAGCACGTTGACCTTTTCCTCCGGCGGGCGGATCGCCTGCGGGTCCGGGCTGCACAGCGTCAAGAATCGGGGATCGAAACTGTCCCAGACGCTAGGGTCGGTATAGGCGATTTTCAACGGGTCGGTGTTCAGGCCCTGGATGCGCTTGAGGTACGGCAGCGGCGGCATGTTCATGATCGACATGCAGGGCACTCTGGACCTGGCGACGGCGTCGAGCAGTTGGCGCACGCCGGCGGAACGATATTGCGGCTCCTGCATCGCGAGGCCGACGAGGTCGTACTCGGTCGGATCGACGTCCGCGGGGCCGCCCGCGGACACTTTGCCCGGCAGCTTGCGCGAGTCGACCTCGACTGGGTCTTTGCGGCCTCTGATCGGCAAGCGCACGCGAAAGCCCTCGGCGTTGATCAAGTCGGCCTCCTGGGGGAGGCACACGAGCTTCACCTGATGACCCCCGAACAGCAGCTTGGAGGCCAGCAGCGACCCGTAGGACGCGCCCATGATCAAGATGTTGTAAGTCGCCGGCATAGCGAACCTCCTCCGCGTGGGGGTGTGGAAGCAGGAGAGCGTTGATCCCTCTCGCGCGTGCAATGCTATTCGGCTCGCCATCCCCACGCAATTGGGGTCGCCGCAGCATGGCACTCCCCTAGCCGGCGCGAGCCTGCCTGAGCGGCCGTTCGCCGGTGAGCGCCGCCGATGCCGCACTCGATCGGCTCCCTCTCCCGTCGGGAAAAGGAGCCGACCGGCGCCAACGTCAGGCCCGTTCTTCTGTCGCGGTGGGTATTACGAGGAGGTCCCGCCCGAACCGCCGCTGCCGCCCCCGGACGTGCCGCCCATCGGCGGCCATGCGGGCGGAGGGGTGTAAGACGGCGTCGAGCTTGGGGCCGGAGCGGGCTTTGGCGCCGCAGCGGCCTTGGCCTTCGGCTTCGCCTTTTTGGCGCTGCTCTTCTTCGCCGCGACGCGCTTTTTCTTACGGGCCGGCGCGGCTTTTTTCCCCACCTTCCGTTTCTTCGTCCTCGACTTCGCCTTCTTCGCCTTCTTCGCTTTCTTCGCCATGATCGCCTCCCGATCTTTACGGCTTCGCTACTGTCACTTCACCAGCGCAACGGGCGCTGCCGCTGCGTCAGATCCCCCGCTTCCCGGCGAGCGCTTCGGGTTCGGGGCCTCCGGTCGCCCAGTCGACGAGCTCGACGGTGTGAACGACCGGGATCACCGTGCCCGCAGCGATCTGCGTTATGCAGCCGATATTGCCGGCGGCGATCACGTCGGGCTTGAGCTTTTCGATATTCCCGACTTTACGGTCGCGCAACCTCCTCGCAAGCTCCGGCTGCAGCATGTTGTACGTGCCGGCCGAACCACAGCACAGATGTCCTTCCGCTACATCTTTCACTACGAATCCAAACTTGCAAAGCAATTCTTTCGGCGCGCGCGTGATTTTCTGACCGTGCTGGAGCGAGCAGGCCGAATGATAAGCGACCACGAGCCCAGTCGGGTCGCGCGTGGACGACAGTTCGAGGCCGCTCAGATACTCGCTGATATCCTTGGCAAGCCGCGACACGCGCAGCGCCTTGGGGGCGTAGGTTTCATCTGTGCGCAGCAGATAGCCGTAGTCCTTGACCACGGTGCCGCAACCCGAGGCCGTGACCAAGATGGCGTCGAGGCCCTCGCCCGCGATCTCGGCGGTCCAGGCGTCGATCTGGCGGCGGGCGGCGGAGAGGGCCTCGGACTCGCGGCCCATATGGTGGGCAAGGGAGCCGCAGCAGCCCTCATCCGCAACCACCACCTCGATGCCATGGCGGGTCAGGAGGCGGACGGTGGCTGCGTTGATCGCGGGGGCGACCACCGGGCTGACGCACCCGGTCAACAGTGCCACCCGGCCGCGGCGGGGAGCGGACGCCGGGAATAGGCGCCGCCCCGACGCGGCGAACTTCGGCGGCAGCCGGGCGGGCGCCAATCGCAGCATGGCCGCAACCGGCTTGAGCCCCAGCGCGGCAAACAAGCCGGCGAACGGCTTGCCCATCCGCGCCGCGGCGAGCGCCCGGCGCAGGAGACGATTGTTCGGCAGCACACGGGCGAGAAGCGCGCGGAGCAGGCGGTCGAGGGGAGGCCGCGCATAGGTGGCCTCGATACGCTCGCGCGCGTAGTCGACGAGGTGCATGTAATTCACCCCCGACGGGCAGGTGGTCATGCAGGCCAGACACGACAGGCAGCGATCGATATGCTTGACCACCTCGGCGGTCGCCGGCCGGTCATTCTCCAGCATGTCCTTGATCAGGTAGATGCGCCCGCGCGGCGAATCGAGCTCGTCCCCGAGCAACACGTAGGTCGGGCAGGTCGCGGTGCAGAAGCCGCAATGCACGCAGGTGCGCAGGATGCGGTCCGCTTCCGCGACATTGGGGTCGGCGAGTTGCGCGAGGGTAAAGGAAGTCTGCACTGGGACCGATCACCAACTGCGCCGTAATGGCGGACAGAAGCCCGGCAATGACGAAGAGATCCCCGTCATACCCCGGCCCACATCCGGCCCGGATTGAGCACCCCCCTGGGATCGAAGCTCTCCTTGACCCGCTTCGTCAATGCGGCAACGGCGGCATTCTGGGGCGCGAACACGTCGATCGCCGCGCGCACGGAGGCCGGTGCGCGGATCAGCGTCGCATGCCCCCCGGCCGCGGCCACCGCGCGCCGCACGAGCGCCGCACCCGCATCGTCGCAGGCGCCGAGCGCAACCCAGATCAGGCCGCCCGCCCAGTCGTAGAACATCTGCGCCTGCGCCGCGCTTGCGATCATGGCGGCAAGTTCGGCGCCGCGGCTCGGCGCCGTCGAGATGCGCCAGAGCGGCTGCTCGTCTTGTCGCGCCGACCGATCGGCCGCAAAGGGCGCCACATCGCGCACCGCCGTCCACAACGCGCGCGAACCCGGCGCCTCGAGCGTCGCGAGCTCGCCGAACGGCTTCATCAGCGCCTCGAGCATGCGCTTGCGCTCGGCGACCGAGGGCGAAAAACCCTCGAGCCGCAGCGCGGTGACGGCGTCGGCGGCAATGACCCCCGCCTCGACGCGGACGGCGACCCCGGCCGGCAGATGCGCGGCGCCCGACACATCGCAGGAGGATCCCATAGCGCTGGTCATGGCCTCGATCGCCCGCGCCGGCTCGAGACCGCGGACCAACAGCGTTTGCTCGGTCTCCGGCCGAGGCAGCACCTTGATCGTCACCTCGGTCATCGCCGCGAGCGTGCCCCATGAGCCTGCGATCAGCTTGCACAGGTCGTAGCCGGTGACGTTTTTCACCACCCGCCCGCCGGACTTGAATGTTTCGCCACGGCCGGACACGGCGTAGAAGCCGAGGAAATGGTCGCGCGCGGCGCCGGCCTTGATCCGGCGCGGACCGGAAACGTTCGCCGCCAGGGCGCCGCCGATCGTGCCGCGGCCGGCGACGCCGCCGAGGATGCCAGCGTAGTCCATGGGCTCGAAGGCGAGCTGCTGCCCGTTGGCGGCAAGGAGCGCTTCGATTTCGGCGAGCGGCGTGCCGGCCTTGGCCGAGAGCACAAGCTCCTCCGGCTCGTAGAGGGTGACGCCGGTCAATGCGGAAAGATCGAGCGTTAGGTCCGTTTGCGCGGGCCGGCCGATCGCGCGCTTGGAGCCGTGCCCCACGATTTCCGCCGTCTTGCCCTCGGCCAGCGCCCATTGCACCGCCGCCTCGACATCCTTGGCATCGCGGGGTTGGACGGTGTCGGCCATCGCCGGTTCAGAACCTCGGAATATCCGGAAACGGTACCCGCCCCGCGTGCACGTGCATGCGCCCGAGCTCGGCGCAGCGATGCAGCGTCGGAAATACCTTGCCCGGATTGAGCAGGCCCTTGTCGTCGAAGGCGCATTTGAGCCGCTGCTGCTGCTTGAGGTCAGCCTCGGAGAACATGGCCGGCATCAAGTCGCGCTTTTCCACGCCCACCCCGTGCTCGCCGGTGAGCACGCCACCTACTTCGACGCAAAGCTTGAGGATGTCTGCACCGAACTTTTCCGTCCGCTCGAGCTCGCCCGGCTTGTTGGCGTCGTAAAGAATGAGCGGGTGAAGATTGCCGTCACCGGCGTGGAAGACATTGGCGACGGCGAGCCCATAAGTCTCGGACAGCTCGCGCATGCGCTTGAGCACCTGCGGCAGCCGCGCTCGCGGAATGGTGCCGTCCATACAGTAGTAGTCTGGCGAGATGCGGCCGACCGCCGGGAACGCCGCCTTGCGCCCGGCCCAGAACAGGAGCCGCTCCTGCTCGGAAGTCGAGACCCGGCAGGTCAAGGCGCGGCAAGATCTTGCGATCGCCTCGATACGGGCGATGAGGTGATCGACCTCGGCGCGCGGCCCGTCGACTTCGACGATCAACAGCGCCTCGACGTCGAGCGGATATCCGGCATGCACGAATTGCTCGACCGCATGGATCGCGGGCCGATCCATCATCTCCATTCCGCCGGGGATGATGCCCGCGCCAATGATCTTGGCCACGCACTCGCCGGCGTCCTCGGACGAGGCAAAACCGACCAATACGGCGCGCGCGCAGTCCGGTTTCTTGAGGATGCGCACGGTGATCTCGGTGACGACGCCGAGCAAGCCCTCCGACCCGGTGATGATGCCGAGCAGATCGTAGCCGCCAGCGTCGAGATGCTTGCCGCCGACGCGGACGATTTCGCCCGTCATGAGCACCAGCTCGCAGCCGAGCAGGTTGTTGGTGGTCATGCCGTATTTGAGGCAATGCACGCCGCCGGAATTTTCCGCCACGTTGCCGCCGATGGTGCAGGCGATCTGCGAGGAGGGATCGGGGGCGTAGTAGAAACCGGCGTGCTCTACCGCTTCCGTCACGGCAAGATTGGTCACGCCCGGCTCGACCACGGCGAGGCGGTTGGCGAAATCGATCTCGCGGATGCGGTTGAACTTGGCCATGCCGAGAAGGACGCCATCGGTGAGCGGCAACGCGCCGCCGGAGAGCGAGGTACCGGCCCCGCGCGGCACCACCTTGATGCCTTCGGCATGGCAGAACGCGAGCACGCGACTCACCTGCGGCGTGGTCTCGGGCAGCACGACGACCATGGGAAGCTGGCGATAAGCGGTCAGCCCATCGGATTCGTAGGGACGCATCTCGCGCTCGGCCGCGATCACGCCTTCGCCCGGCACGATAGCGCGAAGTGCCGCCACGATGCTCTCGCGGCGGGCGAGTACGGCTTGGTCCGGCGCGGGCATTGCGAGCGACACCTGCACGCTCCGTGGGTCGATTGCGGGCCGATCGCGGCTCGCTCTCACGCCATGTTTCTCTCGTTACGCCATGTTTATAGCGGCAACGCGGCCTGAAATCGCGCTGTTCCGCAAAAAAACTGCGCGCGTCATGGCAGCGGGACAAATTCTCCCTTTGGGCCGTTGACACTGCCGACACTTAACGCCATTCGAACAGCGTGAAGATTGCGATCGCAAGTCGGCTCAAGCCGACTTGCGCGCTTATGAGGGGCAGGTTTCGGGTCGATCCGAGACCGGCGCCAGGCCGGGCGTCGATCGGAATTCGAAAGAGGAGGGAAACGATGAGGACATTGGTGATCGCCGGGATCGTCGTTGCAGCTTCGACCGGCACGGCATTGGCGCAGGACGCCGCCGCCGGCGAACAGGTGTTCAGGCGATTGTGCTCCCCCTGCCACGACATCGGGCCGGAGGCCAAGGTCAAGCTCGGTCCCCCCCTCAACGGCATCGAAGGTCGCACGGCCGGCACCTTCGAGGGCTTCAACTACTCCCCCGCCAACAAGTCGTCCGGCATCACCTGGAGCGAGCAGCCCTTCGACAAATATATCCGCGCGCCGATGCAAGAGATGCCAGGCACCCGCATGGCATTCGTCGGCATCAAGAATGACAAGGACATTGCGGATCTTTGGGCCTACCTCAAGCAATTCGGGCCCGACGGGGCGAAGAAATGAAACCGGCGGCGGGCGCAATGCATCGCGCCTGCCTCGCCTTACGATTGGTTCGACGCGCAATTGCGATCACGCGCACGCAACGCCCTGGGCTTAGCCGCGTTGCAACGCAGCCGAGCCGGCGTAGACTTGCATAGACACGGGATTGCCGCAGGCCGCTGCGTCGCGAGGAGGGTCGAGCCATGTTCAAGGATGTCGTCGTCAACATTTCGGGCCGCGGCCCGCGCGACTTTGCGGCCGAGTACGCGACCTCGATCGCCGCAACGGTCGGCGCCCATATCGCCGGCATCTCCTTTCTCTACGAACCGGTGATTCCTGACGGAACGCTCGGAGGCATTCCCGTCGACCTGATCGAGCTCCAACGCGAGGAAAACAGCAAGGTCGCCAATGCGGCGGTGAGCCGATTCGAAGCGGGGGTGAAAAAGGCGGGAATTTCAGCGGAAACCCGCATCCTCGACGCGACGTTTGGCGGCGCGGCCACGCTGTTCGCCCAGATCGCTCGCCGCTTCGATCTCGCGGTGGTCGGCCAGGCCCAGCGCGAGGGCGGAGCCTCCGACGAGCTGATGGTCGAGGGGGCGCTGTTCGAATCCGGGCGTCCCCTTGTCGTCGTCCCCTATATCCAAAAGCGCGGACTGACGCTCGAGCGCGTGCTCGCGTGCTGGGACGGCGGGCGCACGGCCGCGCGCGCCATCGGCGACGCCATGCCGTTCCTCGAACGCGCGAAGGCGGTCGACATCGTCATCGTCGCCGAAGAGCGCAAGGGCGGCGACGAGATCAACGGCGCCAATATGAGCGAGCATCTCGCGCGCCATGGCGTGGCGGCCAACGTGAAACGCATCGCCAAGGGCGATCTGGCGATTGAAGACGTTCTCTTGTCCTACGCCGCCGACAGCGGCGCGGATTTCATGGTGATGGGCGGCTACGGGCATTCCCGCCTGCGCGAATTCATTCTCGGCGGCGTCACGCGCGGCATCCTGGGGTCAATGACGGTGCCGGTAATGATGTCGCACTGACCCCCTCGCCATAAGTTTTTGGCGGAACGTCGTTTTCGGCGGTGGAACTTCGCCGTCCGAGCGGCGTTATCTGCCCGCCTTTCTCCCCTTGGCGTTGCTTCGTCCCAATCGCGTCAACCCTTGGCGTTGCTTCGTCCCAATCGCGTCAACCGTCGCTTCATCTGCCGGGTGGTCCATGGACTATGCCCTCGTACAACGACCGAAAATGGAAGGTCTACGAACGGCCGGTACGTTCAAGTTCGGCATCGAAGAGGAATATTTCCTGGTCGACGCCGAGACGAAGTTGGTCGTGCGCAGCATGTCGCAACCATTCTTCGAGGCCGCCAAGGCTGCAACGGATGGCCGAATCTCGCCCGAGTTCCTGCAACCGCAGATCGAGGTGATCACCTCGCCTCACGACAACGTGGCGGATGCACGCGCCGAGCTGCGCGCACTGCGCCGAACCATCTCCACGGTGGCGGCCGAGCATGGGCTTGCCATCCTGGCCGCCGGCACCCATCCGACCGCCGCCTGGCGCAGCGCGCAGCAGACCAATAAAGAGCGCTACGACAGCGTCATGCACGACCTGCAGATGATCGGTCAGCGCGACCTCTTGTGCGGGCTGCACGTGCACGTCGAGCTGCCCGATCCGGACCAGCGCATCGACGTGATGTATCGAATGCTGCCCTATCTGCCGCTGTTCCTCGCCCTTTCGACCTCCTCGCCGTTCTGGCAATCGCGACGCACGGGACTGAAAGGGTATCGGCTCGCCGCCTACGACGAGTTGCCGCGCACCGGCGTGCCGGACCTGTTCCGCACGCAGGAGGAATTCGACGCCTATGTGACGGCGCTGGTGCGCGCCGGCGTGATCGCGGATTCGAGCTACATCTGGTGGGCGATCCGCCCATCCCTGCGCAATCCTACGCTCGAGCTGCGCGCGCCCGATTCCTGCACGCTGGTCGAGGATGCCATCGCCATCGCCGCGCTCTATCGCACGGTCGCTCGCCACCTCTACGTCAACCCTTGGCGTAACGCCGATCTAGACGCGGTCGCCCGCGCCATCGTCGTCGAGAATAAGTGGCAGGCGCAGCGCTATGGCGTTCATGCCACCTTCGCCGCTGAGGAGGGTGCCATGACGGTTGCCGAGATGGTCGAACGCGTGATCTGCGACACTGCGGCCGACGCTGCAGCGCTCGGCTGCACCGCCGAAATTAACCGCTGCCGGGCCATCGTCGGCTCGGGTACATCCGCCGACGCGCAACTCGCCGTGTTCGAGGCCCACATCCAAAGCGGCAGCCCCGGCACCGCGCTGCGTGCGGTCACCGAATGGATCGCGGCGGCGACGCTGCAGTGACCGGCCCCGCTCCGCTTCTTTATCCCAAGGATTTCCCGCTCGGCTGCGGCATCACCGTCTGCACGACGAGGCCGCGCGCGCGCGCGTCGACGACGCCGAGCGCGCGCAACGCAAACAGCGTGAGCATCTGGACCCGTGCGCGGGCTTTGGCGGGATCGTCGGGGACGGCGGGCGCGCGCGCGCCGATGAGGCCCTCGACCAGCGCGCCGACGAGCGCCGGCGCTGCCAGCGCGGCGTCCTGGTCGGGCAGGCGCCCGGCGCCGAGCGCCTTGCGAATGAGCTTTTCGAATTCGCCGGTGAGCGCCTCCCGATAGGCGGCGCGCGCGCCGTCGATTTCGGGCTCGACCGGTTCGGCCATCAGCGCGAAGGCGAGGCGACGCCGCTCGAGTGCGCGCGCGGCGAAGGTGGAGATCGCTGCCGCCAGCGCCGACAAGGGCCCGGGCGCTGCTTTGGCGGCGCCTTCGAGCGCGGCCACCTCGCGCTCGCAAAGCGCCGCCACGAGCGCGGCGACGAGCTCGGTCTTGGATGGGAAATAGCGATAGACCGTGCCGGTGGCGATGCCGGCACGCGCGGCGACCGGCGCGATCTGAACCGCCGCCATGCCGCCCTCCGCCGCGGCCTCGCAGGCCGCCGCCAGGATCGCGTCGTGGCGGGCGGCGAGCTTGCGGACAACGTTTGCCGTTCGGCGGTAGGGCATCGCGAATCTCGGAAGCAAAAAATGAAGCATGATTCACGAGGACGCAACTAGTGATCCGATTCCGAAGTTCGTAAGCACTCGCGGCACGCACGGTGTGCGCGAACTTCGCGTTCGGGGCACTAGGCGGCGCCGTGGCCGCCCCTCCCCCGCGGTGGTATCGTCGCCCGCCAAGAGGGGCTGAAAGCCAACGGGAGAAGACATGCGCGCTTTGCGGTGGGTGCTGACCTTGACCGTTCTCTTTGCCGCCGCCACCGCGCACGGCGCCGAGGCGGTGAAAATCCGTGCCAGTTGGATCGTGGCGCCGTCCGACTGGACGCCGCTCCTTCCGGAGAAGCCCGAGCTGATGAAGAACAACGGCAAGAGCTACGTCTTCGAACCGATGCGCTTCCAAGGCACGCCCGCGGTCATCACCGCGCTGGCGAACAACGAGATCGAGCTCGGCAACCTCGCCTTTTCCTCGCTCGCGCTCGCGATCGAGAATGCGGGGTTGGAGGATTTGCGCATCGTCGGCGACCAGTTCAAGGACGGAACCGAAGGACACTATAGCAACCAATTCTTCGTGCTCAGGGACAGCCCGATCCAGAAGGTCGAGGATCTCAAAGGCAAGATCGTCGCGACCAATGCGGCCGGCAGCGCCGTCGACATCGCGATGCGCGCCATGCTGCGCAAGCACGGCCTCGAGGACAAGCGCGATTATACCGTGGTGGAAGCGCCGTTCCCGACCATGAAGGCCATGCTTAGCCAGAAAAAGGCCGATCTCGCCTCGTTCGTGGCGCCGTTCTCGTTCGATCCCGAACTCAAGCAGATCGCGCGGCCGCTGTTCAGCCAGCGCGACGCGCTCGGCCCGACGCAGATGATCGTGTGGGTCGCGCGGACGGGCTTCCTGCAGAAGAACCGCGCCGCCATGGTCGATTTCTTGGAGGATTCGGTGCGGGTCGTGCGCTGGTACCTCGATCCCAAGAATCACGACGAGGCCGTGCAGATCGCGGCGAGGATCACCAAACTGCGCCCGGAACTGTTCGCGGGCTGGCTCTTCACCAACAAGGAATATTCGCGTAGCCCGGATCTGCTGCCCGATCTTGCAGCGCTGCAGTCCAACATTGACGTGCAGCGCGACCTCGGCTTCCTCAAGCGGCCGATCGACGTGCGGACATACACCGATCTGAGCCTCGTCCGGGAGGCGGCGCAGCGGCTGAAGTGATATGGAGTTCCGCCGAGTGGATCGGCTTCGTACGGACGTCATGGGATAGCAGCCGCGAAACCGGATCGAGGAGATGAGAATGCCGCCTGTCGCATCCGCCGTCGGCCGCACCGCAAGGCCGAACATCGATCCCGCCGAATGGGAGCAACGCGTCAATCTCGCGGCGTGCTACCGGCTGATCGAGCATTTCGGCTGGACCGATCTGATCTATACCCACATTTCGGCGCGCGTTCCCGGCGAGCCCGGCCATTTCCTGCTCAACCGTTTCGGGCTGCTGTTCGATGAGGTGACGGCCTCAAACCTCATCAAGGTCGATCTCGACGGCAATCTCGTCGAAGAGCCCGACGCTCCCATGCACAAAGCCGGGTTCGTCATTCACAGCGCGATCCATGGCGGACGCGACGACGTCGATTGCGTCATTCACACCCATTCCAAGGCCGGCGTCGCGGTCGCGGCCATGAAGGATGGGCTTTTGCCACTGAGCCAGCATGCGCAGCTGTTCTATGGGCGCGTGAGCTATCACGACTACGAGGGGCTCGCCATCGACATCGACGAGCGGGCGCGGCTGGTCAAGGACCTCGGCGACAACCCCGTGATGATCTTGCGCAACCATGGGCTGCTGGCGGTCGGAAAAAGTATTCCGCTCGCGTTCAGCAACCTATTCAATCTGCAGTTCGCGTGCGAGACGCAGGTGCTGGCGATGGCGGGCAACGCCGCCCTCACGCTTCCCGCAGCCGCCGTCTCGGAGCACACCGCCAGGCTCGCCGACGCCCGTGACGCCCCGTTCGGGACGGAATGGCCGGGCCTGCTGCGCAAGCTCGACCGCATCGATCCTTCGTATCGCACGTGAGGGCGTTCGCCGGCTGATCGTATCGTAAAGGCTCGCAAGGCGCGGCAATTCATCCGCCCGCTTGCGCCTTCTCGCGCGTGGCCTTGAGCGAGATGGTCGGCGTGAGCGCCTCGGGATCGACCTTGAGGTGGAGGATCGCGGGCTTGCCGGATTTCTGCGCGGCTTCGAACGCCGGAAAGAAATCCGCGGTCTTCTCCACCATCGCGCCGTAGCCCCCGAAGGCGCGCGCATAGGCCGCAAAATCCGGGTTCTTCAAGCCAGTCGCCACCACCCGGCCGGGATAGTGGCGCTCCTGGTGCATGCGGATGGTGCCATACATGCCGTTGTCGACGACGACGATGATCACCGGCGCCTCGTATTGCACAGCGGTTGCGAACTCCTGCCCTGTCATCAGGAAATCGCCGTCGCCGGCAAACGCGATGACCGTGCGCTCCGGTGCCAACCGCTTCATTCCGATGGCCGCGGGTACTCCATAACCCATGGAGCCCGAGATCGGCGCGAGTTGCGTGCCGTAGCGGCGGTAGCGTGCGTAGCGGTGCACCCAGATGGAGAAATTGCCGGCGCCATTGCAGATCACCGCATCGGCAGGGAGTCTTCCGCGCAAGCCCACGACGATCTCGCCCAGATTGACCGGGCCGGGCACCGTCGTCGGTTTATCGGTCCAGGCAAGGAAGTCGGCGTGGGCGAGCGGGGTTTCGCTCCGCCAGCTCAGTTCGTTCGGCGGCTGGAGCCCTTCGAGCGCGGCGGCGAACGCGGTCGGCGTGGCGTTGATCGCAAGCTGCGCATGATAGACGCGACCGAGCTCTTCAACGCCGGGAAATACGTGCACGAGGGTTTGGCGCGGCCGTGGAATGTCGAGAAGGGTGTAACTCTGCGAGGGCATTTCGCCGAGCCGCCCGCCCACGAGCAGAATGAGGTCGGCGCCCTTCACCCGTGCGAGAAGCTTGGGATTGGGGCCGATGCCGAGGTCGCCCGCGTAGCAGGGATGCGCGGGATCGAACAGATGCGCGCGGCGGAACGTGGTGGCAACCGGCAACGCGAAGCGATCGGCGAACCGCGCGAGCGCCGCGCACGCGGTCGCCGACCACCGGCTGCCGCCCAACAGCACGATCGGCCGCTCGGCCGCCCACAGCAGCTTCTGCAGCCGGCTCATGTCGCTCGCGCCGGGCCAGACCTCGACCGGCTCGAAGGCCGGCGCGTCGGGCACGGCGACGCGCTCGACGAGCATGTCCTCCGGCAGCGCGATGACGACCGGGCCTGGCCGGCCGCCGGTCGCGGTGTAGAAGGCACGCGAAATGAGCTCGGGGATGCGGGCGGGATCGTCGATCTCGGTCGCCCATTTGGCGATCGACCCGAACACCGCGCGGTAATCGAGCTCCTGGAAGGCCTCGCGCTCGCGCATCTCGCGCGCGACCTGGCCGACGAACAGAATGAGCGGGGTGGAATCCTGCCGCGCGATATGCACTCCCGCCGCCGCATTGGTGGCGCCGGGCCCACGCGTCACGAAGCAGATGCCGGGCCGCCCGGTCGCCTTGCCGCAGGCTTCCGCCATGATCGCGGCTCCGCTCTCCTGCCGGCAAACGGTGATGGCGATATCGCGGTCGTGGAAAGCATCGAGCGCCGCGAGATAGCTCTCCCCGGGCACACAAAACACATGAGCCACCCCGTGAACGACGAGCTGGTCGATCAGAACTTCGGCGGCCGTCCTTGTGCCGTCATTGGCGCGCATCACGCGTCTCCCGTGGCCTGCCGCTCGCTTTACATCATGCCGCAAGCGCGCGCCGGGAGCAAAATCGCGTCACCGCGCTGGCGGACGGCGGCTACGCCCCGCGACAGACGCGCCTTATCAGCAAATGGCAACGATCGTTCGCTGGCGCACCCACACCCTCACGTCGCCGGCTCGACCGAGACCACCTGGAAGGTGTGCATGTGGCCGTCTTCACCACGGATCGAGACGTATTCGCCGTTGTGAAACGCGTGGTTGCCGAAACGATAGCCGGCCTCGTCGTCGTCCTCCGCGGTCTCGTCATAGTCGAACACCCAGCGCGCGTGCTCGACGCCACCGGGCTTGTGGACCAAGCGGCCGAACTCGTCGTCCTCGCCATCCCAGAATCGACGCACGCCGCAATGTTCACGGTATTTCCGCCAAAGCTCGACGTCGATGTGTCCGTCGGCGTCGAGTGGAGCGACGAACTCATAGCCATGCTCGTCCGAGCCCGAGGGAAATTCCTTCGAGCGGGCGAGATTGAGCCGGATGCGCTTGAGCACATGCGGTAATTGGGTCATGACGGGCCTCCTCGATCGGGCGCAGGGGCCATGGCCAACAGCATAGCACCACGAACGGTTCCGGCCTCGCCGGCGTTAGCGCGGCTCGATGCCGGACCACGGCATACCGGCGATGCCGCCGCCACGGAGTGCCAAGTGGATGAATGACAGCGACTGTCAGGAGGCGGTCTTCGCGCTGCTCGCCGACACCGCGACTCATGGCGGCGCGGCGGTTACGCGCATCGACACCCATGCCGCCTCGGTGTTTCTCGCTGGCGACCGCGCGTTCAAGGTCAAGCGCGCGGTGCGCTTTCCCTTTCTGGACTATTCGACCCTCCCCAAGCGCAAAAGCGCCTGCGAAGCGGAGCTTCGGATCAATCGGCCGTTCGCGCCCGAGATCTACCGCCGGGTGGTGGGGATCACGCGCGAGGCGGACGGCGCCCTCAAGCTCGATGGCGCCGGCGCGGCGGTGGAGTGGGCGGTCGAAATGCACCGCTTCGACGAGAATGCGACGCTCGACCGGCTGGCGGCGGCGGGCAAGATCGATGCGGCGCTGTCCGACGCGCTCGGGCGCGCGGTGGCGGCGCTTCACGCCCGCGCCAGCGCGGTCGAAGCCGAGCCCTGGATCGCGGCGCTCGCCGACTATATCGAGCAAAACGACGCCGCGTTCCGAGCGGTGCCCGACCTTTTTCCGCCTGCCGAGGTCGAGCTACTCACGACGAAGAGTCGCGCCGCTCACGCGCGCATCCGTCCGCTCATCGTCGAGCGCGGAGATCGGGGGCTCGTTCGGCGTCTCCATGGCGACCTTCATCTCGGTAACATCGTGCTTCTCGGCGGCCGGCCGGTCGCATTCGATGCCATCGAGTTCAGCGCGCTGATCGCGTCCGGCGACGTACTCTATGATCTCGCCTTCCTGCTCATGGATCTGGTCGAGCGCGGTCTCGAACCTTCGGCCAACGTCGTCTTCAACCGCTATCTCGCCGAGACCAGGCGGACCGAGGACCTCGACGGGCTCGCGGGCCTGCCGCTCTTTCTTTCGATGCGCGCCGCCATCCGCGCCAAGGTGACGGTGGCGCGGCTCGAACATGCCGCGCCCGACGAGATCGCCGCAACCAAGCGCAGTGCCCGCGCATATTTCGACTTTGCGCGGCGGTTCATCGAGCCCAGCGCGCCGCGCCTGGTTGCGGTCGGCGGGCTTTCCGGCACCGGCAAATCGGCGCTCGCCTACGCGCTCGCGCCGCAGCTTGCGCCGGCGCCGGGGGCCGTGGTGCTGCGCTCCGACGTCGAACGCAAGATGCTGCTCGGCAAGGACGAGCACGAGAAGTTGCCGGAGGATGCCTATTCGCCGGCGGTGACGGCGCGGGTCTACGCCACCATCGCCGACAAGGCGCGCCGCGCGCTTGCAGCCGGCCATTCGGCGCTCGTCGACGCGGTCTTTGCGCGGCCGCAGGAGCGCGCGGTCGTGGCGGCGTCCGCCGAAATCCTCGGCGTGCCCTTCCACGGCCTTTTCCTCGCCGCCGATCTCGACACGCGTGTCGCCCGCGTGAGCGGGCGCGGCCGCGACGCCTCCGATGCCGACGCCGCGGTCGCCCGCCGCCAGGAGACCTACGACCTCGGCGCGCTCGATTGGACGCGCATCGATGCCTCCGGATCGCCGGAGGAAACCTTCGCCCGCGCGCGGGCGGCGATGGGGCAGTGAGAGCATGACCGGCGACGCGGCACGCAGAGCTGGCCACCGCCGCGGCGGCGTCACGGTCTGCGGCGCGGCAAGGATACGCTAGGCACCATGGCCGTCGACCGCCGCAAAATCGCCATTGCCATTGCCGGCTTCTCGACCTTCCTCACCCTCTATTCGCCCCAGGCGCTGCTGCCTTCGCTGGCGCGTGAGTTCGGCGTCGGCGCCGCCGAGATCAGCGCGATCATGACCGCAAGTACGCTTGCCATCGCCTTGACGGCGCCGTTCACCGGCGCAGTTGCCGACGTGCTGGGGAGGAAGCGCGTCATCGCGGCTGCGATGCTGGCGATCGCCCTGCCCATGGCCGGTGCGTCACTCGCGCCGGACGTACAAGCGCTCATCGGTTGGCGCTTTCTTCAGGGCTTGCTGCTGCCGCCGATCTTCGCGGTCACCGTCGCCTATATCGGCGATGAATGGCCGCCGGCGCAGGTGGCGGGCGTCGCCGGCATCTATATCGCGGGATCGAGTCTCGGCGGATTCTGCGGCCGCTTGGTTCCCGGCGTGCTCGGCGATCTCATCGGCTGGCGCGGCGCCTTCTTGACGCTGGCGGGCTTGTCGTTGATGGGCGCCGTCGCGCTCGCGCTGTTGCTGCCGCGGGAGAAAGGCTTCGTTCGCTCGCAAGGCCTTGCCGCCTCAGCGCGGCAGATGCTGCGGCATCTGAAAGATCCACAGCTTCTCGCCACCTACGGCATCGGCTTCGGTGTGCTGTTCAACTTCATCGCGGTGTTCACTTACGTGAGCTTCCATCTCGCCGGGCCGCCCTATCACTTTTCCTCGACGCTGCTGGGCGCGATATTCGTGACCTATCTCGCCGGCACCGTGATCGCGCCGATGACCGGTTGGATGACGGCGAGGCTCGGCCGCCGGCGCTTCATCCTCGCGGTCATTGCCGCGTGGATGGCCGGCGCGGCGCT
>Ga0209647_1001344_pt1 | contig 21116 bp, 13 predicted proteins | sample GraSoi_2013_60cm_FD_185827 | JGI IMG/M metagenome (GOLD analysis project Ga0209647, IMG submission 185827) | Grasslands soil microbial communities from the Angelo Coastal Reserve, California, USA - Sample 9_17_2013_60cm (SPAdes) (version 2) | ecosystem: Environmental > Terrestrial > Soil >... | reverse complement strand
GGAGCAGTGATAAAGCGCCTGTGTTATCTAGCGCGCCGGCTCGGTGTGTACTACGATCTCGCTTATGCTTCCAGTTTACCTGCAGCGAGCATTGCATCATCATCCGGGCAAGCTTCAGGCATTAACATTTCGCAAAGCAGGCCTTCACTTCTCCTGCAGCTTACATTATATGGCCCACAGGAGATAACAGGTGTTCCGCAGCAGTATGGTCTGCGTCTTGCCCGCCTCTGTCGCATGCTCCTGGGCTATGGCGCGGCTCACCGGCAGGGCTCCGGGGAGCCGGTACGTGGTAAACCAGGCCCGTTATCATCAAGGGCTATACTTGAAGCGGGGGCAACTGTGCATTTTTTGCAGCGCTCCTACCATTTTAATATGAACGCCTATCTCCCTGGAGGGCATCGCGTCAGCGAGGCCGCTATCCCGCAATTACTGTCGTCCCCATCAACAAACGGGAGCGATGTTGCCGACCCATCATCGCTCTACGATAGCAGTATTGAACAGTCATTCGCAGAAGCTTTTAGCGCATTGGAGAACAATCGTGGGGCAGATGGCTGGCAACTGGAGCGGGAGCCAGAACCGCTATTGCTGGAACAGGGCATCCTCATCCCCGATTTCGCACTGACCCGCGCGGGTCGTCGCCTCTATGTCGAGATACTCGGTTTCTGGACGCCGGCTTATCGTGAGCGTAAAATTCAGAAGTTGCGACAGTTAAAGGAGCGCGACGACCTGATACTGGCCATTCCTTCCGAGGCTCGCACTGCATTCACGTCCCTGGCTACTGATTTTCCTATCGTCTGGTACGATGGTCAATTATCTGCCAGCGAACTCCTGTACGTGCTGAGAAATCGCTATGATGATTTTGCCGGACGCCTGGCCCAGCTCGATGTTGCCACGGTACGTGAGCGTGTGCGCCGCGCGGGATTGCTATCTGAGCAAGTATGCTATGAGCTGCTGCATTGCTACCGTCGTTCCGAGCTACAACGCGCAGCAGCACATGTTACTTGTGAGGATATCGCATTTACTACTGGGGTAGGGCTCTACCAGGTCGATTGGTTGGAACAAATGAGAGAATCATTCGTAGATTGGATAGGCACCCTGGCCATTGCTCCCGTCCCCCTCGCAGAAGTGTTACAAACTTGTAAAGCGCGCTGGCCGGTGCTGGCCGATTACGAAGATACCGCCCTGGAGGGCTTGTTAGGGCTCTGGTCGGAGATACGTGTACATCGTACCTCTATCTTCGATGCCGTGGTGGAGCTTTCCAGGCCGGAGCTACAAACACCAGAGGTCCTACCCTTACAAGCAGGGCTGTTGCAAGATCGGAAAGAAGCAGGGGTCCAGGGGGCCGCAGGTCCCCTGGCGGAGCGCGAGGTGTCCTCGCCTTTTCCCGACTCCCATCCGCCGCAGGCAGAGCCGCTGCAAGATCAAGAAGAAGCGGGGGTCCAGGGGGCCGCAAGCCCCCTGGTGGAGCGCGAGGTGTCCTCGCCTTCTCCCCTCTCCCATCCGCCGCAGGCGGAGAAAAAGAACTTTGCAACAGCCCAACCCTTACAAAATGAAAATATCACGAAGAAACAAGTACGGGAACGGAGAGCGAAGTATAAAAAGCGCAATATAACCCGGGCGGTGCAAGAAGATTTATGGAGCTGAGGTATGATAAAATTCTATATGTGAAATCGAAAATGTTGGTTTAGCGGATTAATATAATGGACATACAAGAACTTATAGGAGTCACCCTGGGGACCTGCACCCTGGAGCGCATCATCGGGCGTGGTGGCATGGGGGCGGTCTACCTGGCTCAACAATCGCGCCCCGTGCGTACCGTTGCAGTGAAGGTGCTCATCCCTTCTCTCAACCTTGACCCCGACCAACAACGTGTTTTCCTGGCACGTTTTCGGCGCGAGGCTGATACCGTGGCCAAGCTGGAACATAAAAATATCCTACCTGTTTATGAATACGATGAGGCTGTCGTTGCTCACCAGCGGCTGGCCTACCTGGTTATGCCATTTATTCGTGGCGGTACACTGCGTGAACGCATAGACGAAGCGAATCGTGACGGCGTACATTTTGATCTGAACCTGGTTGCCAGTTATATCAGCCAGGTGGCCGACGCCCTCAGTTACGCGCATAGTATGGGCGTGGTCCATCGCGACATCAAGCCCGGCAACCTGCTCTTCCACCTGGATGGTCGTCTGCTGCTAAGCGACTTTGGCATTGTGCGCCTGCATGCCATGCCTTCACTGACGAGCGTGGGCAGTTTTCTTGGCACCGCCGAATATGCTTCTCCCGAGCAGGTGAGCGGAGGTGTGGTTGATGCTCGCTCGGATATCTACTCGCTGGGCGTTCTTCTCTATGAACTGCTGACCGGCGAGCTTCCATTTACCGGCCCGAATCCCTTTGCAGTGATGACGAGTGTGCTGAGCGACCATGTTCCTTCCGTCCGGGATGTACGCCCTGATCTTTCGCCAGCAATCGAGGCAGTTGTGACCCGGTCGCTGGCGAAGAGGCCCGAGGACCGCTACCAGAGCGCGACCGATATGGCAGCTGCTTTGCAGGCAGCGGTCTCCGCTGCTTTCATGCCTGCCTCCGCGCTGCGTATCAGCGGCGATGCCAACAATAGCGATGCGACCGTGGCAGAAAGCCGCGTGCAAGCCCAATCGCCTGCCAAACCTATCGTACGCAGTGGAGATACAGTTCCTGCGTCTCCGCTCCCCTCTGCTGATCCTGCCGTACCTGTCTCTCCGCTTGCTCCATGGCAGCAGCAGGCGCGTCCCTGGCAGTGGCCGTCTCAAAACCAGGCACAGGCGCAGAGTCCCGTGGGAGCGCTACCTGCTGGCATACCTTCCGGGCAAGACACCTCCTATAGTCCTGGAGCAGCGGGCGTGAAAACGTATCGCCCGGGGCGACGGCTGTTTTACTACAGCGTGGCCTTAGCTGCACTACTACTGCAAATTCCTGTGCTCGCTCTACTGTCCACGCCTGCCAATGGCGGTGAGTCGCCCGCCGTCCTGGGAGTGCTCATGGGCATGGGCATCAATCTACTGGCACTGGCCGCGCTGGGATTAACAGCCGTGACACGCAGTAGTAGCAGCAGAAGGTTTTTCAACCGCTCCCTGGCCGCCGGGCTGCTCGCTCCACTTATCAGCGGCCTTCTCATCAACTTTGGCGCGGATACCCGTGGCTTGCATGTGCCTATCCTGGCGTACGTTGTGCTTCTGCTCAGCAATATCTATACCATTCGCCAGCTCGCCAGAGTCGATGCCCCTCGTGACCAGGTCGAAGTTGCGCCCATACACTGGCGACCAGCCATTGTGGGTGCGCTAACTGGCCTGTTGCCCCTGACGATTGTCCTGGTTTTCGCGCTGGTGGTACCTGTGTTTCGCTCCCCTGGAACTCCGGTGTTGACCAGCCTGTTCGTCTCGCTCTTCATCGCCCTGATCGGGGCGCCAACCCCTGGGGCTATGATGGCCGTCTGGCTCTCAAAGAAGATGTCGTTTGCGGAATTATCGCGCAGCAGCGCCGTTGCAGGCATGCTCATGTTCTTCGGCGCGTTTCTGCTGATAGCACTCTGGAGCCTGCTTCCATCGAACAATTTCCTGTTCTTCTACAAATTCGACCAATCCTGGATAGCCTACCTGCTGATGGCAGCCCTACTCGGCCTGATCGGCTTGCTGCGCGGCATGCTAGATGCCTGGGTCTACCAACGAGTAATGAGAAGGAATTAACGCCTTTCGCCGAGGCGTTGCCGCAGCGCTATAAACGCCACCATTGCCAGCACAGCCAGACCTCCCACGCTAAAGAGTAACAGCATCAGTATCCATCCTCCGCCAGCAGCATCTCCACCACCGGGGAAGCTGCCCTCTCTGTTCACTGCTTGGGCAGGCTCGGTCAGATTGATAGCAATTGTAGTGGGCGAGGGAGAAAAAGTATGTGCTGTGGCAGGATTCGGTGTGGGTGTAGAAGAAACTGAATGTCCTCGTGCCTGGCCGGAATCAGGGCTAATTCGCAGTGATGACTCGTCGACCACCTCGAAGTCGGAGCCGGAAATTTTGCTGAGCTCATGCAGGTCATCGTTGTTCCAGCGGCTGTCCGGTGCGCCAGAAATGTACCAGCTACTGCCGTTGTCCGCCACGATCATACCGTAATGTTTCAGTGCCGTCAGGATGACGCGATTCTGCGGCGAAAAGGAGGAGATATCAACGCTGGCTTTGAGGCGCAAGCGCAGACCCATCGGCGGCAAATTGAGATCAGTATTTGATGAAGCATAATGACGTGCAGGCCACAGGAATGCTCGCTGGGTGCGGGTTACCGTGAAGCGCAAGGCATGATTGATTGCGCCCGCCGCAACCTCATCGTAGCGTATCAGGCCTGCAAGGATAGGCAGGCCGGCTGCGTCGGCGGACGTCCAGCTTTTAGGGCGCAGGGCATTAGAGTTCAGGTTCCACACTGCTCCACTACCAGCTTTCCAACTGCCGTTGCTCTGCGGGTAAGCAGCAAACATTTCGTACAACTTACAGGTACCGCTATTGACAACGATGACATGGCGATCGCCACTGCTCAGAGTCCCTCCTTCTATCGGCGCCTTCGTTGGAATGGGATATGGCCCAGGATCGCTTTCGCCGGCATAGTCGAAGTGTACCGGTACGAGCTTCTGTTTGTCCGCCACCACCACGTAGGGGATGCCGATTGACGCGCCGTTATACAGCCCCGCGCCGAAGTCGGCATGCACATGACCTGGTAGCCCGATGCTCTTAATAAAGTGTGCCGAATTAGGGTGTACCGGCAATTTGGAGATGTCGTGGTTCCAAATGTTGTTGGATGGGAAAAGCGGGCAGCCGCCTACACTGGGAGCGCTATTTGTGTCGGCCCGGGCCGCTTGCTCCCCAGATATGCCGGTGATAATAACGTTTACGATAATGACGAGGCCGAGTGTAAGGCCAGTAAGCCGGAAGGCAACTGAAGAAGGGGTAGGCTGCAGTTGCATAATGTTTACCTCTTGATTAGCTGCTGGCGATTTTGTTACCCAGGTTCACTATGGCTTGCCAATGGCATCGCTTCCCCACATTTTCTTCTATTTTATACCCTTTTGCCTTTTAGCTCGATGTTGAATGAAATGGTACTACATAGAAGATACAAAAAGTACTGGTATACGCAGTTCGCATGTGTTTTCGTGTGTGTTGCCTGAATCAGGAAGGTATCTCACAAGAAAATAACAAATTAGTTCTAATTTCGCCACAAAACCTCTTGCAGTTTCCCGTTCTTAATAGTATACTTGTTCTAGTATATTTGTTCTAATACCTTGCCTAGTGGAGCAGCTTCTCATCTGAGATCGAAACTTTGTTCGAGCTCTGCCAAATTACGCCCGGAGAGGACGGTGACCATGTGGATCACACCAACATGCGCAAACAAGCAAAGTATAACAGGCTAAATGGCCTAGGGAGCCCGTTTGGGATTGAAACTGATGACTTCGATGACTACGACGACGAATGGCCTGGTCGCACGCGCAGCAGCGCTCTGCATTACCAGAATCTGGCCGACGTGAATACCGAAGTGGGGCGCTCGCGAGCCGACGTGCAGTCATTCCCAGGTCAACGCAGCCAGCGTGCGCTCTATGCTGAACTTGAAAATTCTATACCTCCACGGCGTTCTGCTACACAGGCGAATCTGCCAGCGGTACAGGTACGTAAAGGACGTATGGTGCGCGCTGACAACGATATGCGTAACACTGAAGAGCTTGCCAGGCATAGATTGCGCCCCCACTGGCTTGTGTTTGTTGGCGTAGCCATGCTCGTCATGGTCATGGGCTGGGTGGTTTTCACTGCCGTCGCCAACTGGTGGCAGATCACCCAGGACGACTGGCACTATGGCCGTCCACGTACGTTTCAGACCAATGCCGTAGTGGGACATGATGACTCGCTTACCAACCCCAGCCATTTCATTGCCTTAAACTTGAACCGTCACGTTGAGATCATAGAATTTCCGGGCGGTGATGGCACAAAAGCCAGGATATTCATTGGCCCGACTTTGATCGGAGATGGACAGGACCTGGCGCCGGTGACTTTGACGTTCAAGGATGTCAATGGTGATGGCAAACTCGACATGATTATCAATATACAGGATAGCCATTTCGTGTTCATTAATGACAATGGCACCTTCCGCCCCGCACGCCCCAACGAAAATATACACCTTTGATATTGCTCGTGCTTCACCGCGACGCGAGGTAACAAGAAAGTGGGCAGATACCGGATCTGTCCACTTCTTTGTCTATATGCCTGCTACACACCGATCGCTGCCTCCGGGAACACTGGGTGACTCACACTCCAGGAGGTTCCTGTCCCGCTATCACCTGTGTAGGCAGCGGTTGAGAGGCTATTACTTGCAATATGGTTGGTGCAGAGATTGCCGGCATAGGTTGCGACGATTGATCTTCCAGTTTGATATTTTTTCCGGATCGTGGGCGGATAGCCAGTATGGCGAACGTAAACATCCAGGTTAGCAGAAACCCAAGAAGTATCCAGATCAAGACTAACTGTGTTATCGACATTAAAAAAGACCTCTCTACAAGATAATGGTTTGAAGTCCTTGTATCGTAATAGACGAATAGAGTGAGCGAAGTTAACGGATATACATATATTCGGGCGCTGGATATACCCTAAAGTCCATAGTGGAGGATGCCCCCCTGGCATCCCACTCTATGGTAAAAACGCAGTAACATCGCAAAAAGTTCCACTATGCCGCAAAGCGCTGGATTATATTTCGCCTTGAAAGTTACGATGCGAACCGTTGTATTACATAGAGCCGTTTTCTTACTGAGATCTTTCTATCCCAACAGAGCTGTTGCAAGATCGAGAAGAAGCGGGGGTCCAGGGGGCCGCAGGCCCCCTGGCGGAGCGCGAGGTGTCCTCGCAAAATTCCCCTCTTTTTCCAAGGCCGCCGCAGGTGGCACCAGAAAGGTACCTGAAAGGTTACAAAAAGCGTATAATTACTATAAATAGGTAATGGCTACAAACGCAAAGGGTAAACCGAATGGAACGAGTGGACTGGCAGCGACTACGTGATATCCTGATCAGCATCATCTGCGTTGGCATCTTATTATGGGCGGCATGGTCAATCCTGAGCCAATTCCTGCACGCTGTCGTGTTGCTGCTCCTCTCGATGGCCCTTGCCTTCCTGCTGACCCCGGCAGTGAATATGCTGACCAGGCAAAAATATATGCCGCGCGTGGTTGCTACGCTCATTGTCTACCTGGTAGTGCTGGCAGTAGTGAGCGGCATTGGTTATGCCCTGGTCTTCAGTCTGATCAAGCAGGTGGAAAGCTTTTCGTCCGTGGTAATAACCTATTTTACTTCTTTGCCAGACAAGTATACTCAGTTCCAGGGATTTCTGGTGAGCCAGGGTATTCCGCAAAGTAATATCAATGCCGCAATCGCCCAGATCCAGGCTCAGGCCACGGGTTTTGCACAATCGATGGCGACCAATGCCCTAAACATTGTCCTGGCGGTAACGGATGCCATTGTCAATGTTTTGTTGGTGCTAGTATTGGGTTTCTACCTGACGCTGGATGGTCAACACATTCGCGATAGCCTCTTCAACCTCATTCCCAAAAGATCGCAGTCTTTCTTCCTATTGTCTGAGGATGCTCTCAATCGTGTAGTGGGCAATTACATTCGTGGGCAACTTACACTTGCAATCATTATAGGCATCCTGGCCGGGGTGGGGTGTGCAGTCCTGGGCTTAAAGGACTATGCCTTGATTATCGGGGTACTGGCGTTCCTCTTCGAGACTATCCCAATGGTAGGACCCGCGCTGGCTTCTATCCCTGCCATTCTCATTTCACTCCTGTTGCCCGAGCCGTTCCCGCGCACTTTCTACGTTGTCATCTACTTCGTTATTGTGCAGATGTTGGAAAGCAATATCTTTGGACCGCGCATCGTGGGACACGCGGTCGGCCTGCACCCGGTCGCGTCAATCTTCGCCTTGATCGTGGGAGCGCAGTTGTTTGGCGCTTTCGGAGCCTTGCTTGCCACCCCAATCGTCGCGGCAGCCTGGGTCGTTATCGCGAGCCTCTATCGCTCCGCCAGAGGCGAGACTGCCGACGAGATGCTTGCCAGGAGGCGTGTCACACGGACTCTGCCTCGCTTGTTTACCCACGGCCTGGAAAGTGACGGTACCCATCCTGGAGGGAACGGAGACCTTGAGCCCGAGGCAACGGCTGCCCATGTGAAGCCAACGCACATTAGCGGCAAAATGGACCAGATCGATCTCATGCGGCCCGTCTCTCCCGGGCACGAGCAGCAGCCAGGTGCCCACACTCCTCTTACTCATAGTCATAAGGGTGATAGCAGGGAACTCACCGACGAGACAAATAAAGAGAAAACGTAAAGACGAATCACATTTTTGCGCGGAGCCTGGCGACCGCAAGGGTCGGACCAGAGCTTGCCTCTGCCAGGTCCCTACTCGACGTAAGAAAATGCATCACACCTTTAAGATCTCCAGGAATTGACAACTCCCTTAAGAGTATCTATACTTTACTACAGAAAAGTATAGTTTGTTGATCTATTTAGTCTACTTTAAGGAGCAATCCATGTCAGCAACCGAGGATTTCCTCAGGGCGAATGAAAGTTATGCTGCCACCTTCCAGAAGGGGGATCTGCCCATGCCTCCTGCCCGCCATGTGGCTGTTCTCACGTGCATGGATGCGCGTCTTCATCCATCACGCTTCCTTGGTCTCAATGAAGGGGATGCCCACGTCATCCGCAATGCTGGTGGGCGGGCAAGTGACGACGCGATCCGCTCGCTGGTGATTTCTCAACAATTGCTCGGCACTAATATCGTACTGGTCATCCATCATACCGACTGCGGTATGGTCACCTTCAGCAATGAAGACTTGCGCGCAAAGTTGAAACAGGAACTCCATGTTGATGCAGGAGATATTGACTTCCTGCCATTCAGAGACCTGGAACAGTCCGTACGTGACGACGTAGCGAAGATCAAATCCTCGCCTTTGATCCCGGATAACGTGGAAATCAGCGGTTTTATCTACGATGTGAGGACCGGAAAGTTGCTCCCTGTGACCTGATGGCCTCTTGGAAGCCTGGGACGATGATGAGGCCCAGGCTTCCCTTTTTCAGTCTTCAGCGCTCAATTGTTCTGCCAGGTATTCCCAATCCCTTGGGAAGCGGAACGCCTGCTGCTCTGGCGGCTGTGGTGCCTGTGTCTCCAGCCAGCGCACCGGGACCGTACCCCTGTTAAAGAATCCATGCGTGCTGCCTACTCCAGTCCACACACAGTCCCCGGCTTTTACGTGGCCAGGATTGCCGTCTAGCAGCACGTCAGCTTCTCCACTGAGAATGAAATATGACTCCTCGAATGGATGGTCATGCACAACGCCTTCACCGCCTGGCTGGAACTCTACCATGAACAGGGTCAGGTGCTGTGCCCCCAGTGTGCGATCCACCAGCATCTTCAGAGAGATGCCATGTATGTTGCCGCCCCGGTCGCCAGCCATTTGCATTTTGCCGGGCGGGGGCAGTTGCGAGTCGTCGAAGTGACCGAGAAAGCGAGTCCGTAGGTCCCGCAAGTCAGGCGGCCTGCCTGTGGTGGGTGCACTTCCTGTCTTTAAGAAGAACGTATCGCGTTCCCGGCCTGGCGGCTTTGGTTGCGCCGCCAGCATCTCCAGCCAGCGGACGGGCTGTTCCCCAAATGTGCGCCACGCATGTGGCACCCCCGGCAGGATAATGCCGTAATCCCCCGGACCAAGCTGGTAGGCTCGCCCATCGATGCTTCCCAGCACAAGCCCCTCCAGAATAAAGAAACTTTCCTCGTACGCTTGAATGTGCGGGGCTAGCGTGCCCCCTTGCTCCAGTTGGCAGATACCCAGCCCCATGTGGACCGAACCGGCAGTGTGGTCGATCAACGTCACACGAGAGTAGCCCTGGCTATAGTTCTCATAACCTGGTGGCAAGCGGAAAGCTGCTTCCTCAAATTTTCCTATGTAGTGCAAGTTGAACTCCTTTCGCATTGGTTAGGGATGAGCAAGTTATCACGTGCATAGTAGTTGCCTAATCGATGATAAGTCAATGCTATTCTAGCAGATACCCCTCTCCAGGCATACTATCACCAACAACCAATGTCCAATGTCGACCAGGAAAGCTCACATAAGGCCAGGTAAAGGTGAAACAGATGACAAACGGGGCAACATTCTACCAGTGTACATCTAAAAGAATAGCGACCTCGCCTGTTTCAGCAGCGCCAGCAGGCGAGATCAAGCAGTGGTGTGTCACTTTAGGGACCATCGTTGTTGGGCTGCTCACCCTCGGCATCTTTCTAGTAGCGGGAGGCGTTTTCGCCATGATAGGACCATGGGTAATCTTCGCCGGGGCGCTGGTGCTCGCGCAGCGCTCTGAACGACGTAGGAGAATTGTATCGTAAGTAACTGACCTGACTCCCACCGGGTTTGATCGTATGCACTGACGTACCAATTCCTCCCCTCAATAATCCTCCCGCTTGTCCTATCAATTGGAAATTGCCCGCTTCATCCCATATATTCCTTTAGGCCTGGTTCAAAAGCATGTGACAGGTCCTACCCAACAGAAAGATCCAGCCCTGTCATCCTGAGCGCAGCGAAGGATCAGCGTATGAGCCGAAGCCCTGAGCCCTTCACTCGAGGGTAAACTCCGCGAAGGGGAAGGATCTCTTCGTCTGGCGAGCCAGACCCTGGGCGCAGCGAAGGGTGACAGGCATTGTCTCCAAATGTCTAGTCAACATGGAAAAACTTTGACGTTCCCCCCTTTTATTTGCTATACTACTATTAATATTAATTATCCGATCAATTAAATAGAACCTTTAAAACTTCGACGTATTTCCGAATAAGTAATTTAAGGGGGGCATTACCATGTCTGAGGTCGCAAACATTGTCGAAAACGTTGATTGTTGTATTGTAGGTGGAGGTCCTGCAGGAGCCATGCTGGCTTTGCTCCTGGCGCGTAAGGGGATAAACGTCACTCTCCTGGAAAAACACATGGATTTCGACCGCGAGTTCCGTGGGGACACCGTGCATCCATCTACCATGGCCTTACTGGAGCAGCTTGGGCTGGTTGAGAAGGTACTCCAGCTTCGTCATACCACCCTTAGTAGCATTACGCTCCCTACGCCTGGCGGCTCTACCATGACATTGGACATCGAGAAACCACTAAAGCGCCTCAAGGTCAAGTATCCTTATATTGTGATGCTTCCCCAGGTTCATTTCCTTGAGTTCCTCACCTCTGAAGCTGAGAAATATCCTGGCTTCCACCTGCGAATGGGGGCGCGGGTCGAAGAGTTGATCGAGCAGGATGGTGAGGTACGTGGTGTACGCTATCGTTTACACGAGAGTGAGCATGATACCTGGCACGAAATACGAGCCATATTGACAGTAGGAGCCGATGGGCGCTTCTCGCGCGTCCGGCAGCTCGCGGGTTTTGAACCAATCAAGACATCGCCTCCTATGGATGTGCTCTGGTTTGCTCTTCCACGCAGGCCGGACGATCCAGAAAACGCCATTGGAAACATCGGAAATGGTCATTTTATTGCGTTCCTCAACCGCTTCGAGTACTGGCAGGTCGCCTATGTTATTCCCAAGGGTACTTATCAGCAGTTGCATACCGGGGGTCTGGAGGCGCTGCGCAAATCTGTGGCAGATCTCATGCCCTCGATGGCGGATCGTGTAGACGCTTTGCAAGAGTGGAAGCAAGTCTCGCTGCTCTCGGTCGAGTCAAATAGGCTCCCGCGCTGGCATCGCCCTGGTTTGCTGCTCATCGGCGATGCGGCTCATGTCATGTCGCCTGTAGGAGGGGTAGGCATCAACTACGCCATCCAGGATGCGGTAGTAGCTGCCAACCTCCTGACCGCGCCGCTACAAGCGGGAAAAGTGAGCGACCATGATCTGGGGAAAGTACAGCGACAGCGTGAATTGCCCACGCGTGTCATCCAGGCTTTGCAGGCGCAGGCGCAGAATCAGGTGGTGAAACGAGCACTACAACCAGGAAGCGGTTTCCTGATTTCACGGCCCTTGCAGTTGCTCTTCCGCCTTCCTTTCCTGCGCGATATCCCGGTAAGGCTGATTACACTTGGCCTGTGGTCCGTTCGCGTGGCAAACTGAAGGGCACAGCCCTCGCATCCTCTTACCAGACATGAGGAATGAAACGAGAGGTGACCTGGGCCATATAGGCGTCATAGCCTGGCAGGTCCTCACGCAACAGGCGTTCCTCCAGCACCGCGCGCCTGACGAACAGGCCGATGAGAACCAGCGCAAGCAGGAGTCCGAACGCTGATCCCAGCAAGAGGGGCATCCCTACAAAGAAAAGGTGGAAGCCGGTATACATCGGATGGCGCACATACCGGTATGGCCCGGTGGACACCACCGCATGTCCTCGCTCCTCCTGGATGCGCACAGTCGGCGTCAAATACGCGTTTTCCCGAAAGGCCAGGTACATGCAAGCGAACGAGCCGACCAGGACCAACGCTCCCACCACCTGGAGCCAGAGCGGTACCTGCGACCAGTGAAAGCGCACCGCGTCGAGCGGCATCACGACCAGCCAGACAAGGGAGACCGCACACAGCAGGAGAAACATGGTATCCCGTTTTGGATTGGGCTTGAACACGCTCATGCGCTCCTCCAACAAACCAGGATTGTGCCTGGACAGCAGGCGAACGGCAACGACAACGAAGCTGTAGAACAGGATCAAAAAGATCCACCCGGCGGGCCAGGCGAGAGTACCAGCCGCCAGAAACAGGACCAGGGGAAACAGCAGCAGCTGGATCACCCCTCCCACCAGGGCTTGTGTGGTAAGAGTCTTAGACATAACAAAACCTCAAATTTTGATGACAGAAAATAAAATTTTTATAATCTAAAATAATGATATCATACGACGAAAGGAAGTGTCAAGCAGAGGATAATTTGTCCAGATATTTGGAGATAAGGCCTGTCACCCTGAGCGCATGAGCCGCAGCCCTGAGCCCTTCGCTTCGCTCAAGGGTAAACTCCGCGAAGGGGAAGGGTCTAGCTCGGCGAAGGGAGAGATTCTTCGCTGCGCTCAGGGTGACAGCCAGGACAGCTCTCACGTCCGCTCACGGGACGTCTTATCTCCAAATATCTGCAATTTGTCATGTAGGGCCGAAAGTGGTAGACTAAGAACAATCGAAGGAATAGCGTCTTCCTCCGTCCTCGGCGCAAGGTAGCGCTCGGAAAGAGAACATGTAAGGTGATAGAAGATAAGATTCGAGCGGCGTTCGACGAAGTATGCCAGCGCAGTACGCGCCCGCGGCGGCTCATTGCCGAGCGGCTGATAGAACTTGCCTCAACTGGAGCCGACTTTACCACTGATGATCTCTGGCACGAACTACGGCAGGTAGAGCCGCGCCTGGGCAGGGCTACGGTTTTCCGGTCGGTGGAAAAGCTCGCCAGTATGGGCTTGCTGAATCGCGTCGAGTTTGCCGACGGAACGCATCACTACCGCATCTGTGGTGACAGTCATCACCATCACCTGACCTGCACACAATGTCACCGCGTCGTAGACGTAGATATCTGCCTCCCCCTTGACCAGTTCGCTGCCATCGGTGACCAGACAAACTTCGAGATCGAAGGGCACTCGCTCACCCTCTTCGGTCGCTGCGCGAACTGCCGCGCGTAAGCATCGATCAGCAGGGGTGCAGGGGGACGCAGTCCCCCTGCCGGAGCGCGAGGTGTCCTCGCTTCCTTCTATTTTTCCTCGCCTGCCGCCGCAGGCGGCACAAGAAAGGTACCCAAATAGTTACAAGCAAGCTTACTATTGTAACGAGGAACTATATGGCTTATTTAAAGGAACATCCAACTCTCAGGGACCTCCAGAAGTACATTGACGATGTCTGCCAGGAACGTGGATGGGTGAAGGATACCTACTCGGAGAAGTTTTTACTGTTTATCGAAGAGGTTGGCGAGTTAGCCAAGGCCATACGTCAGGTAAAAGGCCTGTACGGCGAGAAGGCAAAGCAGAACAAGGTTGCTCTCGAAGAGGAATTTGCCGATGTCCTCAGCTATCTCCTGGACCTGGCCAATTGTTTTCAGGTCGACCTGGAAAAGGCCTTCCGCGAGAAAGAGCAGGTCAACCAGGCCAGAACATGGGAATAGGAAGGTCCTGGCTGCCTTCCTGTTTTATGAGAGAACATTACAGCTTGCGAAGTCTAATCTCCTGGATAGAGTGATCATCCCCTTTATGGAGAATGAGATGGGCGCGTTCCCGCATGGGCAGGATGTTCTCACGGAGATTTGGGCTGTTGATCTCTTGCCAGATAGACCGGGCGGTGGCGATGGCTTCCTCCACAGAGAGACGAGCGTAACGCCTGAAATAGGAGGAAGGATCGCGGAAGGCCGTTTCGCGCAGCATCAGGAAACGCTCGATATACCACTGCTCGATGTCGGCCTCTTGAGCATCGACATAGACGGTAAAGTCGAGAAAGTCAGAGACGAAGAAGTGATGCTGTTTCCGAAGATGACCATCTCCAGTCTGGAGTATGTTCAGGCCTTCTACAATGAGGATGTCAGGGTGGCGAATCACTTGCATTTTCTCAGGGACAATGTCATAAGTGAGGTGAGAATAGATGGGCGCACTCACCTCAGGAACGCCTGACTTGATACCGGCCAGGAAGCGAACTAGGCGGTGCAGGTCGTAACTCTCGGGAAAGCCTTTCCGCTGCATCAGGCCACGCTCCTCAAGGAGACGGTTCGGATGGAGGAATCCGTCTGTGGTGACCAGCTCGACATTGGGTCGAGAGGGCCAGTTGGAGAGCAGCGCCTGGAGCAGGCGAGCAGTCGTGCTTTTGCCGACGGCCACACTGCCCGCTATCCCAATCACATAGGGGACTTGGGCAGCAGTATGGCCCAGAAAGGTTGCAGTGGCGGCGTGCAGTTGCTGCACTGCCGCCACGTAGAGATGGAACAGGCGAGAGAGAGGAAGATAGATCTGTTCTGCCTCATGCAGAGAAAGACGGTCGTTCAGGCTGCGCAGCGACAGCAGGCGCTCTTCAGAGAGCGTCAATGGAGTGTTGCCGCGCAATTGCGCCCACTCCTCGCGGGTAAAGACAAGGTAGCGTAAGAGACGATCATGTTCCTTCGGTGAGGGATCTTGCTGCATTTACACCTCGATGAGTTTGCCATCTTCTGCCCACACACAGGAGAGCATATCAAGCCTTTCTCAATTCCTTATCCTTTTCTACATGCGCGATTGCAGGCAGGCTCGCTTCGCGGATGACCTTGTTGAGCGCGTCCACGTCCGTATCGATGACCTCGCGCAATCGTCGCAGCAGTTCATCCAGGCGAGCCGACAGTTCCTCGAAGACCTGCCGCGCCTGTCGTGTCGGTGCAGCATCTCCGCTGGCAGCCACCCCGGCAAGTGCCATAAATTTAGCACTCAGCTGCACAGGATAATCCAGCACGTCGAGCTGGTCCTTTACCTTGACCTGGATCAACTCCTCCTCGATGGCTGCGAGCTTTTTCTTGAGGGTTTCACTACTGGCTGCCATCGCCTCGTGAACATCGTGCCCCTGGGCGCGGCGTACCCAGTCGTCAACCTGCTTGCGCAGGTCGCGAATCGCGTTGACCGCTTTGTGTGCTTCCGAGACCCTGTCCCGGATCGCCAGCAGCAGCTCGAACTGCCCCAGCAGGTCCTCTTGCGTGGATCCCATGTGTGGATCCTTGAGGATATGGAAGGTCTCGCTATAGGTCCGGTCGCCGACCTTGAGCTGCACCTGGTAGGTCTCTGGAGGCGCGAGCGGGCCTTCCGGGGCGTACTCCGAGTCCCCGGCCCCCTCGATTTTGACCGGGTCGGCATAGCGCGTGTTCCAGACGAAACGGTTTGCGCCGGCCTCCTTTGGCACACGCGGCTCCTTCTTCTCGTCCTTCTTCTTTTTGTCCCCGGCTCCTGTCTCTTCCTGCCTGGCCTGCTCCGCTTTCTTCTCTTCGCTTGAGAACGCTTTGATCTCTTTCCCGTCTGCGTCGAGGAAGCTCAGTGTGATCTCACCCTCCGGCTTTTCCTTGAGATAATAATGCACAATGACACCGTCGGGCGGGTTCTGCCCGGCATCCAGGTACTTGTCAATCTTCTCGCCGCTGGGCTTCTCCTGCTGGCGGAAGGCGACGACGAACGCGCTGGTATAGCGGTAGTTCTTTCCCGGCGTCACCGCGCGGCCAAACCCGCCGCTTGACACGAAACGGGTCAAGGGACGCGGCGTAAACAGGTGCTCTGCAGCCTCGCGTACCTCGTCGCTTAACTGTCGCAGCGGCGAAATGTCATCGAGTATCCAGAATGAGCGCCCATGAGTCGCCGCGACGAGATCGCCGTCTTTGACCACCAGGTCATGGATGGGCACGGCAGGAAGCTTCAACTTCAGTGCATGCCAGTGCTCGCCGTCGTCGAAGGAGACGTGTACCCCGGTCTCTGTACCCGCGTAGAGCAGCCCGCGCCGCACCGGATCTTCGCGGATCACCCGTGTAAAGTCATTGTCAGCGAGTCCCCCTGTGATCTTCGTCCAGGTCTCGCCATAGTCCTGCGTTTTATAGAGATAGGGCTGGAAATCGTCCTGTTTGTAGCAGTTGGCGGCTACATAGGCCATTGCGGCATCATGCGGTGAAGGCTCTATGATGCTTATGAGCGCCCACTCGGGCAGATCTGGAGGCGTCACGTTCTGCCAGCTCTCTCCGCCATCCCGCGAGACATGCACGAAACCATCATCCGAGCCTGCCCAGAAAAGTCCACGCTGCAGGGGCGACTCGGCAAAGGCAAAGATGGTTCCATAGTACTCCGTCCCGCAATTGTCTTTGGTGATCGGGCCACCGGAAGGTTCCATCCTGCTCTTGTCATTGCGTGTGAGGTCAGGACTGATCTCTTCCCAGCTGCTGCCCTCGTCCGTCGAGCGGAAGACGTGGTTGCCCGTCGCGTACAACACGTTCGGGTCGTGAGGTGAGAGCAGGATCGGGAACGTCCACTGGAAGCGGTATTTGGCCTCTTTGGCCGGCCACCCTAGATATGCCTCGGGCCAAATCGTGATGTCGCGCAGTTGACCGGTGCGGTGATCGTAGCGCGTCAGGTACCCCAGGTAGCTTCCAGCATAAACGATGTTCGGATCGTCTGGGTGTACAGCAATGTAGCCGCTCTCGCCGCCGCCAATCTCGTAGTAATCGACTATGGTGATGGCAGAAAGACGCGAACGGCTGGGCACGCTAATGGTGCTGTTGTCCTGCTGTGCGCCGTAGACGCGGTATGGCTTCTGATTGTCGGTCGTGACATGATAAAACTCGGCCGTGGGCTGGTTGTAGATCGAGGACCAGGTTTCGCCGCCGTTGAACGACACGCAGGCGCCCCCATCATGGCCCATGATGATGCGCTGGGTATTGTAGGGATCGATCCACAGGTCATGGTGATCACCATGGGGCGTAGCGACTTTGGCAAAGGTGCGTCCACCGTCATTCGACTTGAAGCAGCCTTCATTGAGCACCCACACGGTCTCCGGGTCTTGCGGGTCGGCATAGATATGCTGGTAGTACCAGGGGCGCTTGCGCAGGTCAGGCTCCTCGCTGAGTCGCTGCCACGTGTCGCCTCCATCGTCGGAGCGGAAGATCGCCCCGTCTTCGGCCTCGATAGTAGCCCAGACGCGGTCTGCTTGTGCTTCCGAGACGGCTACACCGATCTTGCCAACCATGCCCTTGGGCAGCCCTGGTTTGCGCGTAATCTCGGTCCAGCTATCGCCCCCGTCGCTCGACTTGAAAAGGCCGCACCCCTCGCCGCCGCTTTGCAGGGTATGCGGCATGCGCCTCACCCGCCAGAATGCCGCGTAGAGGATACGTGGGTTGTTCGGGTCCATCGCAAGATCGTGGCATCCTACGTCTTCACTCCGGAACAGGATGTGTTCCCATGTCTTGCCGCCATCGCGCGAGCGGTAGATTCCACGCTCCTTATTCGGTCCATGGGCGTGCCCCAGTGCCGCGACATACACCAGGTCCGGGTTCTGTGGATGGATGCATACGGCGCCTATTTGGCGCGTGTCTTCCAATCCCAGGTGATTCCACGTCTTGCCGCCATCGGTTGACTTATAGACCCCGTCCCCGTGAGAAACATTGCCCCGGATGCACGTCTCACCCATTCCGGCGAAGATTACATTGGCGTCAGAAGGCGCAACTGCAAGCGCGCCGACCGAAGCGCGCTTGAAAAAACCATCGGAAATGTTCTCCCAATACACGCCCCCATCGGTCGTCTTCCAGACGCCACCTCCTGTGGAACCAAAATAAAACACCTGTGGATTGGATGGATCACCTGCTACCGCTACAACACGGCCTCCCCGGTACGGGCCAATCGAGCGCCATTCAAGTGAGGCCAGTAGAGCGGGTATGGCATCGCTATCCGCAGTGAGCTCCTTGTGCTCATCCTGATAGCGATCAGGTTCCGAGTGTTTAACGTCCATACGGTATCTCCTTCTTTCTTACTGCCTGCTAGTATACAGTATTTTTCTCCCTGCCGGCGTTTTATAGTAGAGTGGTCATATGGGCACAATCTGCTAATACTACTTTGTTGGTTTTTCACGGGGTGCAGGGGCAGAGCCCCTGCCGGATGACAAGGCGCAGCTTTCTCTAGGCGCAGCCTGAGTTTTTCACGGGGTGCAGGGGCAGAGTCCCTGCCGGAGCGCGAGGTGCCCTCGCATAATCCTTTTCCCTTTCATTTGTGCCGCCTGCGGCGGCACAAATGAAAACTAACGAAGTATTACTAATGCACGGCATGTGAAGTGAAGACAAATAGATTGTTGAAGCGTAAAGTTTGGTCTAGTCGTGTAGAATAGAGATTGACTCGGGATCACCTGAGAAATAGTATAGTAAATAGTTCGAAAGGAAGAAGTATCATGGCCGATATAGCCTACTGTGTAAAGTGTAAGGAAAAGCGGGAGATGAAGAATCCCCATCACATCACCATGAAAAATGGAAAACCTGCCCTGCAAGGACAATGCACGGTATGTGGAACAACGTTGAACCGCATTCTTCCCGCCAGTAAAAAAGCTTAGTGCTCTGTCAACCTTGATTTGCTCGGGAGAAATGTAGGGGCGACCCTTGCGGTCGCCCTGCTTGCGTTCGCCCTGATGGCCATGCCTCACCCATCAATTGAACCTTGAACACGCATGGGTGTTCGCCGCATCTTTGACGGTCGCCTTAATGGCCATGCCCCACCCATCAATTAAACCTTGGCAGCCCACCAGCTACTCCCGCGCGTCCTTGCGTTTCAAGAAAATGCCGATAATGCAAGTAAGCGCGAGGATGATCACACCAAGGGCAATCCAGGCAAGCACAATGCGTTGCGTACCATCATCCTTGCTGTAGATTGAGAAAAGTGTTCCGTGGTAGGTGTAGTCATTTCCGAAGAGTTTCCCGCCATCTATTTTGTCGGCATGCAGGCCCAGTGAAGTCCCCAGGGCAGCCAGGGCCCAGCGCGAGGGGGTTATTGCCGACACTATCTGCGTGAACCAGTCCTTCAACGGGATAATGGAGCCGGCGAAGATCACCTGCGGGACAATGATGATCGACAGGAGACTGTTGGCAATGTCGTCGTTAGGTGCTCCGGCAGAAACCACCAGCCCCATCATGACACCTGCCACACTGGCCAGGGCCAGCGTAACGTAGATTTCGAGCAGAACTGGCAAAAAGACGCCCTGGTGGTACGGCTCGAAGGCATCGACGATGAACAATATCGAGGCGGCTTGTACGAAGGCGAGCGCACCCAGCACGGTAATCTTGGAGAACATGTAAGGAAGGATGCCCAGGTTCACAGCGCGTTCGCGTTGGTAAATAGCGGCCTCCTTTACAATCTCGCGCGTGCCGTTGATGCAGCCGAAGAGTATCGCAAAAAAGCCGACGAGGAAGATCACGCGCTGCGCATCACCGCTCTCGGCCGGGACAATAAAGTCCTGCAGCGCCTTGTTCGTGCCGCCCTTTGCCTGTGCATAGCTGGTACCATTGGGGTCAGTAGTCAGAAAATTAACCACCTGCTTGCAATCTACCAGGTCCGCCACATTTGAGATGCCCGGCAGGGCGAGCGGGCCAGAGGGCGTAAGAATCTGTGTCCTGCACTGGACAATACTATTCGGGTCAAAGATACCCCCGCCGATCTCGAACCTCACCATGAGCATGAGCAGCAGGGCGACGAGGGGCGCTTGCAAAAGCAGGATGAGTAGATTACCGGCATCATTTTTGAGCAGTTCTACATGGCGCATGCACAGCAGCACGAACTGCTTCCAGGGGTTGCCGCGCTTTGGACGTTTCTTTTCTTTACTTCTCGCGCGGCCGTTGACGCCCGATGGCGCTCGACTTGTAACATCATGCACCCCTTTGAGCGGCTCGGCGACATATGTTTGGTAGTCCTTGGAGGATTTGAAGCGCACCTCGACCTCCTCGGGAACGTTGCTATTTCCCTCGCTAGGCTCTACACTGCTGTATATCTCGGCGAAATTGTCTTTTCCGAAGAAGGCCTTTGCCTCTTCTGGAGGCCCGAAGTACGCAAGGCGCCCTTCTTGCGCCAGGAAGCACACGTAGTCGCAGGTGCTGATATTGTTCGTAGCATGCGTAACCAGAATAATGGTGTGTCCCTTGTCGGCCAGTTTGCGCAAGAGGAACATCATCTTGCGATCCAGTCCTGGATCGAGACCCGAGGTTGGCTCGTCAAGGAAGAAGAGGCTTGGATTGGCCAGCAGCTCCATAGCGATCGAAGCGCGTTTGCGCTGACCGCCTGAGAGCTTCTTGATCAGCAGCTTGCGTCTTCCTGTCATCTCCACATCCTCTAACACCTCGTCGATACGCTGTTGGATTTGTTCCCCGGTGAAGTCATTGGGCAGGCGCATCCTGGCGGCGTAAAAGAGCGCGCGTTCGAGCGTCAAATCGCGGTGAACAATATCGTCCTGGGGCACGTAGCCAAGCTGCGTGTTGAAGGCAGCCAGGTTGCGGTAATAGTCCTGGCCGTTATAGAGCACCTTGCCTTCCTGTGCCGGTCGTAGGCCGCTCAGCGCATTGAGCAGCATAGATTTGCCGGCGCCCGAACCTCCTACCACCGCAACAAATTTGCGCGGGGCGATCG
>Ga0209647_1001341_pt1 | contig 21148 bp, 15 predicted proteins | sample GraSoi_2013_60cm_FD_185827 | JGI IMG/M metagenome (GOLD analysis project Ga0209647, IMG submission 185827) | Grasslands soil microbial communities from the Angelo Coastal Reserve, California, USA - Sample 9_17_2013_60cm (SPAdes) (version 2) | ecosystem: Environmental > Terrestrial > Soil >... | reverse complement strand
TCAAGGCTTGCGGAGGCAGCTTGAGTTCACGCAGCAAAAGTCCAATGTCCTGGACCAGGTTCGCTTGCAGAAATTGTTTAGGAGACAGATTGACACTCATGGTTAGCTGGGAATAGGCGTTATAAGCTGCCCTCCATTCGGTCATCTGCCGGCACGCCTCCCGCAAATTCCACCAACCCAAATCGCGAATAAGCCCGGTTTCTTCCGCAACCATGATGAATTCTTCTGGTCCAAGGAGTCCCCGCGTTGGATGCTGCCAACGTAGCAAAGCCTCAAAGCCAACAATCTGTCCCGCAGCGAGGGAAACGATGGGCTGGTAAACATTGTGAAACTCTCCGTGTTCGAGCGCGCGACGCAGATCCATCTCCAATTGCAGACGAGCCACGACACTGGCCCGCATATCTGCATCGAATATTTCGTAACGCGCTTTGCCCAAGGACTTCGCCCGGTACATCGCCGTGTCCGCATCACGCAAGATGTCTTCTGCCTGTTCGTAGCTGGCGTTGCTTAGAGCGATCCCGATGCTTAAAGAAGTGAATACTTCCCTGCCCCCCAACATAAAGGGCGCCGTCACTGCCTTCATAAGGCGCTCCGCCGCCTGCTTGGCATCGTCTGGATACTTAAGATCATCCAGTAGAACAGTGAATTCGTCGCCTCCCATCCGCGCCACTATGCAGCCTTCTCCCAGACGGGCGACTGTGTCAGTGGCTCGCAAGCACTTCTCTAATCGGGTCGCCACTCCAACTAACAGTTGATCCCCCACCAGATGGCCTAGACTGTCGTTAATCATCTTGAAACCATCAAGGTCTAAGAATAAAACCGCAAACAAATAATCTTTGCGCCGTTTCGTATGTTTGATAAGGCGCCCCACTCGGTCGGTAAATAGGAGGCGATTCGGTAAACCCGTCAGTGGATCGGACACCTTACCTTCAGTAATATCAGTCTGCCATCCAGCCATGCGTGAGGTTGTTCCCGAACCATTACGAACGGCAAGCCCCCTGCATAGCATCCAACGAAACGTGCCATCTTTGTGCAGCACGCGGTGCTCACTCTCAAATTGGGGCACCGATCCCGCTTGATGGGCCGCAATCTCCTGGGTCACCCGCTCTCGGTCTGCATCATGTATGCGGTCAAACCATTCGGCCGGCTTGTCCCCGATTTCACTTTCCTGGTAACCCAGCATGCTCTTCCAGCGAGTAGAGAAATACACAACATTGGCCTGCAGATTCCAATCCCAAAGGCCATCGTTGGCGCCGCGTGCCGCCAAGGCATAGCGTTCTTCACTCTCCCTCAATCCTTCCTGCGCGCGTTTATGGGATAACTGGGTACCTATGCGTGCCAGAGCGACAGCAAAATCGATCGGCTTCGTTACGTAGTCGTTAGCACCCAAGTCTAGGGCCTTGACAACATCGTCGCTCTGATTCTTCGCCGTCACCATGATGATCGGCAGTTCAATCGCAGAGTAGAGCTCCCGCAGTGTCTTTAGCGCCTCAAGCCCGCTGATTTCTGGCATTTCTATGTCCAACAGCACAAGATCTATGGCGTCTTCCTTGACACGCTGCAGCAATTGTCGCGCGCTGTCCGCCACCACGATCTCGTAGCCTTGCCGTGTCAGCCGGCGGGCGAGCATGTCCCGATTCAATTCGTTGTCATCTACGACGAGCAACCGACTCGCTTGCGAGTTCATTGTGCTTTTTTCTCCAGGAGCCAATTGTGAATCTTTTCGCTCAGACGGCCGAATTCTACGGGCTTGGTGTCATAGTCATCGCATCCGGCGTTGAGTGCTTTTACGCGATCAGTCACGAGCGCGTGAGCAGTCAGGGCGATGACTGGAATGTGACGGGTTGTCTTGTCGGCCTTTAGTCGGCGGGTCACTTCACATCCGTCCATAACTGGAAGACTTATGTCCATCAAAATCAGGTCGGGCATTTCCGAACACGCCAGCAACAGTCCTTGCTCACCATCGTGAGCGATGACGACGGAATACCCTCTCCGTTCCAGCCTTCTGGACAGCATGTCACGGTTCATTTCGTTATCTTCGACTAGTAAGATTTTCGCCATTAAACCTCTCAGCGACCTCCGCTTCGACTTCCCTATGTTTGGGGTCGTGCGCTCGGCGGGACATGGGTACCGCGTTGGTTCCAGTGATGCTCGCAACACGAGTGATCCGGTGCTTTTCTATAAGAACTGCAAGGCGTTCGCGGTCAACCGGCTTGATGAGATAGTTCGAGGCACCTAAAGCGAGTCCTCTCGCCTCATTGTCAACGATTGTTACCATGATCACTGGGATCTTCGACAACTCAGAGTCTGCCTTCAGCTTGCTCAGGACAGACCACCCATCGCAGGTCGGCATAACGACATCGAGTGTGATGAGTACAGGACGGACTTGTTTAGCAAGTCGCAAACCTTCTTCCCCGCTGGCAACAGTGAGTACATTGAAGCCCAGTTTTCCCAAAAAACGCGACATAAGTTCACGGACTGCAAAGTCATCATCTATTACGAGAATCGTATCCCGGTCGATTTTTATCTCGGAGACGGCATCGAAGGCTTCGCTGTTGCCCTCTGCCTGTATAGGACCAACAGTCTCCAGTGTGACTTGGGCAGGAACGTGCACTGTGAAGGTGGAGCCTTCGCCAAGCTGGCTCTCAACCCCAATGCGCCCCTTCATCAGCTGAACAAACCGATGAGTGATGGCAAGTCCCAGGCCGGTGCCGCCGTACTTGCGCGCGATTGAGGTATCTGCCTGCGCGAACTCCTGAAATAGATTTTCTCTTTGTTTGGTGCTAATTCCAATCCCGGTATCAGTGACCCGGAAACGGAGCCAGTCTAGGCCCTCTTCCGTGCTTTGATCCACATCTACGGAGATCGTGCCATGGTCGGTAAATTTGCACGCGTTACTAAGCAGGTTAAATAAAATCTGCCGGACCTTTGTAATGTCCGCTCGCATCGTGCCTACGTCGTCCGCCAGACGCACCCGAAGAGTATTACTGTTCTTCTTTATGGCTGGTTCAAGGGTGGTAACGATCTCCTCGATCATCCCGGATACTTCGAAAGTCTCTAGGTGTAGACTCATCTTTCCGGCCTCAATCTTGGAAAGATCGAGCACGTCATTGATTAGCGCAAGTAGGTGTTTACCCGCCGATTTAATTTTCTGAAGGTCCTGGACACTCTCTCCAGTCGCTGATTCCTGCGCTTCTTCCTCTAACATCTCACTGTATCCAATGATCGCGTTAAGAGGTGTGCGCAATTCGTGGCTCATGTTTGCGAGAAATGTGCTTTTAGCGCGGCTTGCTTCCTCGGCTACGTGCTTTGCCTTGAGGAGATCTTCCTGCGCCTGCTTGCGGTGGGAAATCTCTCCTTCCAACTCTTGCGTTCTCGTCTTTAGCTCATCATTAGCGCCTCGCAATGCTGTATCCCGCTGCTGAATGTCGGATAACATGGTGTTAAAGCCGTCGATGAGACTACCGATCTCGTCAGCGTACGATTTAACCGCCCGAACCTCATAGTTTTTGTTGGCGGACACCGTTCTCATAATGTCCTCCAGGTGCATGATGGGTCCGGAGATCACTTTTTGAAGCTTCGAAGAGACTAGGAATGCGAAAAAGCCTGAAATCAACACGAAGACAAAACAGATACTTGCATAACGCTTGGCCCGCGTGCTCCATTGGCGCATGTCCGACTGCAAGAACAGCGTACCGAGAAGTTCTCCGTTGAGGGTAACGTCGTGCCACACTTCGAGGTAGCGTCCTTCAAACCGGTAGCCTCTCTCTTGTGAACGAGAAGGAACAAATGCCGGCAGGGTCTTGGCGTTGCGGAAATATTCGGCGAACATCTTCCCGTCGGGACTATATAGGACTGCCGCTACGATATCTCCTTTGACCGTGAGCGCGGACAGCGTTGCCGTTGCGGCGGGCTCATCTTTAAATGCCATCGCGGCCGCACTGTTGTATCCGATAATTTCGGCCTGGGTTGTCAGATCCTGAGTGAGCAGGTGGCGAAACGAGACAAGATCGTAAATGAGGAAGCTAGCCGAAGAGAGGAGAAGCGCCATGCTGCTAGTTAGCATCGTGATCAGGATGAGTTTTCGCCGAATGGATAGATTCTGCAGCCTCATTGCGTCTTCTTTCCATCCGCGATTGGGTCCTGAACGATTCTTGCCAAGGCGAGCAGTCGGGAACTGATGGTTAAATCTGCTTCTTTGGCCGCTTCGACATTGACTTCGAAATGGACTTTGTTGTCCTCAAGAACTAGATTTATGATTCCGCCACGCTTGGCAAAGCCTGGTATCTCACCGATTGTCAGGATTGGCATGCCTTTGACAAGGTGAATCGCTTCTGTTGAGTGAGCGATTTCTGACGAACTTACAAACAGAATCTGACATTCCTTGAGGTCGACGATTGATTTCAAGCGTTTGACAAGAAATATTCGACCATTGACTCTTTTGCCTGCCAGCACCCGATCGAGGACAGTTCCGAAGGGATCCTCTCCCAGAATGCCGATCACAATTGGAGAATCTGGCTGGGCGAAAGCGTTCACCGGCCACTGCACCAAATTCGCGAAATTGTAGATAAAGCCGGCTTTGATCAAGTATTCCGAAGAAACGGAGGAATCTTGGGCATGGGCTTGAAGCCCCAAGCTCGGCAATATCACTATTGCTATCGTGATCAGCAGTCGTAACAGTCTCATGGTTGCCTTACTTGCACGGAAGTAATAGTCACTCTGTGTGAGCAAAGAATAAAGATCTCACTCAAATCTCCAAGTAACACTTCCGTAGAAGGTGCGTTTTACTTCGGTGGGAGAGGTGGTGATGAAGTCGGGCACAAATTCCAGGTGCCGCTTATCGAGCAGATTCTGGCTGCCAACGGAGAGTTCTAGACCCGTCCTCGGCCTCCAGCCGAGGTGAGTATCAAGAGAGTAGTAACTGGGTATATTGAGCCCTGGGAGCCGATCCGTGTATCGAACGTCGAAATCGTGTTCGAAATGTCTGGGAAGATCGATTGAGGATCTCACGTAGAACTGATGACGAGGACTTACCAAGCCGGGATCATCTGCCGTCGGGTCCAGACTGCTTGGATCTTTCCGTATATCCATCTGCAGATAGCTGTAGGAACTCAAAAGCCGCCATTTAGGAAGGACTCTCCAATCTGCAAAAAGCTCGGAGCCGTAAGTTCCGCCGCTCATCTTATTCCCTGCAACGAAGGGAGCGACGATGTGGACAGGGGCCGGGTTTACTTCCAGGAAGGGTGCACCTGGCTCTGCTGTTCGAAGATGGGTGTAATGGTTATAGAACACCGCAATATCGGCCGAGAAATTGCTGTTCACCTGCACGCGATAACCAGCTTCATACGCGAGAAGATCCTCTGATTTGAACTGGTGGCTCCCGAAAACCGATATTAGAGCTGGAAACGGAGTTGGGTTCTGAGGAGTTCCCGGAGGAACAACCGCCGAATTTAGCCGAAGTCCCTCTTCGGTTAAGGCAGGGGTCCTCGCCGCACGGGAAACTGCAGTCCAGACCGTTTGGTTGCGCGTGATGGTCCAGAGTAATCTCGCGTTCGGCTGAACTTCAAACCCAGTGAACCCGTTGTGCTCGAACTTGGAGCCGAGCGTGATGCGCAAGCGCTTGTCAAAAAGACTTATCTCATCCTGCGCGAAGGCGCTAAATTGATTCAACGTGAGGTGGTTTGGCTGCAGCGAAACTGCAAAGCTGGAGTCATTCCCATCACGACTGGAGCGGTAACCAAGCCCCCATACGATTTCTTGTGATTCGCCGGCGTGGAAGGTATGCTGGAAATCAATGTCGAAAATGTCTTGATGGTCTGTAAAAAGCGAATTCTCGGTAATGTTTGTGCGGTCATAATACATCTGCAGAGACGTCGAGGAATTCGCGAAGGCGTGATTCCAACGGCCCAGAAGATTCCCTCCGCTGATGCTCCCCTTATTGGGAAAGGTGCTCGAATAAGGAGCGTTTAACGTTGGAACGGTCAGAGTTTCACCGTAGCCGCTACGGTGAATGTCTCCCTGTACCGTCAGCGAATCGGCTCCTGCCGGCGTCCAGTCCGTTCGAAAACCGCCGCGTAGTGCATCCCAGTTGTCGTCCGCACGCCTCCCTGTGGAAGGGTCTATGGATGGCCCAACATTGAAGTACTTCGCATACGCTCTATAGTAGGAGCCCGTGTTCAGCCGGCCACCGTAGCGGACGCTGCCGAATCCCCGCGTTTCTGTTCCCCCGCCAGCCGTGGCGAGTGCAGACTGAGTGGACTTTGCCGGCTTGGTGATAATGTTAATTACGCCATTGACTGCGTTGGCTCCCCACAAGGTCGCTCCCGGACCGCGGATCACTTCAATCCGGTCTACGTCCTCGAGCATCACATCCTGAATGTTCCAGTACACTCCAGAAAATAGAGGTGTGTAGACACTCCGGCCGTCAATGAGAACCAGCAGTTTGTTGGCGAAGCGACCATTGAATCCACGCGAGCTGATGGCCCACTTGTTCTCATCAATGCGCGCCACCTGCAAACCAGGAACCATTCGCAACGCTTCCGGAATGCTGGTGGCGCCCGACCGGCGGATATCCTCTTGCGTTATCACAAAAATGGCCGCAGCAGCATCTGCCAGCTTCTGGGTTCTCTTGGAGACCGAGGTGACCTGCACGTTCATCAAGTCCTCCACGCTCATTGCGGTGACATCGGGCAGATTCTGCGCCAATGGGCTGGCCACGAAGAAAAGTACCAGCCCTACGACCAACAAGGCTCGCACAGTATGGTGTGCCGAAGCGGCTTTCGGGTGGTGAATGGTTAGCATATGTATCTTCCTTCTCGAAGGGAACGAAGGCGGTCGGCTGTTCTCGACTCCATAGGACCCTTCCCGTTTTGTTCGATCCGTTTCCACAATTGACGTTTGTATCTTGCTCAGACTAATCAACCGATCGCTCACAGGGGCTTAACCCCTGTTACTGTGAACACGTTGGAGTAAGTAAGCGTGTCAGGCCGGCGGAGATACTCAAGGAATCTCTGCGCCAGCTCGACGGCCGCACGCTCGTCACCGACAATTCGAGCGATCCATGGGACTGCAATCTCCAGCTTTAATTCCCACTGCTTCAGAATTCTGAGATCGATCTCTCCGGCGATTAAGTGGTAACACTCAACCTGGACCTCAATGTTTTTGAGGCCTGCCTTATGTGCCAGCGAGAAAAGCTTGCGGCCAACGAAAGGGTCGAAACCCGTGCTCGCTAAACCGGCCACCACTTTTTCGACCGCGCATTGCACGACAGGGTCTTCGGGGTAGTTCCAAAGCAGCTGTCCGTCGAGGTCCTGAAGAAGAACGGAGCCCCCGGGCCGGCAAACTCGGACCATTTCGGCGGCGGCCTGTTCTTTGTCGTGGAGGTATTCAAATAACATACGGGAGTAAACCAGATCAAAACTGTCCGATGGGAATTGCATTGCGTGTGCATCTCCACGGACGAACGTCAGGCGCGCGTTGGCGCCATTTTTCTGAGTCGCCTCTTGTATGCGCTCTGCACTGATGTCTATTCCGGTTCCTTTAATCGAGGGATTTATCTCGCAGACTTCCCGCAAAATCACTCCCGGTCCACATCCAACAGAAAGGATTTCTGCGCCCGGTGGGACACGATGAGACAAGTATTTGCGCACCCAAGCCTCAGGATCGACTTTCAGCTCGAGCCGCATGGCCTCGCGTGGGTCTTCCATGATATAAGCCGTTGGAGAAACTGAATTCATCGCGACTCCGAAGCGGCAGCGGCACGACCGAGTTGCATTTCCTGCTTTTCCGCCCGGGCTAAGATTTTCGAATAGAAACCGTCGACGTGCTGATAGAAGCTGTGATGTCCGGCTTTAAGCCAAATCCCCTGACAATAGTGGCGCAGGAATGCCGCACCAAGCCCGAGCAGGACTTCAGTGGCCATCTCGTCTGCGATCAGCGGAATGTCATCGAGCTCAAAGTCCTGATACGCAGCAGACGAGGCGCTCAGAAGGGTAGCTATGGTGTCCGGAACCTCCGACGCAGGAAGCGTCGGATGGAGCAGCAGATCGCAACGGTTCTCGAGGTAACTAAAATTAACTCCTAAGGGGCCGCGATAGGCGATCGCTGCTCCCACCGGTTCTCGCCTCGATCCCTTGTATGCCAGCCACACGGAGCGAGTGCGTCGCAGGCCAACCGAACGGTACATTTCATTAACCGTTTGAAGCTCAACGTCTCCTAGCAAGTCCTCCCCAGTCATGTATACATTGCCTCGCGTTGCGGACGCGATAGCAGAGAGAGCCTCCTTTTGCGAGGGATCGTAAGGCACCGCGCGAATCTTGCAGCTCAAGGGCAGTGACAAACGTCTTGGTAATGCGAAATAGCAGTGGCGCTGGACCGAGCAGAGAGACTCCCCAATGGTCTGTACCATGGACCCGAATACCCGCGCCGGAAACCGGTTCTCTGGCCGAAACCAGTTCTGGGCGTCGTCAGTTCCACTTAGAATTGTCCCCGCTGCTGCAGCCAGCATTACCGCGCGGGATGCAAAAGGATTGTTATCGCTAACCAGATGTTGCGGCATCCAGGCGTGGGACGCCGTTCGCCAGACTGCCAGTGACGCCAAACCTCGTTTTTCGTCACCAGCGGTAAGGACGTAGAGCAGAGATTGTCCAGCCAGCAACATCCGTCTCCAGTTGTCCAGGACGAGCTCGAGGTTCGGACGAAGGCGGGCGCCCTTTTCCGGATAAAGAAAACCTGTTCGTTCGTACAGCGCAAAGACTTGGTCGACGGATAGAGCATTCACCTCGACGCCATAAGTGGCATACACGCTCGACAGCTGTGGCAAGCTGTTCAATGTTCGCCGATCCTGCGCGTCCTGCGACATGTTAGCTCCGGGTACACGCTCGTACTGCGAATACGTTACGCACGCCTGACTTTTGGGGTGAGTCGGACGACTGACAGCGATGCATTGCTCAAAGGGCGAGGCTCTGACGCCCTCTTGAGTCAAATAGGTTAACGTCGATTCATGTTGGCAAAGAGATCCTTGCCAGACAAGTTACCAACGTAAGTCGTGAATTAACCAAATGGGGAATGCACAAGATTGGGAAGTTACCACCAACAGCAACAGCGCTGTATGAACCTTAGTCAGCCCTCGTCTGCATTACATCCGTAACCCGGGCGGCTTTAGGCCTCGGTTCTGCCATCATTACTATCGCCATATGAACCTCCGGTCACTCCTGGTCTGCTCGGAGCTGGGAGTTCTGTGGCCACAATCCAATTTCATCGGGAATGCCAGTTGGAACGGGGGCAGAGAGGGCCAAGCACAGGCGTGCGCGTCAGTGCGAAGCGTCAGAAGTCTCCCTTAGTCTTGTCACCGGAAGAAGTCAAACTCGATCTAGCAGAACTGGAATTTTGCGACCAGATTCTCGTGTTTCTGGACGGTGCCTTAGGAATCCGTCAAGGGGAACTCGGGGCATTGCATTGACTGGACTGCGATTTCAACAATATGAACTTCAGTGTGCAACATTCCTACTACTGGCGTCGGGGTGGGCACCTGAAGACCACAAAAACGGAAGCGTCTGCAAAGTTATTGCCGATGCATCCGAGTTTGAAGCAGGCCCTGCTGGAGCGGAGGCCACTAAGTCTCTACAACCTGACGGGCGATTTCGTCTTCCCTTCGGAAAGACTGAAGGGAAGCAAACCGCTCGACCTGGCTTCGGTGTTGAAGAAGAAGATACAACCGGCCTTCAAGAAAATTGGAATCACCGGCGCGGGCTGGCACACTTTTCGGCACACGGTGGAATCATGCTGACAGAGATGGGCGAACACCACTGATGATCCGCGACTACTTGCGTCACAGCGATCTACACGTAACCAACAAGTATCTCCAGTCCGCAACCACGAGCTTCCCTTGCACTAAGCGTTTGCTCTTTGTGTTGTCGGGAAGCAAATCAAACCCAATCCACTAGCCCGAGAAGTAGTTTTCCCTGATTATCTGGACGGGAGAAACGGCGAATCGGCAGACGCGGAAACGCTTAGACCCAAACGGACCCAAATTGGTCTTCGGGGTTCTTAGTAAACCATTCAAAAGAATGGCGGGGACGACGAGACTCGAACTCGCGACCTCTGCCGTGACAGGGCAGCGTTCTAACCAACTGAACTACGTCCCCACTTGCTTTTCATACGGTTATCGCCAAACCCGCATGTTTGCTGTCCATTCTTGCTGTCAACCGTTTCGCCGGTTTCAACTGTTTCCACCGGATCTATCTAAATTCCGGGAGAAATGGACAGCATGGACAGCACGTCAAACTTGCTTCCATACCGCCCGCGTCTAGCCGCGATCCAGAACATCTGTCCCTGCTCTGTGATTGAATTGTAGCAGAGCGAATTCAGATCAGTACAGGCTGTGTCCTATGTCCCAGATTGGCTGCTGATGAAAACCCGTTCGCTTGAACCGACGCGCCACAGCATCGGAGTCCACGCTGCTGAGTCTTAGCATTCGATACCATCAGGAGAAGCTTCAGGGCCGACTTCGGCATCTGCGCCAGGGTAAAAAACTTTAAGATGCACCGGGAAAACTGGACTTCGTGGCAGAGTCGTTTAACGTTCTCAAGTAGACAAATGCCGTCGCTCTGAACCAGTTTTATGGTCCGGAGAATTCAGCGATTCCAGCATTCACGCAACCCACCAATAAGGCGGGCATTCCAAGGCAATTGCAGTTTTCAACTGACTTTGAGTTCTGACGAGATTGCAGTGGTAGCCTGGAATGGTCAATCCTGCGGTGCATAGACCAGAATCGCCGCCTCTTCCTTGTCATTGGCCGGTGCAGCGACGTAGTACCGATCGAGCTCAAGCGACCAGAAGGACGTTCCAGCCCCTCCCCGCGTGGGGACCTTCCCGATAGTGTCGTAGTGGTCAGCATCCCTTTGTTGGTAAACGTATGCAAAACCAACCTGCAAATCTCGCCCGCCCGAAACGTATATCCGCTTTCGTGTCCCGTCAAAGTAAACACCGTCCATACTTTCGGGGGTCGGCAAGTGAGCGATCTCCTTGCCCGACTTTGAGTCCATGACGATCATTTCAGCAGGTGTCCGAGTCCCAATGAACAGCCGCGACGTGGACTCATCGAACGCTGCATCGCCGGGGCGCTGGCTGGTTACCGGCCAAGTGGATAGAACCTCTCGTTTTTTGGTGTCGATTACTTGGAGTTTGTTGGCGATGGAAACAAAAACAAATAGTGTCTTCCCATCTTTGTCCAGCAAAAGCTCAGAGGGATGAGCCACGACCTTTATGTCCCCGACGGCCTTGTCGTTCTGGGCATCGATGATTCCGATTTCCCCGTAGTCCTTTCCAGCGTCCTTGCCGCCATAGCCGACATAAACGAGCTTTGACTTCGGTTCATAGACCACGCGGTTCGGTCCCGGTTCAAGATGGATTGAGTCGAGAAGTTCCAGCGTGTCGCCTCGAAAGACGCGGAGCATCCCGTCATCGCCACTTGCCAGAAACAGCTTGTTTAACTCCGGGACGAACAATGCTCCTTGTGCTTTCTTAAATCCGGGGATGCTGCGCACCCACTTGCCGGCGTTTAGGTCTACAACCTCAAACGTGCCGTTCTCCAGGCCTGCAACGAATAAGCGCTTGCCCTTGACATCAACATCCATGTGGTCGAGACGGCCCTTGACATTCGGCAAGGGGATCGTCTGAACGAGCCGAAGCGGCTGCTTTCCGCCTTCTTGCGAAAAAGCAAGGCCGCTGTTAGCAATGAGCAAGCTGGCAGCAACTAACCATATCTTAGAGCACCTGGTCATACTGTTTCCTAGTCTTCGGGCGCGTAGACCCATAAGGCGGCTCCTTCTTTGGAACTTGCGGGCACAGCCAAATAGAATCGATCTCTTTTCTCATACCACAAGCCCGTGCGCGCCCCAATTGTTGTTGGAATTTTTGCCAGTGCCTGGTAGTGATCTGCATCCGTTTGCTGGATAACGCTGATGAAGCCCTCGCCCCCGGGAACATAAATCCGTTTTCGCCCAGCGTCATAGTACAGATCATCGGCGTCGTTCACACAAGGGACGCTCGCAACCGTGGCTCCGCTGTCTGCGTCGATTGCTACGAGTTGTGCCGGCCTTCGCGTCACTACGAAGATCCGGTGATCAGCTTCGTCGAGCGCCATCGGGTAGTTGGCTTTCCCATTCTTCAATGGCCAATCGGTAACCTTATGTGTATTCCGATCAATCAGCACAACTTTCGCTTTGGTAGCGATATTCGCGTAGATCACGGGCTTTGAAGTAGCAATCTGAAACGATTCAGGGTGAGCATCGAGCTTAGCGACGTCCTCTAAGCGCTTCCCGCTGGCTGCATCCAGCACGGCAATACCGCCGCCTTCGTCTCCGCCGTAGGCTACATAGACTTTCTTTTCGGCTGGATCGTATCGCACATTGTCGGCGTCCTCTCCGATGTCCACGGTATTCAGGAGTTTGAAAGAATCTCCATCGTAGATTCTGAGCTTTCCATCTGTGCCATTTGCGACAAAGAGCTTATCGAACTCGCCTACGTAAACCACGCCCTGAGGGTCGGCGGCCCCTGTAATGCTGTGTACGTCGCGGCCTGCAAACGTGTCTACAATTTCGACCGTGTTGTTGCCGAGAGCGGCTCCGATGACACGTTTCCGCTTACCGTCGAACGTGAAATGATCGATACGCCCTCCCACGTTCGGCAATGGAATTTGTTGGACCAAAAGTAAAGGCGCCCGGTCAGGCGTGCCGGGCTGATCCTGTGAAGGTGCAACAGATCCGAAAATCAATAACGTTACAAAGAGCGTTGCCAATTTGTTCATATGTCGCACCTCATCGCGTCTATTCAAATCCGAAGGAGCATTCACCAAATCAACTTCAGCGCAAACTGGATCTGCCTCGACGGAGTTTGGGTTGAAGTAATAAGCCCTGCGCTATCTACACGGCTTCCTGTCGCATTGAATATGTTTCGGTTGTCCAAGGGCGGGGCAAAATTCGCGTGATTCAAAACGTTGAAAAACTCGGCCCGGAATTGTGCATTGAAGCGATCGGAGATCCTTTTGATGTAGTTGTTCTTAAACAACGAGAAATCAAAGTTCACCAATCCCGGCCCGATGAGTGTATTTCGGCCCAGATTCCCGCGGAGGGTAATGGGGTTCGGGACCTCGAAACACTGCGTCTTGATGTAGCTGACGGGATTACCCGGATTCACCAGCGAACCGCAACCGGGGCCAGCAATCAGGTTCGGCACATCGATGCTTGGGTCTGTGCTTTTCACTCCGAGCGCGTCTCCCCCAATGCCAGGAGTGAAGGGCACGCCCGTGCTGGCTTCAAACACTCCTCCTATTTGCCATCCTCCCAGCACCCACCCTTTGCTTCCAGACGCCCACTTCGGCGTGCCGATTTCCCAGGTGTAGTTGACCTCCAGGTTCTGTGCAACATTAAAGTCGGAGAGTCCGCGATTCAACCTCGGGGTAAAAAATAGCGGACTGGAGATCGAATTGGAGTACTCATCCCCTACCATGCTCCCCGAAGAAGTGTCTATGGACCTGCCCCAGGTGTAAGAGCCTGCCAGGGACCCTCGTCCGATCTTTTTCTTGACCTGGACCTCCAATGCGTCGTAATAGGAGTCGCTGGCCCAGAATGCAGTGGTAATCCGTCCAGCACTCTGATTCAGCCGGGTTCCACTACCGGCAGGTGACGGCCAGAGATAGCCCTGGGGAGTTAGTGTCGGCAGCACAATGTCAACGTCTTCCACTCGAAAGGGTTGATGCACTCCTCTTGAACCCACATAGCCGACCATCGCGCTCAGGTCCTTCGCAAGTTCGCGCTGAATCATGAGGTTCCACTGCATGACGTAGTCCCGGCGCGGATGGGGATCGAAATAGGCCTGCCGAAACGTGTTGGAATTACCGGCCACAACGGCAAACGCCGCGCTCGGGAAAGATCCGACAGGCAAGTCAGTGGAGCTTCCCAATTGAAAAAACGGCGCCGAAAAGAGCTCGTTGGTCTGGATGAGATAGGGAAGCGGCAAAACGTCGAACATCCCAAACCCTGCACTAATCTCCGTTTTGCCACTGCTGAAAGGGTCCCAGGAAAACCCCACGCGTGGCTCGAAGTTACGTCGCGTAGGATTGGAAAATAATGGATCACCGAGGTGAGGCGTTGCGTCCGTGATGTGGCGAAGTACAGTCAGCTTACCCTGCACCTCTGTCGGCACCGTCGCCATTTCGTAGCGCAGACCAAGAGTGACCGTCACGTTCGGTCGCCAGTGCCAATCGTCCTGAATGTAAGCCGCCAGGATAGTCTGGCGAAAACCACGCTCAGTTACGGCGCTGGGAATCGCGGCGCTCAGGAAGAACGGAACGTTGGTCAGGAAATCAGAGAGCGAGTTAAAGGAGAATGTACCTCCCGGATCCGATACACCCAGGATGTTGTCACGAATCCTCTCTACTCCAAAACCAAACTTGAGAGAATGTTTCACTCTGTTTAACGAAAGATCTTCGTAGGCTTGGATTGAGGTCCAGTGAAAGTGATAGTTTGACGGCGTTCCCAATCCCCCTGAAAACAAGGTAAGTCCCGTCACCGATACCTCAGCTGCGTTCTTTCCCGGCACTGTGCCAAAAGTTGGATCAGACACCTGCGAGTTTCCGCTCGGGAAAGTCAGACCTGTTAGCGCGACAACCCGGTTAACTCCGAAACGGAAGGAGCTCAGAAAATGGGGGTTGAAGGTATGCGTCTCGTTGAGGGTGAACACCTGCCGTCGCGAATCATATCCAGTCCGCTTGTCGTTGAGCTCGTCGGGCTGCCTGACCGTACCGGTATCGAACATGTAGGTGCCGGAAAGTGCGTCCTGTTCCGACAGTTTATGGTCGACTTTGATCGTGAAGTAATTCTCCGGGGTCACCTGCTGACCCGAAAATGTAAAAATCCCCGTATCCCCTGCTCCCAGCGGTGGGCCGTTTGGCAGAGGGTAAAAAGCGTTCACAAAGCTGAGAACATTCGGATCAACCGTGATCTGCCCGGAGGCGAGGTTGCCGACCCGCGCATCCGCCGAGGGCACGCTGTCCACCTGCGTCGTACCCAAGGAAGAGCGCAGGCCCTCGTAATCACCAAAAATAAATGTGCGGTCTTTTTGAATCGGCCCTCCTAGCGAAGCTCCAAATTGATTGCGGCGGAAGGGTGGCTTTTTAGTGTCAAAGAAATTCCGGGCGTCGAGCGCGCTGTTCCGAAAGAATTCATAGACCGACCCGTGAAACCCGCTCGTCCCTGAACGCGTTGAGGCGCTGATGATGCCGCCGGACGAACGGCCGTGCTGCGCGGGGTAGTTGCTGGTCAGAACCGAGAATTGCTCGACGGCGTCTACACCCAGATTGACGCCAAGGGCGCTGCCGGGTGGGCCGTTCGCGTAGTCGTTGACGCTGATACCATCCAGTCGGGAGTCGTTCTGCCGGGGACGCCCTCCCGATATTGTCATTTGCGTCCCAAATCCTCGCTGCGCTTGACCCGATGTCTGAGTGCGTGCGGTGGCTATTCCCGGCTCCAAAGCCGCAACATCAGAGGCGGAACGCCCATTCAGCGGGAGTTCACTCACGCTTGTTGTGACGGCTCCTTTCGCTCTTGGAGAGCTCTTACCTGCTTCAACCGCGGTCCCTGCCTGCATTACGAAATTCACTACCGGCTTGCCGTCGGCACTTATCTCCACCCTGGTGTGTGCATCCGCAAAGCCCTGTGCTGAAGCAGTGATTTCGTATATGCCCGGTACAAGGTTGGCTACAAGATAGCTGCCATCACTGTTCACCGTTATCGATCTCACGGAAGAAGTTGTGATGTTCTTTAGGGTCAGCCGCGCATTGGCAACCGGCGTGCCGGATGAGGACGTAACGCGTCCGGAGAGAATTCTGTCTCCACCAGGTTGCGCCTCGACTTCAATGCATCCTAGAATCCCGATCAGAAAAACAAGGGAGACCGAGACGGAGACTGACTTTCGCGTCCGGTTCATCCGGACAACTTGCGCCGTGCCAGATCCGCTAGCTCGAACGTTCTCGAATGAATCTGGTGGTTTCACACGACACCCGTTAGTGTGCCCCATCGAAGCGCGCCGTCGCGAACAGACATTCAATCGTACCTTCGCAGTATGAAGATCGAATGAAGTTAAGCTTAATTCCTGTTCATGAAACCATAGCGAACCGAGTCAATCGTTTTGCCGATATTTCGAGGAGAACCTCATTTAGATTTGTCGAGGCAACCTGCAGTGCCTCATTGCCGGTACGCAGGATTGGGAAGCATTTTGGACAGTTCTTGCTCTGCCCATTGAAGGATCCCGTGCATTTCTGTTATGAGTATAACTAGTGGGAATGACGGTTACCAAGCAGAACAACGCCAAACCTCCCTGGTTATTGCTGGTGTTCAGTTTGCCAAGAAAGGGAGCCAGCCTCAGAGTGACGGTTTGGCGCAAGCTTCAGCGCCATGGAGCCTTGCCGCTCGGGAACTCTGGCTACTTTCTCCCGAACACTGAGGAGAACCGTGAACGATTCGAATGGCTGGCAACCGCGGTCCGCACCGAGGGTGGTGAGGCTTCTGTCCTTGAAGTGCAGGCCATCGACAATTGTTCCTTCGAGCAGATGAAGCAACAGTTTTCCAATGCCCGTGCCGAAGACTATCGCAAATTGCTTAAGGAGCTTCGAAGTCCGGCTTCCGCAAATAAATCACCGCGGATCACCCGTCTCCGGCAGCGTTTCCAGGACATCGTCTCCATCGACTTCTTCGCCAGCCCGCTTCGTGAACAGGTCGAACGCGCATTGAATGCCATGCAAACATCCAGAACAAAATCAGCCGCCCCCGAAATTGACAAAGTCTCGCCTGGCGAATATCGAAACCGCGTGTGGGTCACACGACCCCGTCCGGGTGTGGATCGAGTGACCTCTGCATGGCTGATTCGCAAGTTTATTGACCAGAAGGCGAAATTCGCTTTTGCCCCCGAGGACAAAAAACCAGCCAAGGCCGTCCCGTTCGACATGTACGAAGGTGGATTTGGGCACCGTGGAGAGGACTGCACTTTTGAGACGCTGCTCAAGGTGTTTCATATTCGCGACAAGAAGGTTCTGGTCATGGCGGAAGTGGTTCATGATGCGGACCTCTTCGATGAGAAATTTGGCCGGAAAGAGGGCTTCGGAATCGATGAAGTGATGAAGGGTTGGGCCCGAGAGGGTCTGAGTGGCCGAGAACTCCTCAAGCGTGGAATGCAGTTAGCTGAGGGCCTCTACAAATCGCTCCACTGATTTTTCGATGGAAGGACTGCGCTTACTGGCCGGAGCGCAAAAACAAATCAAATACGAAGGAAGGTTACTTTTATGAAAATAAGAACGATGATTCTTTCTCTTTTGCTGTCCTGTCCGGTAATGCTCGTGGCTCAGGGCTTGGACACGGCCAAAATTGACGAAGCCATGGGTCGCTCTGGACAAAAGACTGGTGAGGTCTACCGGCTGGGTTTTCCCCGAACAGATCTCCACGTCTCAGTTGCCGGGGTTGAGATTAAGCCCGGATTGGCACTCGGCTCTTGGGCGGCGTTCGCTGGAAACGACAACGAAGCAATGGTCATGGGCGACCTGGTTCTCCTGGAGAACGAACTCACACCGGTCATGAAGAAGTTGCGCGCCTCGGGATTCGACATCACCGCCGTTCATAATCATGTTCTGAACGAAACCCCACGTGTCATCTACATGCACTACATGGGGCATGGAAAGGCCGTTGAGCTGGCGAAGTCCCTACACGCTGGGCTGGCGGAGTCGAAGACTCCGCTCGAAAAGCCCACGCCGCCGACACCCACCGCAGAATCTCCTGCATTTGTAAAAACAATCGAAGACACCTTGGGGACGAAAGGCCGCTTTGCCGGAGGCGTGCTCTCCTTCGGGATTCCTCGTTCCGCGGCGATCACCGATCACGGGATGACACTGACCACGGCGCAAGGCGTAGCCGAGGCCATCAACTTCCAGGAAGCTGGTGCCGGCAAAGTTGCGACAACCGGAGATTTCGTGTTGACGGCGGAGGAAGTCAATCCTGTGATCTCAGCACTCGAAGAACACGACATACAAGTCACGGCACTGCACAGCCACATGCTGACGGAGCAACCTCGCCTGTTCTTCATGCACTTCTGGACTGTGGGTAGCACGGAATCAGTTGACGCCGGAATCAAGGCAGCATTGAGCCATGTAGCGGTGAAATAGCAAAATGAAGCGCTGAGGTGCGTGATGCGAAGGAGTGTCTTGTTGTTCACTGCTGCTTTCCTTCTGGGAATTGGCGCAACCGGACTCGGCCAGACGGGGCCGACGTTGAAGAAGATCACCGCGTTTGATTTGCCAGGCCCCGCTGGAAAGCGGTTTGACTACCTGACGATTGATGAAGACGACCAGTACCTGATCTCGGCGCACCTTGCCGCGGGGCAGACTTATGTGATCGACCTGCGGACCAACCGAGTCGTCGCGGTCGTAACCGATACACCAGGCGTCGAAGGAGTGGAATACGTTCCGGAACTCAAGAAGTTCTACACATCGAACGCACACGACGACACGATCGGAGTGGTTGACCTCAAACTGATGAAGGTCATCAAGAAACTCAAGACTGAATCCAAGCCGGACGGCAGCACCTACGCCGCTCCTTTCCACAAGCTGTACGTCTCCGATGAACGAGGCAAAGCCGAAGCCATCGTTGACGTGCAGAAGGATGAGATTGTAGGCACGTTACATTTCGACAGTGAAACCGGGATGCCGCAATACGATCCCATCGCCCGCAAGGTATATGTCAATCTGCAAGACCAGAACATCTTTGCCGTGATCGATCCCTTAACGGACAAAGTGGTAGGGAGATATCCCGTGGGGCGATGCAAGGGCAATCACGGAATGGTGCTTGACCCGCAACACCACCGCGCGTTTCTCGCGTGCGAAGAGAACAACCTGATGGCAGTCTTTGATCTGGACAAGCACGCTGCAATCGCCTTTCTGCCTGTCGCCGATGGACCCGATGTGATCAAGTTTGATCTTGGCCTTGGTCGTATTTATGTCGCGTGTTACAGCGGCGCCATTTCCGTTTTCCATCAGGATGATCCAGACCACTACCGCAAACTGGAAGACTTTCGCGTCCAGCACGCGGTCCATAGCCTCGCCGTGGATTCCAAGACTCATCGGGTTTACACGCCGGAGCAAGAAGAGGACGGAAAGCCCGTTGCTCGGATGGTTGTGTACGAGGCCGCGACTGGTCCCTAGCAGCCGTCGATAGATTCGGGGGCGATTATGAAATGGATTACTCGTGAAAATATCAAAGTGGATCGTGTCGCCTGCCCGTGGTTGATCCGCCGCTTCGTTGATCCTGAAGCTCAGTTCCTGTTCGTCAGCGAGAGGCAACTCCTCGAAACGGCCACACGTGAAAATGCAATTCCGTTCGACGCACCGCGGCTTCCAGAAGTGAAATTGAATCATCGCGGGGTACGCTGTTCTTTCGAGGCGATCATTGAGGATTACCACCTTCAAGCGCCGGGACTGGAACGTCTCGCGCTGATCGTCCGCTCTGCGGACATCAAGGGCCAGGAGCCAATTGCAGTCGAGGGAATCGGCCTGCGGGCGATCGCGCAGGGCTTCGCGGCCATGGGCATTTCCGATGAAGAACGGCTAGTACGGCAATTCCCGGTTTATGACGCACTCTACGAATTCGCGCGTCAAGCGCAATGAGTGTGCCCGTATCGAGAGACCTGCTCATTATTAATACAGCGGCCTTCCTGCGTTCGTTCACCTTCGGCCTCACCGGCGTAGTTCTCGGCATCTACTTGTTCCGTGTCGGTCTTTCCTCGTTCAACATTGGCGTGGTCATAGCCGCTGGCCTGATGGGGTCGGCCCTGGCAACTGTCGGCGTTACGGCAAAGGCAGACCATACGGGACGCCGGCGCACGCTTGTTTTGCTTTCGATCCTGGGCGCGATCGGTGCTCTTGCTCTCGCCTTGACTCCTGCTGTTCCGGTTCTCCTACTGATGGCCTTCGTGGGAATGTTGAACGGGACCGGTACGGACCGCTCAGCTGCATTTACTCTTGAGCAAGCAATCATTCCCGGCCTTGTGCCGGACGCGTCGAGGACCTGGGCTCTGGCTTGGTACAACGTCGTCCTCGACACCGCGGGTTCACTGGGGGCTTTGGCTGCAGCGCTGCCGCTTCTTCTACAGCATTGGCTGGCGCTTCCGCTGCTCACCTCCTACCGCGCAGTCTTTCTCGGATGCGCCTTCCTAGGAATAGTTGGCGCAATCCTCTACCCCTTCGCCTCTGCTGCAGTCGAGGTCTCCAAATCAGCGACGGAGGCTCCTCCGCATCGCATCTCACCCGCAACCAAAAAGGTCGTCACAAAACTGGCAGGTTTATTTTCCCTTGATGCTTTCGGCGGGGGATTTCTGACGGATGCACTTGTTGCTTACTGGTTTTTCCGGCGTTTTGGTGTAGCGGAAGAAAGCTTGGGCCTCCTCTTCTTTGCTGTGCACCTGCTGAATGCTGTCTCTCATCTGGCGGCAGCGTGGTTGGCTCGCCGCATTGGGCTAGTGAAGACGATGGTTTTTACTCACCTGCCTTCCAGTTTGTTCCTGGTCGCTGCGGCATTCGCGCCTTCATTGAAAGTTGCGATCGTGCTGTTTCTGTGTCGCGAAGCGCTTGTCGAGATGGACGTCCCCACCCGCCAATCGTACGTCGCCGCCGTAGTCCTTCCGAGCGAGCGGACATTTGCCAGCGGCATCGCTAATCTGGCACGCAATATTTTCTGGGCTGTCGGTTCGTCCGTTGCGGGCTTCTTGATGCAAAATGTGGCTTTTTCGGCTCCCTTGGTGATCGGCGGCGGGGCCAAGATCAGCTACGACCTGCTCTTGTATCGTGCCTTTCGAAACCTTAGACCACCCGAAGAGCACTAGACACAATCATGCTCAGGCGAAACAAACCGCAGCCAGAAGCCGTCAGGCGGGTCCGAGATTTTCGCTGTCACCGAGGACACCGACGGCACTGGGCCTTGTGTGCGCTGCTGGCCACCGCCACTCTGGCAAGTGCCCGTTCAGACGATGGGCCCGCCGTGAAAGTTGCTTCCACTTCATCCCCATCGATAACACTGGATGGTCTATTGAACGAACCGGCTTGGCGCGA
>Ga0209647_1001340_pt1 | contig 21168 bp, 15 predicted proteins | sample GraSoi_2013_60cm_FD_185827 | JGI IMG/M metagenome (GOLD analysis project Ga0209647, IMG submission 185827) | Grasslands soil microbial communities from the Angelo Coastal Reserve, California, USA - Sample 9_17_2013_60cm (SPAdes) (version 2) | ecosystem: Environmental > Terrestrial > Soil >... | reverse complement strand
TGGGACGCTCGTAGCCATGAGCGCGGTGATGGGGCTGCCGGAGGGTGGAGGTTTTGCGAAAAGCGACCGCCCCCTCCATATCTTTCATCCTGCTGGGGGGCTGCATCTCGCCCTGGCAGAACACGCTTCCGGCTTTTGCATCTACAACGATATTGCTGTGGCGATTGCACATGTCCTGCGCTCGAGTGAAGCGAAGGTGCTGTTTCTCGACTTTGACGCTCACCACGGTGCTGGGGTGCAGCGCTCCTTCTACGATGAACCGCGCGTGCTGACGATCTCGCTCCATGAAACCGGGCGTGCTCTCTTCCCAGGGACAGGGGATGTGCTTGAGCTGGGGGAGGGGTTAGGGCGCGGCTACTGCGTGAACGTTCCCCTGGAACCATTTACCGAGGACGATTCGTATATCGAGAGCATGAACGCTATCCTTCCCCCGCTTGTCATGTCGTTCGCTCCCGATATGCTCATCTCCCAGCATGGGTGCGATACGCATGCCTGGGACCCGTTAACCCACCTGTCGCTCAGCATGCGAGGTATCCAGGCACAGATGAAACTTGCCCACCAGCTGGCACATACCTATTGTCAGGGGCGCTGGGTGGCGGTAGGAGGCGGAGGGTATGACCTCTACCGCGTTGTGCCGCGCGCCTGGAGCCTACTCTGGGCCGAGATGTCAGGACAACCTGTACCTGAGAAGTTACCAGAGGAGTGGGTGCAACACTGGTACCCCGCCTGGCTTGCCAGGGAGGAGCAAGAGAAAGCTGCGCGGCAGGCGCTGCGAAAAGCGGCCGGCCCGGTGGACTTTCCAACCACCTTCCAGGATCGCCCCGAGGACTTTCCGGCCTTACCTGGCCGAGGGGCAATTACGCACACGAATCGGCGCACAATTGCGCTGGTGCGCCACCTCCTGCTGCCTTCTGCTGTACGCAAAGCTTTCCCGTCACAGCCACGCTTATCAGCAATGGCCGGGATTCTCGACTTGCTGCACATGCGCGGAAGCCAGACCCCCTCGCGCAGCAAAACAATTGAAATGCCCGCCGGCCAGCTGCTACTCCGCGACTTTTGTCCGCCATCTCTCGTCGAACGCCTCAGAGCGGACAGTGGATTGCATGCCTTTGCTCGCTTTCCAGAACGAGAACACGAGCTGCTTCTCAGCATTGCCAGGAGCCCGGATTGCGTGCTTACCCTGGCACATACACCGGCTGGTGAAATTGTCGGTGAAGTGACACTGGCTCCAGGTGATGAGTGGTGGGAGGGCTTTGAGAACCTGTACGAGGTGACGATCGAAGTAAGCGCAAACTGGCGAGGCACGGGAATAGCACGGCATTTACTGGCTTTCGCCCTGGAACTGGATTCCCTGGAGGACATGATTCTCTTCGCCATGGGATTATCGTGGCACTGGGACATGGAAGGGTTGCACATGTCAATCCACCGTTATCGCGAACTGATCAAGCGGCTATTTGGAGAGCAGGGGTTTGTGGAAAGCGCAACGACAGAGCCTGATATCAATCTGGAGCCAGGGAACGTTCTGCTCGTGCGCGTCGGTAAGCATGTCGATCAATCCGGTGCCGATCGATTCTTTAACCGCCTGCAAGCGCCTCGTCTTTTCTAATCTGAGTCAGCGTGCCCCGCTTTGGAAGCCTTGTCCAAGATGCTGATCGACCTGGTCAATTCGGAGGCCACAAGCCAGTGGTTGGATGGCTATAACGCTGCTCATAACGCTTTCATGACACTTCCGCTCTATACTTGTGCAGAGGGAGTCAGGTCCGTCAGTTGAAGAGAAGCGGAGAGGGAGAGACTTCTTCTGGAGGAGCCTTTGCGTGATGAAATGCTCTCACTAGCTTTCACCTGAGCAAAGACCCCACAGCAGCTCACTCTGCAAGAAAGGAGGTAGAGCAATGAAAGAGTATGAAGATGCGGCATCGACCTGCTTGAGCCAAGCGCCTGCTTCGCGTTCGCACAGGCGCAGACGGCTCCTGCTTGGTAGCCTGGTCCTTGTCTTTGCCTTCATGTTCACCGTTGGCGTGGGCTTGTCGACTGGAGCGACCAGGGCCCAAGCCCTTGAGTCCAGAGGCACCAGCAGTTTCCAAACGCTGGCCGTCTCCCATAAGGGCCCCCCACACGACCAACAAGGGACGAAAACAGTGGGAGCGAATGGTCAGTGCAACACGTTGACCATCACGAGCGTGAACGGCTCAACGATCGTAGCACAATCGTCATGTAGCAAGTCGATTACGGTCCACACCACAGCGAGTACTCAGTACGTGCGAGCTGGCAAAACCGTCTCCGTGAGCGCTATCACCGTTGGCACACACGTGTACGTCACCGGATCGCACAATCATGATGGGAGTATCACTGCCTCGCGTATCGTCATCAATTGATCCTGTACCGTCGTACGCCGGAGATCAGACCACTTTAAGCGGTGGTTCCCGATTACGGCACTCGACACCTGACGGGTTCAGGACTGCCCTGAATCCGTCAAGTGCCAATTGTAAAGTCCACCTTTCCATTGCACGACGTGCGGCGGTCCATTGCACGATCTCTTGAGGAACTCCGCAGCTTCGGTCACAGAGATGCTCGTGTCGCTGGTGTAAGGTTCGGGAGAGAAAACCTGCCACATCGACCCGATGTAGATGCTTTCTCCATATCATGAGCAAAGTTCTCCGACCCTCACCTCTCACCGTAGCGAGCTACGAGCGCCACCCTTAACCAACAGATTACCCAATTTCCTGGCACAGATCAAGTTGGTGTGTGAATTTTTCAAATGCAAAATCAAAGCAACTGAGGTTCAGGAGATTGGGCAGCCAAACCGATTAAGCCACAGCCTCTTTCACGAATATTGGCTATTCCGAGATCTAAACGATACAACTTGTTGCGCAATGTCGAGAGCGCGCGACGAACGGGTCTTAATTCTTGCTCCCATCTTCCACAATCTTGTGCCTCCCATAGACGTTGACGACAGAATTCTATGGAGGCTGCGGTAACAACTTTTGTGGTTAGATGCGATAGCAAAAGCTCATAGGGGCAGTAGTGCGGGAAAGAATCAAGCATTGGCACGAGCAGACGCAACTCACTGATGCTCAGCTGCTGCTCCACAATGAGTGTGGGACCATCTGAGAGAAGAGATACCGTGCGTGTTTCGAGATTTATGACTAACGTTTGATTTCTCGGTAACAAGCCTCCTGGAGAACAATGAGAGATATTGGTCTCCTCTTTGTGTCGTTTGATTTGAATATCCTGAGTCCTGTGCATAACGCCTCCGTACAATAACCAATTGGCCGCGAAAAAAACAGACGAACAGGGGACCTCTACAAGAGACAAACATCAAACGGTCAGGCATGCTTTCATTTTCTAAGTTCTCAAAGCCCTTGCTCACCTGCTCCAGGAAGAGATGCTTCATAACGGTGTTGGCGGAAGGCAACACCGATGAGGTCATCAAACCTGCTCCAGGAGCATCTCGCTTGCATGACTTACCATGACGGTCGTTCTCGTAGGGGTAAAGAGGTGAGTATGTCAAAATGAGGGCAGTTCATAACTCAAAGGCCTACCTAACAGCATTTCGGGCCACTCCTCCGGTGACTCGCCTCGTCCTCTCGGGTACTACTATAAAGGGGGAGCGTCATGAAAGCGCCATGAGCAGCGTCATGGGAAGGGACTGAAACTCTGAATGGGATCACCTGGATATGCTAGAGTCAGGCATCATCCACTTCTGGCCATGCCGCTTCTACACACTGCTTCAGCAACAGTATAGTGGTGAGCGGCCCCACGCCGCCGGGAGTTGGTGTAAGCGCTCCTACCACTTCGCGCACCGAGGCGAAATCAACATCGCCCACGATGCCGCCTTGCGGCAGTTCATAAATACCGACATCGATGACTACCGCACCCGGTCAAACCATGTCCCCTGCGATCATAAAGGCGTGGTAACGCGCCTCAAATTCACTATCATGATCTTATAGTGCGGTCAACTCGCACGCTGATCAGCGGCAATTCCAGTCTTTAAAGTCGGTTGTCACTTTCCACAAAGTTAGTCGCCAAATAGCGATTTTTCTTTCACGCCTTGGGTATACTTTGCGAGGTAAGGAGTAAGCCACCATACTGAGCAAAATAACTCTACGTCTTTTTTCCTTTGCCTTGATTAGGAAGAGAAATGTTCTCTCATGCCCAGTCGGTTGGCAGCCTGGCTCCATAGATAAAGTAATTCTGCTGGCATTTAGTTTCGTTTTGCCATTGATGGGAGCACTAATGATTGCCATTGCCCATCCCCTTTTCGGGGCCGAGGAGGAAGCTGCCGTACTTCGAGTTCTCGGGTCGGGACAGCTTGCCCAGGGAGAACGCGTCGCGACCTTTGAGCGGCGCTTCGCCGAGCTATGCCATGTACGAGAAGCAGTTGCCGTTTCATCTGGGACGGCTGCACTGCATCTCGCTTTGTTGGCACATGATATCGGGCGTGGTGACGAAGTGATTACAACCGCTTTTAGTTTTGCTGCGACCGCCAATGTGATTCTGCTCGTGGGTGCAACGCCGGTGTTTGTTGATATCGAACCAGATACCTGCACGCTCGATCCTGTCCAGGCGGAAAGGGCACTTACACGTCGCACCAAAGCGATCATACCCGTGCACTTGTATGGTCATCCATGTGAAATGAATCGGCTGCAAAAAATTGCAGAGGCTTTTTCTCTGGTACTCATTGAAGATGCGTCGCAGGCGCATGCTGCGACAATCGATGGAAGACCGGTGGGAAGTTTCGGGACTGGTTGTTTTTCGTTCTACGCAACCAAGAACATGACGACTGGTGAGGGTGGGATGGTTACGACCAACGATCCTGCCATTGCTGAGCAGGTGAGATTGTTGCGCAACCACGGACAAGAAGCTCGTTACTATCAAATAGCTCTTGGGTATAACATGCGCATGACGGAGTTGCAAGCGGCTCTTGGCATCGCCCAAATTGAGAAACTGGAGTATTTTACGCAGCGGCGCAGAGCTAATGCAACATACCTGACAAATACCCTGCAGGGCATCGTGCAGACTCCGGTCGAACGCCCTGGATGTCGTCATGTCTACCACCAATACACGATCAAAATCCCTTCGAAGAGGAACGAATTCATGACGGAATTGCGAGCGAGGGGGGTTGATACGACTATTCATTATCCTATTCCAATACACCAGCAACCTTTCTACCGGCGTAAACCCTGTCTATTCCGCGTCCTGAGTCCAGGTCGAAGAACACCTGTGAAAGGTAATAATCCTGCCGCGCACTTGCCTGTGACACAGAGTGCTGCGCAGGAGGTATTATCGCTCCCTGTTCATCCGGCATTGAGTCAAGAAGATCTCTCGACGATCGCAAGGGAGGTAGTTGCCCTATGCGAGTGAAAGTTGCAGTGGTCGGCGCTGGTTCGATGGGGATGAACCACCTGCGTGTCCTGGCGGATTTCGACGAGGAGCGGGTTCAACTTGTCGGTGTCGCGGAATCCTATGAACCTGCTCTAAAAATTGCCACGAGTCGATTTCATGTTGCGGGCTATACAGATTACCGCCTGCTGATCGAGGAAACACATCCCGATCTGGTTGCCGTTGTGGTACCTACTCATCTGCACAGTGAAGTTGCACTGAATGTGCTCGACAGGGGTATTCATGTGCTCATCGAAAAGCCTATTACGAGAACTATTGATGAAGCGCTGGCTCTGCTCCGGCTTGCCCGAACCCGTGGTGTTAAAATTGCTGTTGGGCATGTTGAGCGTTTTAACCCGGCAATTGTCGAGCTGAAACGGCAGCTTCAGCATAATGTGCTCGGTCAGATGTTTCACCTGCATGCTCGACGTATTGGACCTTTCCCACCTCGTATCCGCGATGTTGGAGTAACCCTTGATCTGGCCTCACATGATATCGATATCATGCGCTATCTGACAAATTCTGAGATTGAGGATGTTTATGCACAGACGCAGCGTCGCCTGCACAACTCGCGTGAAGATTTACTGCTCGGGTTCGTTCGCTTCACGAACGGTGTGCTTGGTGTGCTTGACGTGAACTGGTTGACACCAACAAAAATACGTGAATTAACCGTCACGGGCGAAAAGGGAATGTTTCTGGTCAACTATTTGACCCAGGAAGTCTACTTTTATGAGAACGACTACTCGACCACCAACTGGGATACGCTCCGTTCGCTTACAGGGGTGAGTGAGGGGACAATGACGCGCCTCAAAGTTCAAAAAGCAGAGCCATTACGGTTGGAATATGAAGATATTATCAGAGCCATGGTAGATGATCTACTGCCAACGGTTTCAGGTGAAGACGGCCTGGCTGTCTTAAAAGTGGTGGAGCAACTGGTTCCGTCGATGCAGCGAGAAGAGCCCCAATTACCACAATCACCAGTAATAATGGAGGTAAAAGTGTAATATGATCAACACAACGCGTCCCTATTTCCCGGCATCATCCACGGTAGCTGTAGTTGGTTTAGGTAAAATCGGCTTACCTCTAGCTGTTCAGTATGCTCTGCATGGTCATCGTGTGATTGGCTGTGATATCAATCCTGGCGTGGTGGAATCGGTCAAAGCGGGAAAATCGCCAGTTCTGGAGGAACCAGAACTGGCTGTAGAGGTGGCCAGAGTAGTAGAGGGTGGCTTGCTTTCGGCAACAGTACAAACAACCGAAGCTGTACGCAATGCAGAAGTAGTCGTCATCATCGTTCCCGTGGTCATTGATGCCCGGCATGAGGTGAGCTTCGACAGTATTGATGCTTCTACCAGGGAGATCGGCGCCGGGTTGCAACCGGGCACACTGGTAATCTATGAAACAACGCTGCCTGTAGGCACAACCTCACTGCGTTTTCGCGGGATTCTTGAAAGCACTTCGAATTTACAGGCAGGTCGAGACTTTTACCTGGCATACAGCCCGGAACGCGTCTCGTCTGGATCTATTTTCCGTGATTTACGCACCTACCCCAAGATAGTTGGTGGTATTAATGCGCAGAGCACTACGGTAGCGGTTGCATTTTATCGTTCTGTACTCGATGCCGAAATCATTACCATGTCATCAAGCGATGAGGCCGAGTTTGTCAAGCTCATAGAAACGACGTACCGCGATGTCAATATTGCTTTAGCTAATGAATTTGCTTGCTTTGCCGATGCCCATGGACTGGACGTGGCGGCAGCAATTGCAGGAGCAAACAGCCAGCCCTACTCGCACATTCATTCGCCGGGTGTGGGCGTTGGAGGACACTGTATTCCGATCTACCCCTACTTTCTTTTAGCGGGAGCTGAAAAAACTCCCTACAGCGATTATCCCATGCTGATGCTACCGCGTTATGCGCGTCAAATCAATGATGCGATGGCCGAGTATGCTGTGCGCCGGATCGAAGGCATCGCCGGGTCACTCGCCGGTCAATCAGTGCTCATTCTCGGAGTAACTTATCGAGGGGACGTACGCGCAGTTGCTTTCACAAGTGCAAAGCTGCTTCAAGATGCTCTCCTATCGCATGGGGCGACAGTGTATGCTGACGACCCGCTATTTAGCGCGGACGAGCTACATGCACTGGGATATACGCCTTTCACTCCTCTGGTGGAGGGTGAGATTCGCGCCATCATTCTGCAGGCGAATCACAGGGCGTACCAGTCATTCGACTTCAGCCGATTTGTAAGCTGTCAGGTTGTGCTCGACGGGCGCAAGGCACTCTACCATGAAAAGATTGAACCGCTTAACATGCGCTATGCGTTTATCGGAGATGGTGTTCGAGAACAGCTTGACTGGCGGCGGAGAGAGAGACAATCGATTCTCGGCCCTTTGTTATTGAATGGAGGTGAGCAGTAGTGCGTATTGCATCGATAGTCGGAGCTCGCCCCCAATTCGTCAAGGTCGCAGTGGTCAGTCGCGCGCTTCGACGACTGCATGAAGAGCTGATCATCCATACAGGGCAACACTACGATCACAACATGTCGGCGCAGTTCTTCGACGATCTAAATATCCCGGCCGCTGATTACCACCTGGAGGTTGGCTCGGGTGCGCACGGTGCCCAAACGAGTCGCATGCTCGAAGCCATCGAAAAGGTACTTTTGAAAGAGCGCTTTGACACTGTTATTGTGTATGGTGATACCAACTCTACACTCGCCGGCGCGCTCGCGGCTGCAAAGCTGCACATCCCTGTTGCACATGTAGAGGCAGGACTGCGAAACTTCGATCAAGCTATGCCAGAGGAGATCAACCGTGTCCTTTCCGATCATCTCTCATGTCGTCTCTACTGCCCAACAAAGACAGCCTGTAGCAATCTGAATAAAGAAGGCATCACACATGGCGTTGAGCTAGTCGGTGATGTCATGTATGATCTGCTGATACAGGTCCAGCCTGAGCTGGCTCAACGCACGGAGAGACTCTTGCGCTCTTTTCATCTTGCCCCACAATCTTATGCGTTAGTAACGGTACATCGTGCCGTCAATGCTGATAATCCAGAAGCGATGCGTGGCATTGCAGATGGACTGAACAGGCTCGAGATGCCTGTGATCTTTCCTGTTCATCCACGTACACGTGCCCGTCTGGAACGCTATGCTATCACTTGGGAGAAACACATCCAATTGATCGAACCGATCGGATATCTCGATATGATGGCATTGGGAAGGACAGCTTATCGTATACTTACCGATTCTGGTGGTTTGCAAAAAGAGGCTTTTCTTCTTAGAGTACCCTGCGTGACGCTCCGTGAAGAAACAGAGTGGGTAGAAACGGTTGAGGCAGGTTGGAATGTTTTGGTGGGTACACGTTGGGAAGAAATTGTCAAAGCAGTTGACAGACCTGCACCTGAACTTCCGATGTGCAATCCATTTGGGAAGGGCGATGCGGCGCAACGTATCGCACGCAGTTTGACAGATTTGAACGGGTGTTAGCAGTTAATGAGTAAGGGAGGGCTCATGGCACATATTCTCTTTATCACCCCCTACTACCCTCCAGAAAAGGGGGCTGCACAGGTGCGCATACATGAGACTGCCAGGTACTTTGTGAATCGGGGATATGAGGTGACTGTGCTCACTACTGGTCCAAATTACCCATCCGGTATTATCCCACTGGAATACCGTGGGCATGTGATTCAGCAAGGGGTAGATGAGGGGATTCGCATCGTGCGTGTATGGAGCTATGTTAGCCCTAACAAAGGTTTTCTACGCCGTATCCTTGCTCAACTTTCTTTCGGTTGTTTAGCTCCTTTTCTCGGAGGGATGGCTGTCGGTCGTCCCGATGTAATCATCGTCGAGTCGCCTCCGCTCTTCGATGCTATCGCGGGACGCATGATGGCATGGCTCAAACATTGCCCCTTTATTTTTACAGTTTCCGATCTCTGGCCAGAGTCCGCCGTCCAGCTAGGCATGTTGCATAATCGCATACTGATTAAACTTGCCGAATGGCTGGAATGGTCAACCTACCGGAAGGCTGGTGCGGTCTGGGCATTGACAGAGGGGATTCGTGACACGCTCCTCAAGCGAGGACTTTCACCAGAACAAGTTTTCAGGTTGACTAATGGCGTTGACACGATCGGGTTTCGCCCATTGCCAAAGGCGCAAGCCCGTGCCGAACTTGGCTGGGATGATCGCTTTACTGTGCTCTACGCCGGTACACATGGCATTGCACAGGGATTGACCTCTGTGTTGGATGCTGCAGAGCAGGTAGCAAACCATGCCGGTATACACTTCTTTCTCGTCGGTGATGGTGCAGTTAAGCAGGATTTAGTAGCAGATGCTCAGAGGCGTAATCTCAGGAATGTCACGTTTCTCGACCCCCAGCCGCATAACTGGATGCCGCTCTTTCTGGCAGGTGCTGACGTATGCCTGGTCCCCTTGCGTAAACTGTCATTATTTGAGGGTGCAGTGCCCTCAAAGATGTATGAGGCGATGGCCTGTGCGCGCCCCATTGTATTGGGTGTTGAAGGTGAGGCGCGCCGGATGGCCGAACAAGAGGCGGGTGCAGCACTTGCAGTGGAACCGGAAAATGCGGATGCACTCGTAACCGCAATCCTCTTTCTTCGTGAACATCCTGAGGTGGCGGAAGCTCTAGGGTGGAGAGGTCGCAAGTTTGTAGAGAAACGCTTCGATCGTGAACAACTCACGGCAGAACTCGAAAAACGTATAGCCAGGCTGCTTGAAAAGAAAGGTCGTGCTTCGCTGGCGCCTGCTGCTGTGAGTATTGGAGCAGAAGAGAGTAAATCTTAATGGAGGGAGGAGTCAGTATGCAACCTGATCCCGAATCTGGCAAGCCTGTTGCGAGTTCTCACGGGCAGTTCGATGACGAACAGGGGATCATCTCTGTTGGGAATGTCCAGGAGTTACAATTTCAAAACCAGCCACGGCGGTGGAAACCATCGCTAACGTTGTGGCGCCTTGTCCTTATGATAGGTGATAGCGTTTTGCTCATCGTACTGCTGTTACGGATAATAGATCCAGCGCCTGATTTAGGCTTGACCATGCCCGATAGTGTATTTGGGCCATGGAACGCGAAGCTGGTCTGGTTGTTTCTAGCCCTCGCATCGTGGAGCCTTGCCGTCAGTATCACGCAAGCGCAACTGTTGGATCGTGCGGCGAGCCTTCTCAAGAGTCCTCTCTATGCACTTTGTTCGCTTGTAATCATGCTCATTTTTAGTATTTTTCTCTTGTATCTCTTTATTGGTAATGGGGTTCTTTCCTATATCAGGCCACTGTTTCTCTTTCTCGTGGTCACAGCGCTAATTTTAAGTATATGGCGTGTGTTACTGGCTGAGGCCATCCACTTGCCACGTTTTCGCCGCCAGGCAGTGATAGTTGGAGTTAATACTGCTGGAGAGAGCATTGCCAGGGAAATCCTGAGTGCAAAGCATCCCGCTGTAAACGTTCTGGGATACATCAGCGAGAGCGCCGGCGGGCAAAAGCAGCAGGATGGACTGCCAGTCTTAGGCGGCAGGAGTGCCCTGCAAAGTCTGGCGCAAAATGGCGCTATCGACATGATTATTATGGCCATCGACTACAAAGCCAATTCAGAGATCTTTCAGGAAGCTCTCGAGGGTGCGCAGCGTGGTATTTCAGTGGTTCCTGTAGCGGCGGTCTACGAAAGCACTAGTGGTAAGATTCCCCTGGACCATATTGGCGATCAATGGTCGATCGCATTTTCCAGAGAGCAATTTGTTTCACCGCTCTACCTGTGTTGGAGTAAAGCGATAGATCTGGCCTTTGGAATCTGTGGCCTGGCAATTCTATGCATACTACTACCTGTCCTGGCCCTATTGATTTACCTGGACTCACCTGGCCAGATCCTCTTCATCCAGGAACGGGCCGGATATCGAGGACGAACGTTTCGTATGCTGAAGTTCCGCTCTATGTCTCCCCGTGCAGAGCGCTCTGAAGGCGGGTCCTGGACGTCTAAGGGTGATGCTCGTGTGACACGCATGGGACGTCTACTGCGTGCGACACACCTGGATGAGTTGCCGCAGGTACTCAATATTGTACGAGGCGACATGAGCCTGATCGGTCCACGACCTGAGCGCGCTGAATACGTCTGCGAACTGGCAAAGAGCAACCCATTTTACAGTTATCGCCTTTGCGTCAGGCCCGGGCTCACGGGCTGGGCACAGGTGAAGTGTGGCTATGGCAGCTCTAAGCAAGACGAACTGGTCAAGCTTCAGTACGACCTGTTCTATATCAAGCATCGGTCATTCTTGCTCGACATACTTATCCTTTTGAAAACAGTGAGAGAGGTGGTGCTCTGCCGTGGAACGTAGCAATCTCCCTGCCTTGGGACTAAAAAACAAGAGGCCAGCCCGTGAAGCATTTCTTCCATTTGCAGTGCCACACATCACGCAAGCGGAGATCGATGAAGTGGTGGATACCCTGCGCAGTGGCTGGTTAACTACCGGCCCGAAGACAAAGCGTTTTGAGCGTGAGTTTGCTGAGCGAGTCTGCGCACCTCATGCCCTGGCAGTCAACTCCGCTACTGCTGCCATGCACCTGGCGCTCGACGCAATTGGCCTGCAGCCCGGCGATGAGGTGATTGTCCCGGTCTATACATTTACGGCCACCGCCGAGGTCGTCGTGTACTTTCATGCGCGTCCGGTCTTCGTCGATGTTGATCCCGTCACATGCAATATCGATCCGGTTCAACTGGAAAAGCATATCACGCCTCGTACACGGGCGATTATGGTCGTACACATAGCAGGGTTGCCTGCCGAAATGGATGCCATCCTTGCCATTGCGCGAGCCTATGGCTTGACGGTAATCGAAGACGCAGCCCATGCCTTCCCCGCGAAATATCGAGGGCACACGATCGGTTCCATCGGTGATCTGACCGCCTTTAGCTTTTATGCAAACAAGACGTTATCGACTGGTGAGGGGGGTATGCTCACCACGGCAAATTCCGCATACGCTGAGCGTGCAGCGATAATGACGCTGCACGGGATTAGCCGCGACGCGTGGAAGCGCTATAATGCCGGGGGGTCCTGGTACTATGAGGTTGTGCAGGCAGGTTACAAATATAACATGACCGACATTGCCGCAGCACTTGGCTTGCATCAGTTGGAACGGAGTCAATGGCTGCTGGAACGCCGACGAGCTATCGCGCAACGTTATACTGAGGCATTTTCGCACTTAGCTGAGGTCGAGACCCCGCCCAATCCCGCGCATGTGGAGCATGCCTGGCATCTCTACATCTTGCGCTTGCGACCAGAGCGTCTCTCTATCACTCGTGATGCATTTATTCAGGCACTTAAGCAAGCGCAGATCGGTACGAGTGTGCATTTTATCCCACTTCACTTGCATCCTTTCTATCGTGACACGTATCACTTAGCTATCGATGGCTTTCCAGCTGCCCTGCATGCCTATCAGCGGGCAATCTCGTTGCCCGTGTACCCTGGCATGACTGTTGAGGACATCGAGGATGTCATTGCAGCGGTTGAACAGATAATTGAAGAGAACAAGGAATGAAGAGAATTAACTTTGCGGATCTCATGGGGCGGGATGTAATCCCCCTTCAAACATCTGAAGCACAGGCGGCCCTCCAGAGGCAGATCATTCTTGTAACGGGAGCGGCGGGATCAATTGGCTCAGAACTATCTGCACAGTTGCTGAACTATGGGCCGGAACGGGTGATTGCTCTGGATACGAACGAGACAGGACTTTTTGATCTTGCTGAAGGTCTGAGACTTCATCCATATGCAGCACGCCTGTGTCCATGTATTGGCGATATTACAGATGAACGGGGAATGGCACGTCTTTTCTCGAAGGAGCGACCTGGCATTATCTTTCATGCCGCTGCCTACAAGCATGTTCCTCTCCTTGAACAATTTCCCGATCAGGCTCTACGAACGAATGTCCTTGCAACTTATCACTTGTGCCGTCTGGCCCAGGAACATCATGTAACCAACTTCGTTTTTGTTTCAACCGATAAAGCTGCTGAGCCAATCGGCGTGATGGGGGCTTCAAAGCGAGTTGGAGAAATGATTGTGCAGGCGTTTGCAAAATCGGCAAGCTGTGTGACCTGCTTTTCTGCCGTGCGCTTCGGCAATGTCATCGGCAGCCGTGGAAGTGTTGTTCCCGTTTTTGCTCAGCAGATCGAGCAGGGAGGTCCTCTGACAGTAACCGATCCCGAGGCTACCCGCTATTTTATGACTATTCACGAAGCCTGTGAACTCGTCATTCTTACTGTTACGTTAGCAGAGCGGGGAGGGCTTTATCTTCTGGATATGGGAAGTCCTGTACGGATTATAGATCTGGCAACAAAAATGCTTCACCTGTGCGGCTTGCGCCTGGGAGAGGATATCTCTATTTTGTACACGGGCCTGCGTCCGGGTGAGCGTCTTCACGAACCCTTATTGGCCCCAGATGAGGTATTCACACCCTCAGCCTGTGGCAAAATCTTCTGCGTCACTTGCAGAACCCCCCTACCAAAGCTCACAACGATTGCTCAGTGGATGGACACTTTAAAAGAAAGGTTCCTGTGGGACAGCAAGGCAGAGCTTCGCGAGCGCCTCTTCCAGATGGTTCGGAAACAAGAGTTGAGGGTTTCCCCTCTTGAAGAGCTAGAAACTCTCAACCTGGTAGCGGAGAGGAATTGAGGATGACCATTGAAAAGTTCTTAACCATAGTAGTAAAGCGATGGTGGCTCGTCTTACTCTGCTTCTTAACAGTAGGAGCAGGAGCATATAGTGGTAGCATGCTTATGATCCCGCTCTATCAATCGGCAGCACTGATACAAATTGCTGTTCGTTCGTCGAATAATCAAGGTGACTACTATAGCAGCTTGCTTGCCAGTGAACAACTCGTCCAGACGGAAGCGACATTGGCAACCAGTGACCCGGTGCTGCGTGAAGTTGCCTCGCATTATCCGGAGATGACGGTCGAGCAACTCTCGAGAGAAGTGACAGCGGCACCCAGGCTCAATACGCAACTGTTTGAGATCGATGTTCAAAACCCCAGCCCGATGCAGGCTGCAACGCTAGCGAACGATGTTGCAACGACGTTGATTGAACAACAAACTCAGGTGTTCCAGCAAAACGCTGTGCAGGGTGCTGTTTACCTGCTTGTAGTCCAACCTGCTCAGCCGAACTTCAGCCCCGCGCAGCCCCACGTGCTCCTCAACAGCGCCGGTGGACTGGTGACAGGTTTGTTACTGGGAATGTTATTCGCCGTCCTTCTTGGGTTGTTAGACACGCGTGTCCATACCCCAGAGGCGCTGACTCAATTGCTGGGCTGGCCGGTTCTGGCTACAATCTGGCGAGCACGCTCCGATAGAGAAGTTTTTAATCCAAAGAGAAACAATGCTAACTTCGAGGCCTATCGCACTTTGCGTACGCATATTGGGTTTGCAACTATTGACAAACCAGTGCATACGCTGGTGGTAACCAGCGCTACCCTCTGCGATGGTAAGAGCGTCGTTGCTGCTAACCTGGCCATCTTTATGGCCAGGGCGGGTAAAAAAACGCTGCTTATCGATGCAGACCTGCGTCATCCTGTACAGGGTGATCTATTCAGCATCCCAGTCGACAGCACGGGTTTGAGCAATGCTATAGGTGCATGTAGTATTCCGGCCACCGCACGAAGATCTCTCGATCCCTTCATCCACGCCGTACATATTTCAAACTTGTGTGTTATGCCCTCCGGTCCGCTACCACTGAATCCTTCAGAATTGCTTGACTCAAAAGCTATGCAGTACCTCATACAGGCCCTGAGCAATTGTGGAGCTGAGATCGTGATCTTTGATACTCCTCCTATACCCGGTTTGTCAGATGCCAGTATTATGGCTTCAAAGGTGGATGGCACGCTTGTCGTGGTCGATATCACTCGTGCCAGGAAAGAAAGCCTCAAGCAAGTGAAAGCACTGCTGGCACAGGCCGGAACGCGTGTTCTCGGATGTGTAATAAATAAACAGCGACGCAGCCGCAAACATACCATCTATTCCTACTCCTATGGCACTGATGAGCGGAAGGAAGAGAATCACAGCACAAACAATGTGAACTTTCCTGTTGTCCCTGCAAATGCCTTCAATGCAAGCGATCAGACGATCAAGCTCCCTCAAGTCAACAGGAAGAAAGATGGGCAGTGTGAAGATAGATGAGAGGAAAGAGACCATGATCAATATGCGTCTGCATATCTTGCCCGGCGTTGATAAAGACAGGTTTTCCATAACTTCGTCTTTTCCCATTCTGGCAACAATAATTGCTTTTCTGGGGGGGATGCTTGCAGTGTTCATCCCTTCCATCATATCCAAGGTGCTACCAGCACTGGCTGCCACAAACGTGCTCGCCCAGTCTATTTGGGGATTTGCTGGCGGCGCTTTGATAATTGCGATTCTCGTGATCCTTCGCCAGGATGAAATAGCCGCAACACTGGTCATAGCTGTCCAACTCTACATTGATTCGTACCTGGGATTTCATGTCGTTTCGCAGGTTATGGCGCTTGCGTTGCTGGTAGTCTTCTTCCTGGCTCGATCACCCCAACATCCCTGGGTGAAACCGCGCGCTTTATGGCTCTGGGGGCTGTTTCTTGCGCTCGCTATTCTCCCAGCCATACGAGGAGCAACCAATCTCTTTGATGCCGCCTTCTATTATCCAAATATTATTTTCGGTGCCCTCGTCATGTGCTGGCTAGGGACGGTTATCTCCCGAGATAGTGCTAGCGTTCAGTGTTTGTTCAAAATGCTTGCTGGCTTTGGTACGCTTATCGCCATACATACGATTCTTCAGGCGGTGACCGGGACGTATTTGTTCGCAACGCAGTCCGAGGAGGCCTTTCTTGCTGGTGTGTCGAACTATCAGCTAACTGGTTCCGATGCCCATCGCGCCGGATCCTTCTTTATAGACCCTAATTGGAATGGCACCTTTCTGGCTATGATGCTCTTTCTTCCCCTTGGACTCTTCTTTAAAAGTTCATCCTTTCCAGGAAGGATTCTTCACCTTACTGAAATGTTTCTGATGTTGCTCGCTCTGCTTTTTACCTATAGTACTGGCGCCTGGATAGCCACCTGTGCCGGCTTTATCGTTTTCGTCATTTTCGTTGGGCGTGCTCACAATCGTGCCCTCCTTGCCCTCTTCCTTGCCGTCGCTGCAACAGTGTTAATTGTTGGATTCCCATCACAGGTCGCTCTCCTGTTGCAACATGCATCTAACCCTTCCGAAGCGCTTTTGCGTCTTGGTGCATGGCAGACAGGCATACGAGTAATTGCTGCCTTCCCTTTGACAGGAGTTGGTCTGGGCCTCCAGGTCTACCAAGCACGTGCTGATCCATATCGCGTACCAGCGCAATATGTACCTCTGGTGCACCCCCACGATTCATACCTGGAAATAGGGGCTATGGCGGGTCTTCCAGTCCTGATTGTGTTCATAGCGCTCCTTCTATTTTCCTTGTGGCAGGCTTTGCACAATTGGGTACGGGCTGATGCGCAAACTCGCTCTTTGCTGTGCAGTGGCATTGCTGCTGTCGTAGCCTTAAGCGTCAACAGTGTGAGCATCAACGGCTGGACGCTTCCCCCGTTGGCCGCGCTCGGCTGGATGATTGCCGGGACCATTTCGTCTCCCTTAATTTCAGGGAAATTACATCGCCAGATGGCAGAAGAGAGAAAGCTTTAATCAGTTCAGAGGAGCATGCTGTGTGTACACAACCTGATTTGGTAAAAGGCAAGATACCATGGACGAATGCGGAGCATATCCGTGGACCGCTTCCTTACCCTATTGATCTATCAACATTACTTAGCCGATCGCAGTTCACTCTTGATGGTGCAGGTGTGCCCTATCACATAAATCCAAAGGGATATCACCCGACTAGCATCGCACACTATGCTCTTGCCCATTGGAATGAGTATCTTCTAACTGGTACTGAGAATCACCGCGAGGAATTCTTGACCCAAGCGAAGTGGCTCGTTGAGCACGAAGTGCGCCTTGGCAGCGAAGCAGGTGGATGGCCTATCTCTTTTTCTCATCTGGGTGTTCATGGCGAGGGCCTGGCGTTATCTGCCCTGATGCAAGGAAATGCCCTCTCTGTACTTGTACGAGCATACCAACTCACACGGAAGGAGGTATTTCTTGAAGTAGCGCGTCGTGCTGTTTGCACCTTTGAACTGGATATTCTAGATGGTGGTGTCTCTACTCCGATTGGGGAAAATGGGACCTTCTTTGAGGAGATCGCAGTCTATCCAGCGACTCACGCACTCAGTGGCTTCATGTTTGCACTCATCGGACTCTACGACTATGCGGCACTTACCAGCGATACTCGCATCGAAGAACTCATTCAACGCGGCCTCGTGACAATGCACCTGCTCCTGGATGAGTTTGACGTTGGATTTTGGATATGCACTGACCTGCTGCATCGAGAGCTTGCGTCTCCTATGCACTTTGCTTTGCAGACGACATTGCTTGATGTGCTGGCTAGCTACTCCGGTTGTGAACATTTCTCTAGATTGGCTTCACGATGGAAGTGCTACCGATGTCAACACCTTTCTCGTCTGCGCTATCAGATAAACCATGCCTATGCCTCTTTAAATCGTGCCATCTCTCATCGTATGCAAACGATGTTTTTCCCCCGAGTGCAAACTTCACAGTGTCTTCGTGTGTGTGTGCCCATCCGTGGATTTTTTGTCACCGGTGGTACATGTGCGGTCGTAGCCGGCATAGCTCGAATCACCTCAGATATATGGCAAATGGAATATTTAATGCACAGGATCGGAGATGGTGCAGACAAGTATATCTTCCATAAATTTGGCACGAAAAATATGTCACCGTGGCAATTTCCTATGGTCTGGCTCTATTTCCTGGCCGGTTTGCGGACACTCATCTCGTTGCTTCATCAAGGGAGACGGTATCATGTCCTTTTGCCACAGGATGGCCTTTTCACGACCGCTTTCGCATCGCTGGCAGGCAAAATTGCAGGGGTACGGACGGTATGTATTGACCATGGCGGCCTGAAGCTGCTCAATGATCGTATATATCGTATTGAGCGTAGACGTGCTCTTGCAACAAAGCACCGGGCCCGTCGTCTCATAGAGCCCTTATTGTTTCCATTGTACTGGCCTTCTCTGTACCTTCTGGCACGAATATCTGCCCAATTCGCTGACCATTTCTTGATACCAGGCGTGGCCGGAGACGGGGTGGAAGAGATATGCAAGCAACTTAAAATTCCGCATAGTCGTCTGACTCGCTTTGCGAGTATGGTTGATGTAGATCTCTATAGCACACCTGAAACTTCATCAAGAGCGGCTCTACACGAGAAGTATGCTATCGATAGCGATGCCATCATCGTCACAATGGTCTGCCGGCTCACACCGGAGAAAGGTATAGACATCGCATTACATAGTTTGGCACGAGCGCTCTCCGCGATTTCTCCAGCACAACGAGAGCGTGTGCATATCATCATCGCAGGCGAAGGGCCACTCCGTCATCAGATAGAAAAAGATATTCATAATCATGAATTAAGTCAAAAGTGTGTACTATGGGGAGAGACCTCAACGACCGATGTTATCTCACTTCTTGGCCTGAGTGACATCTTTCTCTACACGAGTACGCGTGGAGCCTGCTTCTCTATGGCAGTCCTGGAAGCAATGGCTTCTGGCTGTGCGGTCATTGCCTCAACAGAACCTATCTCGAATGCACGATTACTTGCAGGAGGACGTGGTATAGCAGTATCTCCTGCTGATGTCGAGCAGACGAGCGCAGCCCTTGTGCGGCTCGTGAACGATCCGGAACTCTGCCGTCATATGGGGAACCTGGCCAGGGACTATATTGCTACACATCATAATCCCACTGCATTCAAACGCACCCTTCTACGAGTAACCAGCTGGTCGAGATTAGATCAGTTGTTAAAGAGTGAGACAAAGGAAGAAGCAACCATCCAAGAGAGAGAGTGAAAGCTGATTATGGCACTACCAAAAAATCATAATAACGAAGAATCAGCATGGATTGTTCCTGCGCTTCAAGATTCGAGGGAAACACCGGGACTTGCATCTAGAAGGGTGGTAGTAGAAGATTACGCCCTGCTCATTCGTAATCTTGTGAAAAGCTCAGGTATCTATGCCCTGTCATCCCTGGCATTACCTCTGGTCTCATTGGTACTGGCACCATTTTTGGCTCGCAAGCTCTCGAGTACCGAGTATGGTGTCCTTGCTGTCCTGACTACTATCATTGCCCTGATGGTTGGAGTCACTCAATTTGGTCTTGGTTCTGCCTTTTTCCGCGCCTATCATTATGATTATGAGACTCGACGTGACCGCCTGAGAGTTCTCTCAACGGTAGTTGCTTTGTTGTCAATCATCTCAATACCTACCGCCGTCGCAATCATTCTAACTGCGCCCTGGCTGGCAGAGCTTCTGTTTAAGAGTTCTTCTTTCAGCGGCCCCATGAGGCTTGCGGCCGTGGTTATGCTATTGCAAAACCTCGCAATACCAGGACTCTCATGGTTACGTGCTGAAAACCGTGTAGTGCGCTTTACAGTCTTATCAATTGTCAATCTCCTCGTCAATCTGGGCGCCACCATTATGCTGGTCGGCGTACTACACATGGGCATTTCTGGCGCGTTGATAGCGACAGGAGGTGGCTACGGAGTTTTCGTGGTCTGCACATTGCCCGTTATCCTTCTACGTGCGGGTTTGCATCCCCGTTTCGATATCGCCAGGAATGTGCTGTCTTTTGGCTTGCCAAATGTCGCGAGTCTGGTAGCTATATGGGTGTTACAGCTTTCAGATCGCTATTTACTTGCACATTTGAGTTCACTGGCTCAAACAGCAAGCTACTCTGTCGCCTACAACCTGGGCGGAGTATTGGGTGTTGTTGTCCTCTCACCATTCCAACTGGCCTGGCCGACGGCTATGTATACCATCGCCAAAAAAGCTAATGCAAGTCAGATCTTTCAGTTGTTGTTTCGTTGGTATAGCGCCGTATTACTCTTTGCTGCCTATGCACTTTCGCTCGTCGCCACACTTGCGCTCGATGTACTTTTCCCACCCGCATATCATTCGGCATCTACCATCATCCCAATTATTGCTGTCTCCATCATGTTCTATGGTGTTTTTATCTTTGTCATACCTGGAGTTAGTATACTGCGAAAAACCTGGCTGGTAGTCATCTTTGCATCAGTTGCCGCTCTCGTAAACGTGGGTCTCAACCTTGTTTTAATTCCTCATTATGGATCGACAGGTGCAGCCGTTGCAACGCTCATTGCCTACGCGGTGCTTGCCTTGCTCGGCTATGTCGTCAATCAGCGTATCTATCCTGTTCCTTTTGAGACCGGCATTTTTATAATTGCGCTGTTAACCGGTACAGCTCTATACATTTGGAGCAATTTCCTGGTGCAGGCGCAGCAGACATATATCGCCAGGTGCATCTCTTTTGGTGCTCTCGGTCTCTATGGTGGATGTCTGGTTCTTCTCAGTCTGTTGTCAACGTGGAAGCACAAGTATAAACCTCTACAGAAGCAGGAGGGTTCTGCATTATGAAGATAGTATCCAACCTTGCTGCCTCGGCAGTAAAAGAAACCGTCCCAACATCCTCGCCCACAGCTGTGTGCATGCACGTCTTGGGTAGGGCATGCATTGATCATCGCGTGATGCGTTCGGCTACTACACTTGTAGAAGCAGGCTTTGCCGTCTCTATTATCGATATCGAAACCGAACGCGGACGACCTGTCAAGGAAGCTATCTGTGACGTTCAGATGAAGCATATTGTCGTACCCAATTGGTATATCTCCAAAAGCTCCA
>Ga0209647_1001339_pt1 | contig 21180 bp, 17 predicted proteins | sample GraSoi_2013_60cm_FD_185827 | JGI IMG/M metagenome (GOLD analysis project Ga0209647, IMG submission 185827) | Grasslands soil microbial communities from the Angelo Coastal Reserve, California, USA - Sample 9_17_2013_60cm (SPAdes) (version 2) | ecosystem: Environmental > Terrestrial > Soil >... | reverse complement strand
AGAGGAGGTTCAGCACCACGGCTTTCAACGGCAGTACCAGCGACCCGGTGAGCAGGAAGAGAACCAGGTACGTGACCAGGACAACGAAGCCGAACGCCAGTGGCGTTGTGTTGATGATGTAGTTGATTATGTCCACATCAAAGGCTGTCTCTCCTGTCACGAGGAGCTGGCCGCCGTTGCCGATCGACTCGGCGCGGATTGCGTGCAGGATTGTGCGCGCGTCATCGCTCGATGCCGGCTGATTGCTGGCTACATTGAGCAGCACGATATGTGCGCCGGCTTGTGGCGCGTTAACATGGAGCACCCCCGGGATCGTCGCCATGCGTCTGCTCAGATCGGCCTGGTCCTGTATGCGCTCGGCGGTCGTGGGACTCCCGCTGACGTAATTCACTACTACGTTGAAGGTGGTCTGATCCTGCCCGGGAAAACTCTTGACCAAGGTGTCGAAGCCCTGGCGCGACTCAAGCCTTGGCGGCAGCTGGTCGATACTCGCATTGGCGAGGCGAAGGTGAAGGAACGGGGTTCCGGCGAGCACCAAGAAGCCTAGAGCCGGCACGAGCACGACGACCGGGCGGTGCATCACCCAGATGGCCATCCGGTGCCAGGCGCCGCGCCCAGACGTCGGCCGCCGGCCCACGATCGGAATCGACAGCCGGTTGACGTTCGGACCCAGAATGGCGAGGAGGGCGGGCAGGAACGTAAGGCCATAGAACACGGCGACTGCCACGACGATCGCGCCCGCGGCACCCAACGACGCCAGGAAGGTGCCCTGGTAAAAGAGCATGGCCGACAGCCCGACCGCGACCGCCAGTCCAGAGAATGTGATAGCCCGCCCGGCCGTGGCCATAGTTGTAGAAAGGGCGTCGGGACGGCTCTTCCCTGCGGCCAGTTCGTCGCGGAAGCGGTTGACGATGAAGAGCGAATAGTCGATGGCGACCGCCAGCCCGATCAACGTCACGATGTTCAGGGCGTACTGCGAGACATCGGTGACGCGGCTGAGCAGGAATGTTCCGGCGAGGCCGCCTGCGATGGTGAAGACCCCGATCCCAAGCGGGAGGCCTGCGGCCACCACCGTTCCGAAGATAATGAGCAGCAGGATCAGCGTCACCGGCAACGTGACCGTCTCGGCCCGGGACAGGTCACTCTCGAGCGTCGCGCTGAAGTCGCGGTTGATCGGCACATTCCCGGTACCGACCACTGTCAGGCCACTGGGACGGACGGCCGCCCGCAGCGCCGTGTAGTCGGCGCGTGCCTGCTCACCCTCACTCTTGATGTCGACACGGACGAGCGCCATGTGACCATTTTTTGAGATGAATGCGTGGGCGGTCGAGGCGTCGACTGTATATGGCGAGATGATGTCAGTCACGCGCGGATCCTGCTGGATCGGTTTGAGCGCGTTTTCGAGCTCCGTCTGGAAGACCGGGTCGGTGGCGAGCCGGTCCGGGTTGCTGAAGATCAGCAGAAAGTTCGATCCACCCGTCTTGCCCGCGCTCAATTGATCGTTGATCAGCGTGGACGCACGGCCCGCCTCGAGCGTGCTACTGGTGGAGTTGCCGGTGCCCAGCGTGCCCCCGCCCAGCAAACCATAGATGGATCCGCCGAGCAGGACGATGGACACGACCAGAGTGGCCCAGCGCCATCGGTAGACGAAACGACCCCATCGCGCAAACATATTTCGCTCCTTTGCTTATGCTCCAGTTGGTACAGCCAAAGTACGCTGTGGGTTACAGCCGTGGGAGCTGCTAACCAAATCCTACCAGCCAACGATGTCGCCAAGGTGTCGCCACGATGGCGAAACCAATGCGATTTTGTCGCGAGAGTGTATTCTGGGCGTGAGCCAGGCGATAACAGGCGCGCCGGTCGATGGCATTCTCCAGGCGCGAGAAGGTGGGCTGGCTGGCCAAATCCGAGCTGGGCTTGTGGGGATGACGCCCGCACACGAGCTTAAGCAGCGGGTCGTGCCGCAGGGTATCGGCGTCGTTCTGGTCTTCGTAGCCGCAGGCGATCTTCAGGAGGCGCTGGCGCAGCAAGAGCGCGAGCGCATGGCGCACCGGACCGCGGCGCCAGTCGCGCATCTGGGCTGAAAAGCTGGCCGACAGGCCCAAGCGGTCGTCGGCTTGCGCGAGCCAGACGAGGCCGCCATCCGAGGTAGGCTGTCCGGCGTCAAAGGCCGCCGAAGGAACTGAGGTGAGCGAGGGTACGCGAGCATCGGGCATGGGAGCGCCTCTTGGAGCCGGTCAGCCGATGAATCGACGCGACCTTAACCAAGAGGCTTGCCTCATTCAAGCGACCATTGCGAAGCTCTGTGAATAATCCAGGCTAGTCGGCGGGCTCGAGAATCGAGCTAGACTCCACAGTCTCGCCGGTGGCGACCGCGCCCTGCGCCAGCGGATCGTGCACGTAACGCTCGCCGCGCAGGTAGCAAGCCACAGCGGCCACGACGCACATCCCGGCAGCGATGTAGAAGACGGCGTGTAGGCCCGTCATGAAGGGTCCCGCGATCAGGTTGGGGAAGAACTGCTGGCTGAACAGGCTCGCCTGGCTCGCGGCCGGCAGCGCATGCACCACTGGAGGTGGCAGCAGCGTCGCCAACGGGTTGTAGCCGAGAAACGCCGCGAACAGCGCCGCGGTCGGCGGCAAATGCGCGACCCTGCCGGCCACGGCAACCGGCAGGCCAGCCTGCGTAAGCCCACTCTGCAGCGCGGTGGGCAACCCCGAGGCGAGGCCGGCGGTGACGATGCTGAAGAAGACGCCGATGCTCAGGAGGGACGCCGCATTCTGGAATGTCGAGCGCATACCGGAGGCGACACCGCGGGACTCCGCTGGTACGCTGTTCATGATGGCCACCGTGTTCGGCGCGGCGAACATGCCCTGGCCGATGCCGAGTAGCACCAGCAGCGGCAGGAAGGCGGCGTACGAGAAGTTGGCCGGCAGCAGCGTCAGCCCGAGAAAGCCGACCACCATCAGCGACATGCCGAGCGTCGCGAAGAGGCGCGAGCCGAACCGGTCCGAGAGCCAGCCACTCAGCGGGCCCATCACGATGAAGCCAATCATCAGCGGCGTCATGTAGATGCCGGCCCACAGCGGCGTCTCGGCGAAGCTGTAGCCGTGCAGCGGCAGCCAGATGCCTTGCAGCCAGATCACCAGCATGAATTGCAGGCCGCCCTGCGCGAGCGAGGCCAGAAAGACGCTCAGATTGCCCATCGAGAACATGCGGATGCGGAAGAGATCCAGCCGAAACAAGGGATCCGCCGCGTGCAGCTCGATCCAGACAAAGAGCGCCAGGAGCACCAGGCCGCCGACAATCGCGGCGATGACGCCAGGATTCGTCCAGCCCATCGGCGAATCTCCGTACGGCTCGATGCCGTAGGTGATGCCGAGCAGCAACGCCGTCAGGCCCGCGGCGAAGGTGATGTTGCCGGGCCAGTCGATGCGCTGGTGGGCGCGGATCGTGGCGGTCTCGCGCAGCTTGAGGAACGCCCAGACGGTGCCGAAGATGCCCACCGGCACGCTCACCAGGAAGACCAGCCGCCAGTTGAACGTGGAGAGCACGCCGCCCAAGATCAGGCCGGCCAGCGAGCCGACGATCGCCGCCACCTGATTGATGCCCATCGCCATGCCGCGCTGCTCGGCGGGAAAGGCGTCCGTGAGGATGGCGGCGCTGTTGGCGAAGAGGAAGCCGGCGCCCACGCCCTGGACCAGGCGGAACAGGATCAGCTCCAGCGCGCCGGTATTGCCGCGGCCCGGCGTCAGGAAGAGCAGAATGCTGCCGATGGTGAAGACGGCGAAGCCCAGATTATAGAGCTTGACACGGCCGAACATGTCCGAGATACGCCCGAAGGTCACCAGCAGCGTCGCGGTGACGACCATGTAGCCAAGCAGCAGCCAGAGGAAGTAGTTGGTTTCGCCAGGCGCCAGCGGATTGATGCCAATGCCGTTGAAAATGGCCGGCAGCGAGATCAAGATGATGCTCGAGTTGATCGTCGCCATCAACACGCCGAGCGTCGCATTCGAGAGCGCGATCCACTTGTACCGGTCGTGTGCCGGCGCTCCTTGCCGCGCCCGCTCTCGTGTGCCGCTTGCCTTGCCATCCATCGCCATGCGCTTCCACTCCATCTCACCGGTGCTGTCGCCACGGTCATGCCGCCGGCAGTCCCAACTCGTGATCGTACTCGTCTACTATCGCGCAACATTGCCGTTCACGTCAATGTCATACGACCGATGCTATACTCCACATGCATCGGGGCGATGCAGCCACCACCACAATGAGGATTCCGCTCATGCCCGACGCACCACCACGTCCCACCTTCGCCATCGCAGCCATTGCCGCCGTTCCCGCGCCGGGCATGGCCATGCCCAACGCCTTCTCCTTCAGCCAGGACGACACACAGGTCACGTACCTGCTCGGCACGCCGGAGCAGCCCGCGCAGCAGCTCTACGCGCTGGATACCGCCACCGGCGCGCAGTCGCTGCTCGTCGCGCCGCCAGGGGGCGGCCTGCGTGAAGAAGGCCTCTCACCCGCCGAAGAGCTGCGACGCCAGCGCGAGCGCTCGCTCGCCACCGGCCTCACGCGCTACAGCCGCGCCGAGCGCGCCGAGCGCCTGCTCATCCCAGTCGGCGATGACCTCTACGTGCTGGATGGGCCGGGCGCGCCCCTGCGGCTCGTCGTGGAGGGAGCAGACGCGCCGCCCATCCTCGCCTCCGCGCTCTCCCCGGATGGCAGCCAGATCGCCTTCTTGCGCGACGCCGAGCTCTACGTCGTGTCCGCGGACGGTGGCGTCGCCAGCCCCAGGCAGCTTACGTTTGGTGCGCGCGGCACCGGCACGACGCACGGCCTGGCCGAGTACATCGCGCAGGAGGAGCTGGACAGGAGCGAGGGCTTCTGGTGGGCGCCGGACGGCCGGCAGATCGCCTTCGCCGAGGTGGATGAGATGCACATCCCAATCTACCGCATTGCGCACCTGGGCGACGACGCGACCGCGGGCGCTTATGAGGACCACCGCTATCCCTTCGCCGGCGCCGCCAACGCGCGGGTGCGCCTGGCGGTCGTCGCGGCGGAGGGCAGCGCGCCGGTCTGGATGGATCTCGACACTGGCGAGGAGAGCTACCTGGCCCGCGTCTTCTGGTGGCGCGACGGCAGCCTCGGCGCCGCGCTGCTCAACCGCGCGCAGACGGCGCTCGACCTCGTCCGCTTCGATCTCGCGACGGGCGCGCGCACCCTGGTGCTGCGCGAAGAGACGCCGCCCTGGGTCAACGTCGCCGAGAAGCCGCTGGTGATGCTGGCGGACGGCGGCTTTGTGTGGACCTCCGAGCGCAGCGGCTTCCGCCATCTGTATCTTTACACGGGCAGCGGCGCGCTGGTGCGACAGCTAACCGCGGGCGAGTGGATGGTGGACACGCTCGTGGCGGTGGACGAGTGGCGCCGCCTGGCGTACTTCACCGGCACGCGCGAGACGCCGCTGGAGTCACATCTCTACGCCGTCTCACTGGAGGGCGGCGACGTGCGGCGCATCACCAGCGAGCCGGGGATGCACGCCGTGACGCTTGACCATGCCTGCCGGCGCTTCGTGGACGTGCGCAGCGCCACCGACACGCCGCCGGTCGCGACCCTGCGTGCGCTGGAGGACGGCGCGCTCCTGCACCCGATCGCCGTGCCGGACGATCCGCGCCTCGCCGACTTTCAGCTGGCGCCGCCAGAGCTCGTCACGCTGCCGGGCAGCGACGGCACGTCGCTCTACGGCGCGCTCTACCGTCCGCCGGCGGCGTTCGGGCCAGGGCCGCATCCGACAATCATCCACGTCTACGGCGGGCCGCACGCGCAGCTCGTCACCAACAGCTGGGGCCGGCTGACGGCCGCGCTGGACCTGCAATATCTGCGGCAACTGGGCTACCTCGTCTTCCGGCTGGACAATCGCGGCAGCGCGCGGCGCGGGCTGGCCTTCGAGGCGGCGCTCAACCGGCGCATGGGCACCGTCGAGGTGGAGGACCAGGTGGACGGCGTGCACTGGCTCGTCGCGCAGGGGCTGAGCGATCCGGCGCGCATTGGCGTCTTGGGCTGGAGCTATGGCGGCTACATGGCGCTGATGTGCCTGGCCAAGGCGCCGGAGGTCTTCAAGGTCGGCGTGGCGGGCGCGCCGGTGACCGCCTGGGATGGCTACGACACCGCCTACACCGAGCGCTACATGGGCACGCCCGCGGAGAATCCGGACGGCTACGCCGCGGGCAGCGTGCTGCTCCACGCCGCCGGCATCCGCGGTAAGCTGCTGCTGGTGCACGGCATGCTGGACGAGAACGTGCACTTCCGCCACTCCGCCCGGCTCATGAATGCGCTGATTCGCGCGCGCGTCCCCTACGACACCTTGTTCTTTCCCGACGAGCGCCACATGCCGCGCCACCCGGCCGGCCGCGTCTACCTGAACGAGCGCATCATCGGCTACTTCCAGCAGCATCTCGCGTGATCCGTGGAAAGGGACATACCTGATGACCAGCGCACTCCAGTCCTATCTCGAAGCGCATGACGCCGACGCGCGCGACCTGCTCGTGCGCCTCTGCCGCCAGCCGAGCGTCTCGGCGCAGCACCTGGGCATGGGCGAGATGGCCGCGCTCGTGGAACAGCTGCTGGCCGCGGCCGGCTTCACCACCGAGCGCTTCGCCGTGCCAGACGCGCCGCCCATCATCTTCGGCGAGCGCCAGGGCCGCAGCCCGTACACGCTGCTGCTCTACAACCACTACGATGTGCAGCCACCAGAGCCCTTCGAGCTGTGGGACTCGCCGCCGTTCGAGCCGACGATCCGCGACGGCAAGCTCTTCGCCCGCGGCGCGTCGGATAACAAGAGCGAGATCGCCGCGCGCCTGAGCGCGATTCACGCGCTGCTCGCGACCGAGGGCGAGCTGCCGATCACGCTCAAGTGGATCATCGAGGGCGAAGAAGAGGTGGGCAGCCCGCACTTCGAGGACATCATCGCGCCGCACAGGCAGCGCTTGACGGCGGACGCCTGCCTGTGGGAGGGCGCGGGCTTCGACGTGCAGGGGCAGCCGGAGCTTGGCCTGGGCAGCAAGGGCTTGCTCTACGTCCAGCTCGACGTGCAGTGCCTGAGCCGCGACGCGCATTCCGGCGGCGCGCCGGTGCTGCCGAGCGCGGCGTGGCGGTTGGTACAGGCGCTGGCGACGCTCAAAGACGCCAGCGGACGTATCACGATTCCCGGCTTTCACGACGCCGTGCGCCCGCCCAGCGAGGCGCAGATCGCCGCCTTGCGCGAGCAGCCGGTGATGGACGAAGAGATGAAGGTGACCTATGGCGTCGAGCGCTTCGTCGACGGCCTGATGGGGCACGACCTCTTCGTGCGCCAGGCGTTCGCGCCCACCTGCAACATCGCGGGACTGGAGAGCGGCTACACCGGCGAAGGGTCGAAGACGGTGCTGCCGGCCAAAGCGATGGCGAAGATCGACTTCCGGCTGGTGCCCGACCAGGAGCCGGGCGATATTCTGGCCAAGCTGCGCGCGCATCTCGACGCGCAGGGCTACCGTGACATCCAGATCACCACGTCCGAAACCGCCGAGCCGGTGGTGACGCCGCTGGAGGCGCCGATCGTGCGGCGCATCGCCGCCATCGCCGAGTCGTTCGAGGGCAAGCGTCCCTCGATCACGCCGCTCTCCGGCGGCACGCTGCCGCTGTTGGGCGCGCTCAAGCGCCAGGTCGGGGTGCCGGGGCTTTCCGCGCCGGGCAACGCCACCTATTACGGCAACCTGGCGCATTCGCCCAACGAGCACATCCGCCTGGCAGACCTCGCCCGCGCCGTGCGCTTCAACTGCCATATGTTCGGGCAGCTGGGGGCATAGAGCTTTCCCCCATACTCATCTCCATCCCTTCGGACGGCATCTGGAGGGATGGAGATGTGTGTCTCGCCCTGCGTCGCGCGGCGCAGAGGGCGCTCCTCCCCGTGGCCTCCGCGCCTTCTCCATGCCTCCGCGCCTTCTCCATGCCTTCGCGCCGACACGCACTCGGCCTCAGCAACCCAGCGCGTCACCCGTACCTAGCCAAATTTCGCGGGACGTATGCGCAGGCCGTAACACGAACACCTCCTCGCACAACGTACTCAGTGACATGTCACTCGCACACAGCCCTATTGGCCGGGCGCCCGATTTCACCTCGCTGCGTTCGCGGCGATGGAGAAGGTTGAGGAGGATCGAGGACAATGCTGGGTAAACTGATACTCTTGCTCAAGAGCAAGCTCGCGCTCGCAGTGGTGGGGACTGTCCTGGTCGCGGGCGGCGGAGCCACGGTCGCACTGGCGTCTACTGGCGCCCATGTGCCGCTTGTCGCGCAGGCGCAAACATCCCAATCAATTGATAATGACGCGTCCGACGACCATGGCGGCGCTCAGAAGAACGACGGCAACGGCCAGCAGGTGGAAGGGTCCATCAGCAGCATCGACGCTGGTCATACGAGCTTCATGGTCACGCCCGCGCAGGGTACGGCCGTGACGGTGGTCGTGAACGCGCAGACGGTATTCGAAGAGGGCCTGCAAAACTTCGCCGGGCTCAAAGTCGGCATGGATGTCGAGGCGAAGGGGACCCGCCAGGCTGATGGCAGTCTGCTCGCGACGAAGGTCGAGGGGCAGAACGAGAACGCGAACGAGAACGAGGCCCAAGACGAGAACGAGAACGAGGCCCAAGATGAGAACGAGAACGAGCTGAAAGGAACCATCGGGAGCATCGACGCGGGCCACTCCACGTTCGTGCTCCAGGTTGCTGGCAACGCGACCAAGACCGTCGTGGTCTCGCCCCAGACGGTGTTCGACGGCGGACTCAACAAGTTCTCCGATCTCAAGACCGGCATGTCTGTCGAGGTGAAGGGTAACCTCCAGTCGGATGGTACTCTAGCAGCCACCAGGATCAAGAGTGAGGATGCAAGCTCTGGCGATGAGCATGGTGGCTCTGGCAGTGGCGGCTCTGGCAGTGGCAGCGACGACGGCGGTGGCCGGTAATTGAGGTGGTCGCCCGGGCTGCTCAGTCCATGCGTGTTGCATCACTGGAAACATGGACTTCGCGCGGAGAGAGGCGAGCTGCATTGGCTGATCCCAGCTCGGTGACGCCCGAGAAGGATGTCGAGACAGTAGCGAACGTGGAGAGCGCGGGAACAGGGATGACCTGGCCCCCCGCGCTTCCCTTCGGCCGTGCGCTGGAACGCGCCCGCGCGCTCGATCGCTCGGCACTGGGCATGCTCTACCGTCGCTTTCTTCCGGCCGTCTATCGGTACGTGCTGGCGCGCGTCGGCACGGTGCACGCGGCGGAAGATGTGACCTCCGAGACGTTCTTCGCCGTCGTCGAGGGCATCGGCGCGATGCGCGCGCAGGACGAGCTCGCGTTCACATCCTGGCTGCTCGCTATTGCGCGCAACAAAGTGGCAGCGTATTTCCGCCGGTTATATGCGCGGCCGGAGGAGCCTCAGACGCTGCCGGAGGATGAGCACCCAGTAACTGTCGCTGACGAAGGCGATCCGCTGGCGATCGTCACTTCCCGGGAAAGCTGGGCGGAAGTCGTCGCGGGATTGAATCAGCTCACTGAAGAACAGCGTGCAGTTGTTCTGTATCGCTGTGTTTTGGGCTACACCACAGAGGACGTGGCGCGCATGCTGGAGAAGCAGCCGAATGCCGTGCGGGCCTTGCAATTCCGCGCGCTGGCATCGCTGGCACGCCACCACGCCGCAGAGGATGCCCTTAGGCGCGGCCAGGAATCGTCGCGGGAAGGAGGGCAGGGCCATGCTACCCGAAGATAGGCTCGATGCCCTGCTGTCCCTCTACTCAGAGAACGGGCGAGTACCGCCCGATCAGCCAGCAACAACTGATCTCAACGGGCGCGACAGCCTCCAACCGCTGCTCGATGCCGCCGATCAGCTGACAGACCTGGCTAGCGTGCAGCCATCGCCGGAATTCATCGCCCGCCTGGAAGCCCAATTCCTCGCTGAGGCAGCGTACCTCCAGGAGCAAGCTGGAGCTGAGCCGCCGCTCCTTGGGAACGACATGACCACCCTCCCTGGTAGCGACCCGGCGACGCTGTTCCCAAGCCTCGTGCCGCCCATCCTCGGCAACGACGCGCCCACGCTTCCTGGGATAACATGGGCCGCAGTGCAGGAAGATGGCACTGAGCTCGATAGCGTGCCAGGACGGCTCGGCTCTGCGCGGCGGCCGGCACGGCGTGCGCGCCTGCTCTGGCCGGCGCTGGCAGCGGCCTTGCTGCTCGTCATCGGCGCGACGACTTTCACGGCGGCGGCAGCGGCCTCGCCAGGCACCGTGCTCTACGGGCTGCATCGCTGGGAGCAGAGCGTGCAGGTACGTATGGCTGGAAGCGCCGCCGACCGCACAAATCTGCATCTCAACTACGCCCAGAGCGCGCTCGGCGCGCTCGATGCGGCGGTCGCCCGTCACGATACCGGCGCGGCCTACGACGACGCACTCACGACCTATCGCGATGAAATGCAAGCGACGGCAACTAGCGCGGGCAGTGTCCCCGCTGGGAGCGAGCAGGACACACTCTTCGCGCAACTGAGGCAGCTCACTACGCGTGGTCGCGCCGATCTGCACAGCGCGCTCGCGTTCCTTGCCTGGTCGGAACGCGTGCAGACAACCGCCGTGCTCGCCGACATCGGCGATAGCGTGCTGCATGTCACCCAGGTCAGTATGGTCTATGCCGGCCACGGACAGCACCTCTGGCAGGTCACCGTCTCTGGAACCGACTTCCAGCAGGGCGCGGTGCTGCTGGTGAACGGCCGGCCGGCCGGCACCGTCATCTCCGTGACGCCGACCACTCTGGTGGCCCAGCTTAGCGGTGACGACTCCGCCCCTCTGCCGAGCAGCATGGGCGTAGCCAATCCAGACGACACGGCGGCGCTGACCGGCAACGTGAGCAGCCACGAGCAAGAGAATGTCACGCCGAGCCCACAGCAGACGCCGAGTGGCGACGATCATGGCGGCGACCGCGGGGGAGATGGCCATGGTGGCAGCAGCGGACCTGGTAGTGGCAGCGGTGGCTAAGGTGCATCTGGAGGCTCAAATAGGTGACACTCTGCTGGGGATGAGTCCCCGCAGCTTCTCGGACGCGTCCTTAGCCGACGGTGGGAATCCGAGCCAGATCCGCCGTGTCCAGGCGACTACGCTTCCCCACGAATGGGTAACGATACGTTTCTTTGGGCGGACGCACATGGCCTGGTTCCCCGGTAAAGTGCTGGGAAAGCAGGTTAGCACAGCCCACGGCGTCCCGATGCGCTGTAAAACCGCAAGCCGGGCAACGATACACGCGCCCCTTGGGTTTATAACAGTGCAGGCAACCTGTCCCATCCGGCAAGGTGCCCGGACAGGTCTGACTGGTATAGGCTTCCTCGACCAAGCCAACGGTAATCCCCGCAGCTTCCGCCTTGTAGGTGATGTACCGGCGTTGGCGTCCGTGCGACCAGAGGCCAATCTTCTGCTGGCTTTTGGTGTGCATCCGCTTGCCATCCGCCACGTCGCGCACATCGCCGATGACCAACGTGCCCACCTGGCGTTCCGTGGCCCAGGTGACGACGGCACGACTGATTTTGTGCTCCAGGTCCCTGGCGCGGCGCTTTTGTTTGGCTAGGAAGCGGCTCTTACGGCGTTGCAGCCGTTTCCAGGAGCAAGAGCCTTTGTGCTTGCGATCCTGTTTGGCTCGGATCTCGGCGAGGCGCTTAGCGGTGTACTGTTGATTGGCGCGCAACACCCGGCAGCTGATGATACAGGTCTGTTTACCATCGGTCACGGCTGCCGGGTGGATCTCGCCCAGGTCGACCGCTGCCGTACTGGTTCCTGGTGCAGGCAGTGGCGGCGCACCATCCTCAACGACCACATGCCAGCTGTAGTGCTGGGTGGCACGGTCCCAGACCAACCGCACCTCCAAGAAGGCAGTGGCGGGCAAGGCGAGGAGGGTGGGTGGCAGCAGCACCGAAACGGGAACCACGCCACGCGCCCGTGCCAGCCACAATCGCTCCCCGTTCCGGGTGATGCCGGTCTTTTTCCAGATCGTGGTGCGCCAGTGCTTGTGCCAGTGCGGGTACTTCGTGTCCAGTCCCGCCTGCTGACAGGCCCGAGCGGTCTTGCACGCCTTGTAGAAGCCTTGCTGGGCAGCGTCGCGGCTGTGGGCATGAAGGGTCGTGGGTCCGCCCAGCGCATCTTCCAGGCGCTCGCCATTCCGGGGAGCCAGCCAGACCCCCTGCTTGCGGTACACGCGATAGTGGCGCACCAGCATATCGGTGTAGATACGCCCGCTCTCCGCGTTGAGAGCGTCAGCTTCCGCTTTCGACAGGGGGCAGGCGAATTGGAGGGTGCGCAGTATTGGGCTTCCCCCCTTTCATTTCTGATGCACCTCACCGATCATTTCCATCTCACCGTTCGTTTTCCCACCAGCAGAAACGGAAAGGGGCCGCAAAGCCCAAAGCGAAGTCCGCCTAACTGCCGCCGCTGAAGACGGCGCGGCTTGCAGCGCGCTGTCCTCTGTCAGGAGGGCTAAGGCTGCTAGGCGATCGGAAGGTGGGGTGCAGCCTGCGTACTCTGCGCATCCTTGCGGCTCGGATGCGCGATGGCGAGCATCGGGGGATCCCACCATCGCAACCCATCGCAACTTACACGAAAGTCGGGCTATGCCTTACTCCACCGGCTGCAGGCGTCCCGTGCGCACGTCGTAGATCAGTCCGTAGACGGGGATCTCCTGGGGGATGAGCGGCGAGCTGGCAATCGTCGCCAGGTCGTCGCGCACGCTGGCCGCGAGATCGCCGAACGAGAGGAATTGCATCTCGGCGGCGACCGCGTGTGCCTCGTGCCCTAGCTCGTCGCGCACGCGGTCCCGCAACTGCTCGTCCGTGAACGTCAACATGCCACAGTCGGTGTGGTGGATGACGAGGATCGCGTCGGTGCGCAGTAGTCGCTCTGAGATAACTAGCGAGCGCAAGGCGTCTTCGGAGACGCGCCCGCCGGCGTTGCGGATCACATGGGCGTCTCCCAGGCGCAGGCCGAGGAACGCGAGCGGCTCGAGCCGTGCGTCCATACATGTCACGATCGCGAGGCGTTGCGCGGGCGACATGGCGAGCGCGCCCTCCCCGAACTCGTTCGCATAGCGCGCGTTCGCCGCAAGCAGATCGTGCAACTGGATAGCCACTGATGCTCCTCCTTCTGGTTTGCCCAAAGCCACGCAGGTTGTGCACATGCACAGGCACACTGCGCAAGGCCTGCTAAAGAGCATAATATCTATAAACAAAGTCAACAACTTCGTACACGAAAGTAACAGATCCCCTGCGCCTGACGCCGCGCGGGAGTCGGGAAGTGCCGCTGCGCTGGCCCGCGGGCGGCTTTCCCTCGCGATCGTGCTTGCGCTCGATGGCCCTCGCCACTGCCCGCTCTCAACCAACTTTCGCGCCCCCTTGACAAACAGTCGCGCTATACATACTCTATAAACATACTCAGTATGCATATCGAGTAAGGACAATGTGCATGTCGCTCAAGTACGGCATTCTCGGCCTGATCTCCGAGGAGCCGCTGCACGGCTACGAGGTGAAGACGCGCTTCGAAGCCATGCTCGGCGGTACCTGGGAGGTCAACATCGGCCAGGTCTACAGCACGCTCCAGCGTCTGGAGCGCGACGAGCTGGTCGAGGCGGTGGGCGAGCGCGGCGACCGGGGCCGCCTTGCCTATCAGGTTACCGATGCTGGGCGTGCGGAGCTGCAGCGCTGGCTCAGCGAGCCGGACGCGGCTCCCCAGCAGATCCATGACGAGCTCTTCGTCAAGCTGATGCTGATGCGACGACTGGCCAATGGCAACCTCGAAGCGTTGATCGCACGCCAGCGGCGCGTCTATCTCCAGCGCCTGCGCGACCTCGCCGAGCTTGAGCGGCGCGCGCGCGCCGAGCAGCGGCCCGATCTGCTGCTGCTGCTCAAAGGCGCCGTCATCCACACCGAAGCCGACATCAAATGGCTGGACGCCTGCCTGGAAGAGATCGCCAGCCTGCAACCCTACACGGCGGAATCCGACAAGGAGCACTCCACATGAGCGACCTCATCGAGCTCTCGCAGGTCAGCAAGATCTACAACGGTGGCGCGGGGCAGACAGCGCTCGCGAACGTCTCGCTCGGCATTCCCGCCGGGCAGTTCGCCGCCATCATGGGCCCCTCTGGCAGCGGCAAATCCACCCTGCTCAACCTGATCGCCGGATTGGACCGCCCCACGCGCGGCGAAATCCATGTAGACGGCGTTTCCGTCGGCACGCTCGGCGAAACTGCGCTGGCGCGTTACCGGCGACGACGACTGGGCTTCGTCTTCCAGTTCTTCCACCTACTCAACCAACTCACCGTCTTCGACAACGTGGTACTGCCCGCGCAGTTGGCCGGTGTGAAGCCGCGCGAGGCCAGGGCGCGTGCGCGCGACCTCCTCGATCGGCTGGGCATCGTCGAGAAGGCGAACGAGTACCCGGAGCGACTCTCCGGCGGCCAGCGTCAGCGTGTCGCCATCGCTCGCGCGCTGGTCAACCAGCCCGCCGTGCTGCTCGCCGACGAGCCGACCGGCGCGCTCGATAGCCGCAGCGGCGACCAGGTGATGGAGCTGCTGGCGGGGCTGAACCGCACCGGGCAGACTGTCGTGCTGGTGACGCATGCCGCGCCGCTCGCCGCCGCCTACGCCACGCGCGTGATTTCCCTGCGCGACGGACGCGTCGTGGACGACGCACAGCTCGAGCAGCCTGCCGTCAAGGCGGCGTCCGACCTGCTGCACCTACATTCCGAGGAGGCCGACTAATGGGCGCGCTCGTCACCAAGATCGCCGGCGATCTGCGCCGCCGCCGCTTACAGGCTGCTGTCGTTTTTCTCATCGTCGCGCTGGCGACAGGCGTGGGAACTGTCGCGATTGAGCTATTGAACGAGTCGTCGGCACCCTATACGCGCGCCTTCGAGCAGTATCAGGGCGCCCACCTGAGCGTGTTCTTTCATGAATCGCTGGTCACGCCGGAGCAGCTACTGGCCACGACACAGCTCCCCGAGGTGACGGCCAGCGCCGGCCCCTGGCAGACCGTGCAGGTGCCGGTCGAGTACGGCGCGCAGAAGATGCTGGCGCAGGTCATCGCGCGCCCAGATTCCGGCGGCCCGTTGGACCGGCTGCCCCTAACGGCAGGCCGCTGGGCTGCGCGGTCCGGCGAGATCGTGCTGACCCACTCCTTCGCGCAGTCCATTGGCGTCGGGATTGGCAGCCATCTCAATGCACTCAGCGGCGCCGACCGACCGGAACTGACCGTCGTCGGCGAGGTCGCCGACATCGACGAGGCCAGCGCAGCCGAGTTCAACCCGCAGTTCGCCTGGGTCCAGCCAGCGGAGTTCCCGGCCTTGCTGCCCGCGGGCCAACAGCTTACTGAACTGATGCTCTATCGGTTCCAGCATGCCGCCACCGACGCCGACCTGCAGCGACGCAGCCAGGAGATCGCAGCGGTCGTGCCGCCCGGCGCGGTGAGCGCGTCGCTCTCGTACTTGCTCATCCAGCAGATTTTTGGCCTGACAACCACATTGGCGCTGACGTTCTTGCTGGCGTTCGCGGTCTTCGCGCTGGGGGCGGCGGCGCTCATCGTCGCCAATGTGGTCAGCGGCGCGGTACTGACGAGCCAGCGCGATATCGGCGTCGTCAGAGCGTTGGGCTTCACACCCGGCCAAGTGGTCGCGAGCTTCGTGGGGCTCATGCTCATGCCGGCGCTGCTCGGCTGCGTGGTCGGCGTGCCGCTTGGCGTCCTGGGCAGCCGCCCCTTGATCAGCTCCAGTGCCGATGCGCTGGGTCTACCGGCGTCCTCTGGGGTCGATCCCGCAGCGCCACTCCTGGCAACCCTCGGCGGACTGCTGGTGGTGGCGCTGGCTGCGGCCCTGCCCGCGCTGCGCGCCGGACTCCTCCGTCCGGTCGACGCCATCACGCAGAGCGGCACGCCGGGCAGGCGGCGCCGCAGCTGGATCGGTGCGCTCGCCCAGGCGCTGCGACTGCCGCGCCCCGCGTCTCTGGGTGTGAGCGAGGCCTTCGCCCGGCCGGTGCGTGGGCTATTGACGGCAGTGGCGGTGATCATCGGCGTCGCCACACTGGTCTTCGCCCTCGGGCTGCACGCCACCTTCCAACAGATCGAGAACAACCGGGCATTAACCGGCGCGGCCGACGTGACGATCTCGCGCTTTGGCAGCTATCCCGACAGCCAGCTTGCGGCGACGCTGGCGGCACAGCCAGAGACCAGGCGCATCATCGGCTATAACTTTACCTTCCTCAGCCTGCCGCAGCTCAGCAGTCCGGTGAACACCGGGGTCATCCGCGGCGACTCTGCCTCGCTGGGTTACCCGATCCTGGCGGGTCGCTGGCTCCAGGCGCCTGGTGAGGTGGTCGGCGGGCCGGCGTTCCTGAAGGAGGCGCATCTCGCGATCGGCGATACCTTCACGACGACCATCAATGGGCGGCAGATCGAGCTGCATCTGGTCGGCGAATACTTCAGCTTCAACAGCTTCGGCCGGGCCGCCACGATTGACTGGTCCACGTACCTCGAGGCCGACCCGACGGCGCAGCCCGGCACCTATCTGGTGGACCTCAAGCCGGGGGCGAACGCCGCCGCGTACGCCCAGCGTGTCGCGGCGACCGCGCCGGACTATCTGAGTGTGACGACGAGCACGACGAACGCCGCCACGCCTGTCTTCACCATCCTGGACGCGGTGCTGGTGGTGCTGGTAGCGATCCTGGCGGCGATCGCGGTAGCTGGCGTCTTCAACACGCTGCTGCTCACGGCCTATGAGCGCGTGCGCGATACGGCGACGCTCAAGTCGCTGGGCATGACACCGGGCCAGGTCATCGCTATGGTGGTGACTTCGGCCTGCGTGCTGGGCGTGGTCGGTGGCATTGTGGGCGTGCCCACGGGGATCTGGCTGCACCAAGCACTGCTGACCCTCATGAGCGGCGTGGTCGGCGAGGCGTTGCCGAGCCAGATCACGCAAGGGGCATACGACCCGGTGGCCTTGCCGCTACTGGCGCTGGCCGGCATCGTCGTCGCGGTGATCGGCGCGGCGCTGCCCGCGTGGCTGGCGGCACGGGCGCCGGTGGCTGAGGTGCTGCGCGCCGAATGACCCGCGGCGCGCGGTCCCAAGCTCCTGCTCCCTTCCCCGGCGCGGGGAAGGGAGCAAGGTCACTACAGCCCGCCGGTGTCGCGTGCCGCTTTGGCCTGGGCGGCGGCTTCTTCGTCGTCCTCCAGGTCATCGTCCAGCCGGCCAGTGTACGGGCCGCCGATGCCCTGGTGCAGCACGCGCAGCGAGAGCACCGCGCAGCGCTGGCGCGCCGGGCCGATCTCCACGCCCAGCATGTCGAGGATGTCTTGCGGTCGGAGCGCGCGCAGCTCATCGAGCGAGGCGCCCTCGATCTTCTCCGTCAGCAGCGAAGCCGACGCCTGGCTGATGGCGCAGCCCCGCCCAGTGAAGCGCACCTCGGCGACGTGCCCATCCTGTACGCGCAGGTCCATCTCGATACGATCGCCGCACAGGGGGTTGGTGTCGGCGGCGTGGATGTCGGGGGAGTCGAGGTGGCCGTGGTTGCGCGGCTCGCGAAAATGCTCCAGGATGTACTGGCGGTAGATATCGTCCATTCGCTCGTTCTCCTGCCTCATACAGTATACCCCAGCCACCGCCCCCACCGCATCGTACGTTCGACCGATGCGCGCCGTGCCTGCCGTCTGCCATACTGTCCTGGGCTGCGCTCGCCGGTAGGGAGCGCCGCGCGAGGCACAGCACACAAGGAGGCGCAATGGACACCGCAGGGCTGACAATCGTCCTCTTCGACGCCGTCGAGGACGGCTTTCTCGTGGCGCTGGCCGGCGGGCGCGCGGCGGTGCGGGCCGCCGCCCGTACCATCAGGGCGCTGGACCCGTGGCAACGGCGCTGGCTGGCGGCAGAGCGCGCCTGGTGGATCGCGGACGACGCCATCAGCCTGGTGGCACGCCGCGTGCCTGAGGTCGCCGCGGCCCTGGAGGCCTGGGTGAGCCAGCCGTATGACATCGCGGAAGCGACGGCACGCTACGCTAGCAGCACCCCGCATATACGGCTGCGCGTGCACGTCCCCGCCGAGGTCGCCCGCGCCTACACAGCACTGGGCCTGGCGCCAGGCGCACCCGCGGAATCTGTCGTAGCCGCTCGCCGCCGGCTCGCGCGCCAACATCACCCGGACGCCGGCGGCGACCACCGCGCCATGGCCGCCATCAACCACGCGGCCGATACGGTGATGGGCTGGCTGCAACGCTACGCCGTCGCCGTGCCCTAGAACGTGAAGACCGCGCGTGCGCGCTCGAGCGCCTCGGCCAGGGCGTCGATCTCGGCGGCGGTGGAGTAGACATAGAAGCTGGCGCGCGCCGTCGCCGGCAGCTTGTAGCGCTCCATCAGCGGCTGCGCGCAGTGGTGGCCGGCGCGCACCGCGATCCCGTCGCGGTCCAGCAGGGTGGCCAGGTCGTGCGCGTGGATGTCGGCTAGCGTGAACGAGACCACGCCGCCGCGCCGCGCCGCCGGCGGCCCGTAGATGCGCAGCTCCGGCACCGCGGCCAGCCGCTCCAGCGCATAGGCCACGAGGGCATGTTCGTGGGCACGCACGTTGGCCATACCAAGCGCGCCGAGGTAATCCACCGCCGCGCCCAGCCCCACCGCCTCGATGATGGCCGGCGTACCGGCCTCGAACTTCCAGGGCAGATCGTTCCAGGTGGAGCCTTCCAGCCGCACCTCGCGAATCATGTCGCCACCGCCCAGGAACGGCGGCATCGCCTCCAGCAGCTCGCGCCGGCCCCAGAGCACGCCGATACCCGACGGGCCAAGCATCTTATGTGCGCTGAACGCCAGGAAATCGCAGTCCAGCGCACGCACGTCCACCGCCGTGTGGGGCACGCTCTGCGCACCGTCCAGCAGCACGACGGCGCCGACGGCGTGCGCCTGCGCGATCATCTCCGTCACCGGCGGCAGCGTGCCGAGCACGTTGGACATCTGCGTGAGGGCGACGAGCTTTGGCTTCATCGCGTCGAGGATGCGCGCGTAGGCGGCGAGGTCCAACTCGCCCTCGTCGGTGACGGGCACGTACTCGATGTGGGCGCCGGTGCGCGCCGCGGCAAGCTGCCAAGGCACGATGTTGCTGTGGTGCTCCATCTCGGTCAGCACGATCACGTCGTCTTCGTCGAGATTGGCGTCGGCCCAGGTGCGCGCGACGAGATTGATGGCCTCGGTGGTGTTGCGCGTGTAGATGACCTCGCGCACGCTGCGCGCGTTGATGAAGCGCGCGATACGCTTGCGCGCGCCCTCGTATGCGGCGGTGGCCTCCTCGCTCAGCGTATACGCGCCGCGATGGATGTTGGCGTACGACGTGCGCGCAAAGGAGTCCATGGCGTCTAGGACCTGCCGCGGCTTCTGCGCGGAGGCGGCGCTATCCAGAAAGACCAGCGGCTTGCCATGAATCTCGCGGGATAGGATGGGGAAGTCCGTGCGGGGAGCGAGGGGCTCGGCCGCGGAGACGCCCGCCAGCGCCGCTGGGGAAGTGGATTCGACCGTCTCTGCCATGCTGCTGCCTGCTCTCTCCCCGTCTCCTCGGAACCTCACCCCCTGCCCCTCTCCGGCGCGGAGAGGGGGTGTCACCCGCGGCCCCGCTACACCGTGGTCGCGGGGGCCGCCGCCTCGTCCTTCTCGCCGGTCAGCCACTCGTAGCCCTTCTGCTCGAGCTCGAGGGCGAAGTCAGAGCCGCCGGACTTGATGATGCGCCCCTGATACATCACGTGGACCACATCCGGCGTAATGTAGTTCAAGATGCGCTGGTAGTGCGTGATGATCAGCACGCCCATGCGCGGGCCACGCAGCGCGTTCACCCCCTCAGAGACGATGCGCAGCGCGTCGATATCCAGGCCGGAGTCGGTTTCGTCCAGGATCGCCATGCTCGGCTCAAGCATCGCCATCTGCAAGATCTCCGCGCGCTTCTTCTCGCCGCCCGAGAACCCCTCGTTCAGATAGCGGCCGACGAAGCTGCTGTCCACCTTGAGGAGCTCCATCTTCTCGTTGAGCAGCTTGCGGAACTCCGCTGGGGCCAGGCCCTTGCGCTTGGGTGGGGCGCCGGTTTGCCCGGCGGGGGCGTTGGGGTTGTAGCCCTCGCGCTTGGCCTCCATGGCGCGGCGCAGAAAGTTGCCCACCGAGACACCAGGCACCGAAGATGGATACTGGAAGGCGAGGAAGAGGCCGAGGCGCGCACGCTTATCGGCCGAAAGCTCGAGCAGATTGAGGCCATTGAAGAGGATCTCGCCCTGGGTGACCACGTACTTGGGGTGGCCCATGATGACATTGGCGAGTGTGCTCTTACCAGAGCCGTTCGGACCCATCAGGGCATGTGTCTCGCCCTGGGTGACGGTCAGGTCCACACCGCGGAGGATCTCCTTGCCCTCGATGGCGGCATGCAGGTCGCGAATGATCAGTTGTACCGGCTCGTGCTGGCCGTTCGGGTTCTCCATACTGGGTGTTGTGCCCTCCTGCTGACGGTTTATGGCGTGCGACGTTCGACCCGCTCGATGCGCGGGGTCACAGTGACGAAGTGAATTGGGCTGGCGTTGGTCTCGCGCACGAGGTCGGCCAGCGTCACCGAATCCAGGGCGGTGGTGATGGCGTCGCGCACGCGCATCCAGAGGTACTTGGTCGAGCAGCCGTCCAGGCGGTCGCACTCGACTTCCATCTCGCCCTCGGTGGCGCAGATCATCGGCGCGATACGCCCCTCCAGCGCGCGGACGATCTCGCCCATGCGCATGCGCTCGGGCGCGCGTGCCAGCCGGTAGCCGCCATGCGCGCCGCGAGTGGACTCGACAAGGTTGTGCTCGCGCAGGCACTTGACGAGCTGCTCGAGGTACTGGACCTTCATTTCGAGGCCCTCGGCCTGGCTGATCTCCGCCAGCGAGCGCGGACTGCCGCCGTAATGCCGGGCCAAATCCACCATGAGGCGCACACCATACTCGCCCCGAGTAGACACGCGCAACATGCCGGCCTCCTCGCCTATTCCGAGTAATCAAGTCGGATATAAGTATAGCATCGGCCGCTTTGGCGGGTCAAGGAACGGCTGGCCGCGCTTGTGTCGGTGTGTGCAGTTCGACCACCTTCGCCCGGCCTCGCCTGAGCTGT
>Ga0209647_1001338_pt1 | contig 21183 bp, 18 predicted proteins | sample GraSoi_2013_60cm_FD_185827 | JGI IMG/M metagenome (GOLD analysis project Ga0209647, IMG submission 185827) | Grasslands soil microbial communities from the Angelo Coastal Reserve, California, USA - Sample 9_17_2013_60cm (SPAdes) (version 2) | ecosystem: Environmental > Terrestrial > Soil >... | reverse complement strand
CACGACTGGCTGCGGGAATCAGGGAACCGCGGCACCCCTGGGACGGCGTGACCGGCGCTGTCCCGGTGGCGGGCGTGAACTCACCAGGCGAACGGTCCCTGGCGAACACCATCCTGGTCTCCGGCGGCTACAGCCAGCACCGCCTGCCCGCCGGTGCCCTGCTCTGCGAACGCCCCATCGCCAGCACCGAGGTACACCTGCTGCTCGACGGGCTGCTGCTCATCGAGATCGACCACCAGCCCGCGGCCGAAGCCGGCCCCGGCGCCATCTTCGACCCGGTACTGCGAACCCAGCAGAGCAAAGATCACGTCACCGTCCGGGCGCAAACCCCCTGCCGTCTCGCGGTCGTGCCCCGCAGCCGGCTCGACGATCAGGCCCTGCTCGGCGCCGCCGCGGCCCAGACATCCCGCTTCAATGCCTTCCACAGCGACCCCGCCCAGACCGGAGACCGGTCATGACCCGGAGGCAGCCACGCCGGACGCGGCGCCGCGCCGGATCACCAGGGCGGCCAGTTCGACGCGGGAAGTGACGCCGAGCTTGCCCAAGATGGCCGACACATGGCCCTGCACGGTGCGGCGGGTGCCGGTCAGCGCGTCCCAGCCCGTCTTGGGACGCCGCCTGGGCCCGCGCACCCCGCGATGAAAGCCGAACGTGCGCAACAGCGTGTCAGCCCGTGCGAGATCCCAGCCCGCCTCCATGGATTCGTAACCCGATACCGCCTCAAGCAGCGCGGCCCGCGCGTCGTTTCCTCGCCCCGCCGCTGCGAGCAGCCGCGCGCACTGCTCGCGGGCCTGGGCGGCGAACAACGGGCGGCCGGCCTGCTGATGCTCGGCGGCCACCTCGGCCAGCTCGTCCGCGTCCTGGCCGGCCAGGGCGCGGGCATGCCGTGCCGACCGGCGCAGCGCGGGAACGGGATGCTGCGCGGCGTAGGCGCCCAGGCTGTCGGCCGCCCGGCGGGCTGCTGCCGGGCCATCGGCGGCCAGGGTGACGGCGACCAGGTCGGGCACCAGGTAATGACGCAGGTACCACAGGCGGTCCTGGCCGATATCCCCGCTCCACGCCTGGTCCAGGATGGCGGCCGCCTCCCCGGTACAGCCCTCGGCTTCGGCGGCAAGGCCCAGCGCCCAGGCGGGCGTGTGCGCCGACTGGCGGCCGGGCGACGTGGGCGACGGCGGGGCCCGCAGCAGCGGCAGCAAGCCGGCCAGCGCGGCCCGGTCACGGCGGTGCACCGCTATCAGCGTCGCCATCCCCCGCAGGTGACGGCCCATGTCGAGGAGATCGGGCAAGTCCAGGCCAGCTCGGACCTCGGCCAGTGCCTCCTCCCAGCGCCCCTGGCAGAACCGCAGCCGCGCCGCACACAGGTACCGCCAGGCCAGGTAGTCGGTCCCCACCCCGCGCTCGGCCAGCCGGAGCGCGTCCTCGAACGCACGCTCCGCCTCCGCGTCGCGGTCCAGTTCGGCCAGGCAGATACCGCGGGACAGGTGGGGAGCGAGCTGCGCGCCCGCCCGCGATCCCAGTGCCTCGGCGGCGGTGATCGCGGCATCGGCGTCGCGGAGGGCCTCGTCGATCCACCCGTCCCACAGCCGGGCCCGGGCCGCCGCGTCCATGCCATGCGCGAGTGCTTCGGTGTCGCCGCTGGCCTGGGCTGCGGCGACACTGTCCCGCCAGGACGCGCCGGTGGCGGCTGGCTGGCTGAGGGTGATGCGGCATTGGGCGTCCAGGCCGTAGAACCTGCCTTGTTCGCCGAGCGTGAGCCGGCCGGTGGCAAGCCCGGCGGCGATCTCGGTCACGGCCCGGTCGACGGCGCCCTGGCTCGCGCAGGCGGTGGCCAGGGTCCACCGCAGCGCCGCCTCGGTCCGGGGAACTACTGGCCTCGCCAGCGCCGACCGGGCCACCTGCTCGGCCGCTTCCGGGCGGCCGCTACGCAGCAGTGCCGCGGCCAGAGCAGCGCGCAGGCGGCCGGCGATCTCATCCTGCGGCGCGGCCACGGTGCCCAGAACCTGGCTGAACAGCTCCGCCGCCAGGCCCGGCGCGCGTTCAGCGATCTCACCGGCAGTGCTTGCGAGCCACGGGAGCAGCGGTGCGGCGGCCGGGCCGGCGGCCAGCAGATGTCCGGCGATCCGTTCCGAGGCGGCTCGGCCGATCAGCGCCTGCGCGACCTGCCCCTGCAGGGCCTGGCGTGCCGACACCGGCAAGGCGTCCGCCAGCGCCGCGCGGACCAGGGGGTGCCGGAAGGCCAGCCGGTCGGGCAGCGCAGTGAGCACGCCGGTGCCGGTCGCCTCGGTGACCCGGCCGAGCAGATCCGTCACCGGGCGGCCCAGCACCGCAGCCACATCGGCGACCGCGAAGGCCGAGCCAAGCAGCGCGGCGACCTGCAGAAACTCACGCGTCCCCGGCGACAGAAACCCCAGCCGCCGGGAAATCGCGGCATCCAGCGTCGGGGACACGCCAAGGTGGTCGCTGCTGGAGTCGACATCGACAAGCTGCCCCGCGGCCCGCAGCCGCATCCCCTGGGCCAGCCCGCCCACCAGCTCCTGGATGTACAGGGGGTTCCCCGCCGCACCGGAGACCAGGCCGCGCAGGGCCGGGCCAGGCTCCCCCCCGGCGAGGTCAGCGACCAACCGGTTCACCGTCGCGTCCGGCAGCGGGCCCAGCACTATCTGTACCGCGCCGTGCCCCAGCCAGCTTCTGGCCAGCGCCTCCACGTCGGGGCCGCCAGCCCCGCTGCGCCGCACGGCGACCAGCAGCAACGGCAGTTGCCCGGCCACCCGCCCGAGCCGGTGCAGCAGCAAAAGCGAGGCAGGATCCGCCCAGTGCAGGTCATCCACGGCCACCGCTACCGGACAATCCGCGCACCACTTCTCGACCAGGCCCAGAACCGATTCGATGACCGGATACTCCGCACCGGCGCGCCGGATCAGCGCCAGAACCTCCGCCACTTGCGGGTCACCGGATGCCAGCGGCTCCAGGCAGGAATGCACCGTTGCGAACGGCAACGGCTGATCGAACTCCTCCGCCGCGCCAGTCACCCTACGGAAAAGCGGCCCAGCCGCATTCTCGAAGAACGCCCGCAGCAGCGAAGTCTTGCCGATTCCCGGCTCGCCCTCGATCAGAACCAGCCGGCCCCGGCCCGCTGTCACCTCACCGGCCAGATCGCTGAGGCAGTCCAGCTCGCCATCACGGCCCACTACCTGGGCCCCGCCCGTACTGGGCATACCGAGAGTCTCGCCGCCGGGGCCACGGTGCGCAAGCAGCCCCTTCACCGGCCACCACCCCGCCCGGCCGGGCGGCTCTTTCCAAGGCCAGTCATTGTCCGCTTGCTGAACCTCGACACAGAGACCTGGGAATCGATCTACCAGCAGATCACCAACACGCTCGCACTCGTCAAAGCCGACGGCACTCCGGTTGCCGAGGTCCTGTTCCACATCAAGGATGACGCCGCCTGGTTCCGCTGGAGCGACGGCCCTTCGACAACGACGACTGACCAAACGCCCGGAACAAACCATAACGGCTTAGCAACGTGTCCAGATAAAAGTTGATGTGATCGAACTGGATCGGGGACAGCCGGGCCACCAGGTCGTCGGTCACAGGGAAGCCATCGGCGGCCAGCTGTTTGACCGCGGCGTCGATGCAGAGGGTGTTGAACAGCACCACCGCGTTCAGGGCCAGGCCCAGGGCCCCGAGCTGGTCCTCCATGCCCTCTCGGTAGTGCTGGCGCAGTTCACCGCGCTGCCCGAAGAAGATCTTGCGAGCGAGGCGGTGCCGGGCCTCGGTGACATTCAGCTGGGCGCCGATCATGCGGCGGTAGCCCTCGTAGGAGACGAACTGCAGCAGATGCCAGGGTCTTGAAGATCCGCCCGTAGCGCGCGAAGGCGTCGCCCAGCCCGGTGGGGCGGCCGTCGCAGGACCGAAGCGCTCGCCGACTGCGGGGTAACGATCCCGGACTCCGACTCCGCCGCCGCCCAGGTCGCCTGCACCCACCTCGCCCGCCTGCACGGTAACGGGCTCGCCGCCGAGCGGTGGATCCTGGGCAAGGTCTGCGAAATCATCGCCCGCTCCGGATACGCGGACATCGTGATGAGCCTCCCGCTGGGCAAGATATTCGGCCCCGACGACGAATGGGGAGCCGGATGGGGACGGACTGAGCCGGAACTCAAGGCAGAGATCCGCGCAGCCTGCGCCGCACAGCTCGCCGCCAGCAGCATGTGATCACGATCGCCGGGTCAGCAGCCCCAGCATCGGCCCGGCGAACCCGTGCATCTTCAGCCGGTGCCTTGCACATGTTGCCGCGAACATGTGCGCTTTGCTGAAGGCGGCGTTGGAGGCGATCGCGATCGAGGCGCGTTCCTCGCGCTCGGTGCACACCTGAAACAGCAGCTCGGCGCCGCGGCGGTCGAGCTCGAGGTAGCGCCCTATCCGGCCGCGGCGGCTTGCAAGTGGTGTATGCCATGCAGGCCGCGCGAGTAGAAGCCTTAGGCTTCGGGCCGCTCAACGGCGCTGCCCTGGACTTTCCCGAGGGCATGGCGCTGGTGTTCGGCCCGAACGAGGCTAGCAAGTCCTCCTGGCACAGCGCCCTGTACGCCGGAGCATGCGGGATCCGCAGGGCCCGGGGGCGGCCGTCCGCTGCTGATCAGGAGTTCGAGCTACGTCATCGTCCCTGGGATGGCGGGCCGTGGAAGGTCCGCGCAGTGGTCGGGCTGGCCCGATGGCAGACGCATTGAGCTCATCCAGGACCTCGCCGCTCCCGAGGGTACGGCGATCGACCTGGCGACGGCCGCGACGTGACCAGCGGGATCCTTCATGAGCAGGTTCCTGACGCCAGCGGCTGGCTTGGGCTGGACCCGCATCATGATCACCTTGCGGGCCGGAGCGGTGAAGCCTGGTAAGCAGCAGCGTGACATCCGCTCCGGACTTCCAGAAGAACTCGCTGCCACCCTCGGTCCGGAGCATGCGCGGTACCGCCTTTTCTTCCTCTTGCAGCGCCGAGCGCTAAACGTTACTCTAGTGAAAATTTGATTTGCATATTGTCCTGGGGGCAACCGCGGATGGCAATCGAGGCGGACACCGGCGAGCACCCGATGGACGCGCTCGACCCCGAGACGTCCCGCCATCCCCAGCCGGGGTACAAAGCGTTGCGGGACGCGTCAGCCGTCGTGCACCTCGACGGCGTTGGGCACCTGGTCAGCAGGCGAGCGGCAGTCGAGCAGGTCCTGCACGACCCCGGAGTGTTTTCCTCAAGGGTGCCCATCGGCAGCCTTGGCACCGAACGCCCGCTGATCCCGCTCAATATCGACCCCCCTGACCACAGGAAGTACCGCAAGCTTCTGGACCCGCTGTTCGCCCCCCAGCGCATGAAGCTGCTCGAGGAGCCCGTGACCGCCCTGGTGAACGAGCTCATCGACGGGTTCGGCGTCTCCGGGGAGATCGACTTCGCTAAGCAGTTCTCGATCCCGTTTCCCTCCCAGGTTTTCCTCACCTTGCTGGGCCTCCCGTTTGAGGAGCTTCCCGGCCTGCTCAGGATGAAGGACGGCATCATCCGGCCCGGCCACGTCGTCGGCAAGCCCCTCCGACATCCGGACTCCGCGGCCTACCAGGAGGCCACGGCCCGGTCCATCTACGAGTACTTCCAGCAAGTGCTCGACCAGCGAACGCTCGAGCCCCGACAGGACCTGCTGAGCAGGTTCCTCACTGCCGAGGTCGATGGCGACCGGCTCAGCCGTGAACAGATACTGGACATCTGCTTCCTCTTCTTGATCGCCGGCCTCGACACCGTCTCGGCGTCACTTGACTGTTTCTTCTTCTATCTCGCCGAACACCCCGGCCGACGTAGGGAGATCGTCGAAGACCCCTCGCTGATCCCTGCGGTGGTCGAGGAGCTCCTGCGCTGGGAGACACCGGTTGTGGCGGTGGCCCGGGTCGCAGCCAAGGACACCGAGGTTGGCGGGTGCCCGATCAAAGCCGGCGAGCCGGTCATGGCGCTGATCGGGTCGGCAAACACCGACGAGTCCGAGCTCGCCGACGCCCAGGTGGTGCGGTGGGACCGGAGAGTAAATCGCCACCTTGGCTTCGGAGGAGGCATCCACCGCTGCCTCGGCTCTCATCTGGCCCGGACGGAGCTTCGGGTCGCCCTCCGGGTATGGCACGAGCGGATCCCGGACTACCACGTCAAGCCGGACGCCGAGCTTGCCTTCACCAACGGTGTTCGCTCGCTCGATACCTTCCCAATGCTGCTCGGCAGCTCGATCTGAGCGACGCTGGTCACCTCCGGCGCGTTTGCCAAGGTCGGGAGAGGCTCGACGGCGTTCTTGCGGCAGACTATGGGAGCGCAAATGGGAGCTTGGTTCGCCGTGAGCCGCCAGCGCCGCTGAGCAGCCAGGGCCAGGCCCGGGGGGGCGAAGTGACCGCGGTCAGGGCGCCGTCGGAAAGCGCGACGATGACGGTGAGCTGGTTGGCCCACGCTGTCGTGCATCTCCCAGGCGATCCGGGCCCCGGTACACCGCCGCGGCCAGGGCGCTGGTCTGGCCGCGTTCGCGTCGCTGCGCCGGGTCGCGCAGCTCGGCCAGGTACGCCCGGCGGGTGCTTACGTAAGCCCGTCTGGGTGAAGGAAAAGGTCCCGAACGACGCCACGGCCGTGAACAGGGCGCACCCGATGTCGAAAGCGCCGCGCGGAGCCGGCAGGCGACCTGGGTGCGGGCCCGGCTCAGGTCCCGGTACCGCCTAGCCCAGATCTTCAGCACCGCCCCGTGAGGCTGGTCGGCGTCAGCGGCTTCGGGCCGGGCGGCACCAGTTCGGCGACCCGGCTCCGAAGCTCGGGCTCACCGCCCGGAGATCACGGGGAGCGGGCTAGGGAAAAGCCAGGGGCCGGGGCCTTGCGGCCCCGGCCCCCGTATCTGCACTGGCCCTAGCGGTTATCCCCTCCTGCCGGGCACGGGTTCGTGATGATCTGGCGGAAGTCGTTGAAGAACTGCCTGGTCGTGCCGCCGCCCCCCAGCTTGAGGTAGGTGGATTGGAGCGGCGGCCCGTACTGCGAGTTGCGGCCGAAGTCGGTGGTCGCGCCGGGCAGGTCGTTGCCGAACGCCCACATGCAGCGGCCGTCACCCCGCTGATCGCCGAGGCCGTTCTGGAACGCACTGAAGAAGGGGTAGAAGGCCGCCGGGGTGCCCCTGTCGGTGGTCGGGAGCAACTGGCACCCGACGCCGGCCAGCCTGCACTGGCCGCCCTCTATTCTCGGCAGGTCAGCCTCGAAGGCCACGCGTGAGTAGTTGACCCGGTCGTCGCGCCCGGTTCGTGGGCTGGAGAACAGGAATGGCTGAGAGTGCAGCCGGTTGCCGTCCGGCCAGACCGGCTGGTAGTCGAAGCTGTCGAAGCCGGCATTGGTATCGGTACAGCCGCTGGCGTGGATCCGCAGCGCCTCGCTGGCCGGGAAGCAGAAGTTATCATCCCCGTCGGTCGCGGACGTTGTGCTTCCGAAACCCTCCGTGTTGCCCGTCGGGCAGCTGATGGGGTTGCCGCTGGCGTCGACCCCGAAGGGGGTGGCCGGGATGGGGTTCGGGCCGTTGCAGTTCTCGAAGTGCCCGATCTCATCGGTGAAGGAGATATTGGTGGTGTGCGCCGCCCAGATGGTCCGGGTCTGCTCGGACGAGGTGGAGTACATCGGGTGGAAGTCGTACGGGATGTTGTTGCAGCTGGTGCCGGTCGGGTCGAACTGGACTTGGCCGAACCCATTGGCCGCGCTGGCGGTCATGGACCCCGTCTCCCCGCTCGACTGGTCCCTGATGACCGCCTGCAGGCCGTTCGGCGTGTCATGCAGTGACACCTTCAGGTTGTCACCGGACCCCATGAACAGGTCGTTCTTGCGGTCCGGCGTGAACGTGGCCGTGGTGGAGTCGACGGGGTTCGCCGGGGCCGTGGGGCGGCCGTTCTTAGTGAGGAACGCGAAGTTGACGTACTCCAGGCCGGTCCTGGCCGCGCACGTGGGGTTCAGCACCTGTCCGGTGACCGCGTTCTCGGCGAGGCTGAAGATGTTCATCGCCGCGCACCACTTGGTCGGGTCACAGCTGCTGGCTCCCACCGCGACCTGCCACGTCGGCCACGGCACCCACCCCGGCGGGTAGAACTGCAGCTCCATGAATGCCGTGCCCGGATGGTTGGGCGAGACCGCCGGGTCGACGATGTTGCCGTCGCTGTCTGGCTGGCAGGTGGACACCTGCTCCGGGTAGGACTGGTTGGCGCACAGGGCCATCCCGAACCAGAGCGCGCCGTTGAGCTCGAACTGGTACGACTTCGTAGTCGGGTTGGCCGGCGATGGGTCGCGAGGCAGCCGCACCGAGTAGGTCATGTGATTCCCCGAGCCGGGGACATTGGAGTAGAAGGCCGCTGTTGGCTCGTCGTGGCCAACGTACTCCGACCCGAACACATCCGAGGGATTGGCTACTTCGGCACACAGGCCGTACGCGCAATTGATCGCCGCATGCTGGCTCGTGCTCGCAGCATTGGCGGAATGCGCAACGGTGATCGCTGCCAGCATTGCACCAGCCACTAATAGGGTCCCGGGAATCGCGACGAGCCGTACTAGCCTCATTGCTACGCTCCGCACAGAGCCGGTCACCGGCTGGGCACGTCCCAGCACGACGATGTGCCGAACTCCCGCGGGGAGCCTAGCACCGGACCGGCGGCCGGGGGAGGGCTCCAAATGACCCGGCTCCTTTCCGGCTCGGCGATTGCAAATCCGAAAACGGACTCCGCCCAGTTCAGGCGGATGCTATGTTCCGAAACCAGCCGGAGGGAAGGTGAGCCCGTGGATCGGCTGCAGTCCGCCCAGGCTGGCGCTGCGGCTCGGAGACGCTGGCTCGTGGCAGCGGTCGCGGGCGCGCTCATAGCGCTCCTCGTGCCATCGGCTGGGAACGCGGCTCCGGACGCGCGGGCGACGTCCGGTGCCACGGCCGCTCCGCTGCTCCCCGTCGCTGACTCACCAGGCGAGCTCGCCGCGCTGGAAGCCCGGGTCGCCCGGCTGGCCCGGCAGTACCGCGGCCAGCTGAACACGCTCAACGACGCGGAGGACGCCGCCAGGGCTGCGGCGGCCGCCGCGGCCCGGCTGGGCCGCCGGCTCCTTCCCATGCAACGGGAGGTAGCGAGGCTCGCCGCGGCCAGCTACATGGGCGTCATGCAGAGCCCGACGGGCGTGGTCCTCGGCGGCGGCGATACCCAGCGGATCTTGCAGGAGGTGGCGACCCTCCAGTACCTGACCCGGCAGCAGGGCACCAAGGAGCAGGCGCTGGCCCGGATGATGGCGGCCGAGCAGCGCGCTGAGCAAGCCGCCCAGGCCAAGATCGCCGATCTGAGCCACCTGCTCGCGAAGCTGGCGGGCCAGCGGCGGCGGGTCGACGCGCTGCTGGCCAAGTTCCGGCCGCAGTCGCCGGTCATCGGCGACAACATCACGCCCCGCATGCGCCAGGTGAAGGATGCGATCGACGAGAGGTTCGGGCCGTTCGTCGCCATCGGCTGCTACCGCCCCGGCAACGATGGTGAGCATCCGCTCGGCCGGGCCTGCGACTTCATGCTGAGTACCGGCGGCGTCATGCCGACCCCGGCCAACGTGCAGCGGGGCTACGCGATCGCCGCGTGGGCTCAGGTAAACGCGGCCCGGCTGGGGATCATGTACATCATCTACCGGCAGCGGATCTGGGATATCCGGATCGCGTCCGCGGGATGGCAGCTGATGGCTGACCGCGGCAGCATTACCGCGAACCATTTCGACCACGTGCACATCTCGGTGTTCTAACCCCGCTCAGCGGCAGAGGCGGGCCCGGCCGGCGCGGAGGTCCCGTTATGAAATGATGTTGTCCGGACCCAGTACCTCAGCGTGCCGCGACGCTCGTCCTCCAGGACGCCGCGGTTGGCCTGCCTCGATCACCTGGCGGGAAGCCAGATTGTCCAGTACCTCCAGGCGGTCCTTCCTGATCTTGGCGCTGCTCTGGGAGCCACTTGCGGGAGCCACCCTGCACACTCCTCCAGACACCTCCAGGCATCCTCCGGCCGCCAGCCCGCCTCTGGTGTCCCGGTCACCGAACGGTGAAGGGGAGACCAGAGTGGCCAGCGCTCAAGGTCGCTCCAGGCTGCCCACAGATCCTCGGGTGGTGTGACGGTATCAGCGCCGGCGACGACCAGCGTGTCCCAGCCAGCGGTGTCCTTGCCAATCCGCTTCAGGCAGAAGGTGATGTCGGGGTTTGTCGCAGTCATGCTGGTTCTCCATCCTCAGGTGGCGGCCTGCAGGGCGGCGGCCCTGCGGCAGAAGCGTGGTCATCGTGAGCTGCGGGAGTGGTGTGGCAGGCCAGCATGGCCGCGGTGGCCGTTGATGAACGCGAGCAGGTCGGCGTTGAGGGCGTCGTGGTCGCTGGCATACAGCCCATGCCCGGCGCCCGGGTACACCGTGAAGCTGGCTCCGGGGATGAGTTCCGCGGTTTTGCGGCCAGTGAGGCCGATGGGCGCTGAGGCGTCCTGGTCTCCGTGGATGATCAGGGCCGGGACCTGGACTTTCTGCAGGTCGGCCCGCATGTCAGCGTCGGCGTTGAGCTTGATGGTTTCCAGCAGCACGTGCAGGGGCGTGTCGACGATCATCTTGGTTGTCCAGTCCACCAGGCCCGGTGATCCTCCGGGGCTGGAGCCGAAGTAGGGCCCGGCTGCCTCGAAGTCCGCGCACCATTTCGGGACGTCGGTAGCCACCGCCTGGTAGTTGGCCTCGATCAGCGCCGGGTCAAGACCGTCCGGGTTGTCCGCGCTCCGCCGGAGCAGCGGCGTGGTCGGCGCCACCAGCACCATTTGGGCAATACGCGAATCGCCGTGGCGGGTGAGGTAGCGGATGGCTTCTTTGGATCCGAGCGAGTGGCTGACAAGGGTGGCCTCGCGCAGCCCGAAGTGGTCGATGACGGCGGCCAGGTCGTCGGCCAGGGTGTCGATGTCGTAGCCGGTGGCGGGCCGGTCGGACCGGCCGTGGCCGCGGCGGTCGTACAGCACGCAGCGCAGGCCGGCGGCGGCGAGGGCGGGGACCTGGTAGTTCCACTGGTCCGACCGCAGTCCCCAGGCGTGGATGAACACCACAGGCGGCCCGCTGCCCCAGTCGGTGACGAACAGGGCGGTGTGGTCAGCGGCTTCGATGAACGGCATGTCTTGTCCTCTCGGTGGTATCAGCGGGTGATGACCGTGGGCGGCCCGGGGCCGGGCGCCACCTGGCATCCTGGGTCATGGGCCGCCGGATGGCGATTACCTGCGACGTAGTGACCGTGCTGCGAGCGTGGCGAACAGAGCCAGCTGGCAGCGTAGATACAGGGCGGTTGCGGGCAGCCGTGGTCATGGTCGTGCGGGGGGAAAGGTCGGCAGATCTGGCGCAAGACCGCGGCCTCCTGGCAGCCCGGGAGCACGTAGGAGCTCGACCGGAACGCGTGCGGTCGAGATCGTGGCTCACGCGGTGTTGAGCTCGAGCAGACCTGCGCGAGACGCTCGGCGAGGAAGAACTCCTCGCGTCGCGCCAGCCCGGCCGTCGCTAACGACGGTGTCGCGCTGAGCAGGTCCACAGCGGCCTTGTGGTCGAGGTTCGCGATCGCTATCAGCAACCTCGTGAGGTCCGTTGCGCCAGCCACAACCAATGCTTCCTGCTCCGGCTGCTACCTAACACTTCGAGATCGCGCAGGGGTGAGCACCCGAACAATGAACGTCCGGAACTCCGCCACGAACTTCTGCAGGAACCGCGCCGTGCTGACGTCGGTGACCTCCCCGTCGTCGGTTACCACGCCGGGTGTGAGGTGGATGTACGCCTCGGGCGTGTTCATCTGCGGAGAGTTGCAGTAGCCCAGCACGGCGCGCAGGCTCTGTTGAGCAAGTGCAGTCCCGAGCTTGCCCGGGGACGCGCCGATCACTGCCGAGGGCTTGCCCGTGAACGAGTTCTGCCCTGGCGGGCGGCTCGCCCAGTCGATGGCGTTCTTCAGCCCGCCCGGAATGGAGCGGTTGTACTCGGGGGTTACAAACAGCACGGCGTCGACGGACGCGAGAGCGTCCTTGAGCGCCCTGCCTTCGGCGGGGTAGTCGGCGTCGTAGTCGTAGCTGTACAGCGGGAGGTCCTTGATCGGGACCTCCACGAACTCCAGCTCCGGCGGGGCCAGGCGGATCAGCGCCTTGGCCAGCGTGCGGTTGATGGAGGCAGTCGCCAGGCTACCGACGATGTACCCCACCTTGTACGTGGTCATGGGTGCCTACCTTCCTGCTCTTCCGGCCGGTCCTCGTTGGTCTGCGCAGTGGCGATCCCCGGGTGCCTCTGCCCTTTTCGCGTGGGTCTGACCCATGCGAACAGAACCGCTCAGCCCCGTGGCGGGGGCTGCCCAGCCGGATTCGCGTTGAAACCGGATGCGCATTGAAACCTGAGGCTGCACACCGTAACCGGCTGTCGCCGCTGCTCCCGGTCGTGGTGTCAAACAGGAGCCCAGGCCCCGCCACGTCAAAGCAGGTACCGAAACCGGACACGGAAGCTACTTCCGCAGGCACGCCCTACCGCGCCGGGCAGGTCATCTTGTCCGCCGGCGCCTTCGGCAGCCGGCGATCCTGATGCGCTCGGGCATCGGCCCGCCGCGCACCTGCGCGACCTGGCCATACCGGTGCCCGCCGACCTGCCAGTCGGTAAGGGCCTGCAGGAACATCCCTTCTGCCTATGGCGCCGGCTACGACATGCTCACTCGCGGTCCGGCTCCAGTGGGCCTCGGCCAGCCGCATCAGAAGCACGCCCGCACGCTCGGGCTGGGGACTTACTCGCCGGGCCCGGACGCCGGGGGCCGGGCTGCTATCAGGTCGAACTCGTTGCCTTCGAGGTCGGCGAAGGTGGTCCACCGGGCCGTCGGCTTCTCGAAGTCCCGGATGGGCGTGGCGCCGAGGCCGATGAGGCGCTTGCTCTCCGCCTCGAACCGGTCGGTGCGCAGGTCCAGGTGGAGACGGTTCTTGACCGTCTTGGGCTCTGGGACCTTTTGGAAGGAGAGCCGGGGGCCACTAGCGGGGTCGGTGGCGTCGATCGCGGCATTCTCGGCGCCCGCGCCAGGGTTGACCGGGCGGCCGAGTGCCTCGGACCAGAACCCGGCCAGGGCGACGGGATCGGCGCAGTCGATGCTTAGGCCGATGACAGACGTGGTCATGATCGCTTCCCTTCCTTCCGCTCCGCGCGGACGAGCGCGAGCAGGGCGAGCACTGCCAGCACGATCAGCCCGGCGCCATAGTAGCGCGCGGCGCCGATCAGGCCAGGGCCGTGGACTGCGAGGAAGCCAGCGGCCACCGCCGGTACTCCCAGGCCAAGGTAGGAGACGACGAAGAGCAGGGACAGCACCCCGGCCCGCTCATGGGCGGCGACCCGGGGGACTACCGTGCGGATGCCGCCCTGGAACCCGCTACCGAAGCCGACCCCGCTGACGGCGGTCCCGGCGAAGAACACCGCCGCTGACTTGACCGTCAGCGCGAGCAGCGTTATCGCCACCCCGGCGACCAGGGCGCCGGTGCCGGTGAGCATCACCGTCCGGGCAGCCGTGCTGCGCAGCGCGAAGATCGCCACGACCCCGAACGCGGCTAGCACAGTCAGGCTCAGCCCGCCGAGCACGACATCCGCGGAACCGGTCAGCGCCTGGACCAGCGCCGGGCCGAGCGCGCCATACAGTGCCGCGAGCGCCCAGACAGCGAACAGCACGGGGGCGGCGGTCAGGATGTGAGCGCGCACGGTGCGCGGCAGCCGGATCTCAGGCAGCAGGCTTGACAGCGCGCCGCGCGAACGGGTAACGGTCTCGCGCATCAGCGCCACGCCGACGCCCTGCACTACGATCACCCCGAGCAGGACCAGGTAGATGAGGTGCGTCGGCGCGGGCAGGTACCGCACCGCCAGGGCGGAGCCGATCGAGCCGAGGCCGCTGCCCATCCCGGGCGATACCGCGTTAGCGAGGGTGCCGCGTGGCCGGTCGATGTCCAGCATGCCGGCCCCGATCGCGCCGAGCGCCGCGCCGCTGGAGACCCCCTGGATGATCCGGGCGGCCAGCAGTTCAGGCACTCCGCCAGCGGTCGTGAACACCACCAGCGAGACCGCCTGGACGGCCAGGGTCACCAGCAGGACAGGCCGCCGGCCGACATGGTCTGACAGCCTCCCGAATATCAGCAGTGCCGCGAGCACCGCTAGCGCGTACACGCCGAATACCACTGTGGTCGTGATCGGGGTGAAACCCCACTGTGCCTGGTAGCTGGCGTACAGCGGCGTCGGCGCGCTGGAGGCAGCTAGCAGCGACACGATCAGCGACGCCAGTAGGTACAGCGCCGGTCGACCGCTCAGCCGTAACGCCCCCTGCAGCCGTGTCGCGGGCGCGGAGACAACGAGACTCTCGTTCACGGAAGGTAGCTGCCGTTCCCTCATCCCGGCGGTGATGCCTGTTCATGGATCCAGGCGTTCGCCAGCGTGGTCCAGATCGCGGCCTCGCCAGCGTCCTGGGCCAGGCCAAGGCTGTGCGGGCCGTGGGCGAACACGTGCACGGCGTGGGGAACCTGGCTGGCCGCGAGCGCCGAGGCGAAGCGGTAGGTGTGGTCGGGGGAGACGTAGGGGTCCTCTGCGGTGTGCCAGACGAAGAACGGCGGCGACTGAGGCGTGACCAGCGAATCCAGCGATGTCGACCGGCGCAGCTGCGGGCTGGCGTTCTCGCCGAGAAGGATCAGCCGGGCAGGACGGTAGGTTTCGGTCTCCATCGAGGTGATGGCGTAACCAAGCACAGCGAACTGCACCGTCTCATCGGGCGCGGCGCCTGGCCCAAGGGCGGCCAGCCCGGCCAGGTGACCTCCCGCGGAGAACCCTATGAGCCCGATGCGCTGTGCACCTCCCGCCCGCCGGCGGCCGATCTCAGCGCGCAGCGCGTCGAGCGGCACCGGGTGCCGGACGTTGAGCGGATAGCGGAACACGCTCGCCTTCACGCCCATCTCGCCGAGCCACCTGGCCACTGGCTCGGCTTCGTGCGGAGCGTGTTCGGCATACCCGCCGCCGGGCAGGACGATCATGTGCGTGCCAGGAGATTCCGGATATGCCATGGTCATGGCTGTTCTGCGCTCCTTCCGGTGCCTGCGCGACGAGCCCTTATCACGCTGGCGGTGCATCAGCCGAGACGGGTCGGGTGCCTTCTGGCGTAACGCGGCTAGGCGAATGTGATCTCGCTGAGGTCGATGGAGATCAGCAGTGGCTCGGTGAGTGCGTGGCCCTCGGGCGTCCGGGGAAGGATCCGGTGCCCGGTCGGAACCATGATCCTGGCGACCTTCGTGTAGCCCGACATGTGGTGCCCCACCATCTCCCACGTAACGCCGTCCTGGGCCAGATGCGCCGAAACGGTCTCCAGTTCGTTCCAGCGGTTCAGGCCACCGTGGGCCCCCACGACATAATCCAGCAGAGCGGTCATCAGTGCTTCTTCCGGGCGGTCAGGCAGGCGAAGCTGCATTTATCGGTTAACGAGGGTCGCTGAGGAAGGCCCCGACGTCAGCGGCGAACTCCGCGTGGTACTGGAACAGGAACCCGTGCGCCGAGTCGGGGTAGGTCTTCAACTGGGCCTGCGGGATGAGGCCCGCCAGGAGGTAGGAGTAGTGCGGCAGGATCATCGGGTCGCTGTCGCCGTTAGCCACGAAGACCGAGTGCCCGATCGCGGCCACCCGTTGCAGCGCGCCGTGGTCGGGGATTCCCCAGGTGCAGACCGCGTCATACTGCGCTTGCCGGGTCGCCCAGGTGGTTGCCGCGTCCCGGTCCTCGGTCCGGGCATACTGGCGCTGCGTGGTTTCCTGGCCCGCCTTGCGGCTTGATGGCGACCGGGCGAAGAACACCTCGATGTACTCATCCGGGCTGACCTCCGGCTTGCCGACCGCCTCGATGACCTTAGGGGCCCAGCCGTGCATGCCGGCGGCGCCCTGGGGCGCCGAGGACGCAAGGGCCACGCGCCGGACTATCGCAGGCCGGATCAGCGCGATCTCCTGCGCGACAAAGCTGCCGATGGAGAACCCCAGCAGATCAACCTGGCCGAGGTCCATGGCGGCGATGAAAGCGATCGCGTCACGCGCCATCTGCCCGATCGTGTCCGGGGTGACCCCGGTCGAACCTCCTACCCCCGTGTTGTCAAAGGTGATGACCCGCCGGTTCGCGGCCAGGGCATCGACCAGCGCAGGATCCCAGTTGTCGAGATTCTCTCGGAAATGGTTGAGCAAGACCAGCGGTACCTCGCCTCCGCCCGTGTCGCGGTAGGCGTACTCGACACCATTCGCCGCGCTGACCAGCTCGTTCGGCAGTTCTGCGTAAGAAGTCGCCACGGTATTTCCTTTCACGGTGAGGCTGCTGACACCTGTGACGGGTCCGGTCACTGGCCGGAGCGGATGGTTCCCGTCTCGGCATGGGTGACCCAGTCCGCCACGATCGCGGCGAACTGGTCGGGGACTTCCTCCCAGGCGAAGTGGCTGGCTGGCAGGATCGTCAGCTGGCTGCCGGGTATCCGCTCGGCCAGGTACTCGCCGTTTGACACCGGCACCAGCGGGTCGTCGGCGGAGGCGAAGACGTGCACCCGCACGCGGATCGCGGGCAGCAGGTCACGCAGCACGGGAAGCTGCTCGGGGTAGCTGCGCACGTAACGCGTTGACTCGGCGAACCGGCCGTTCTCATAGGCCGATACGTAGTCCTCCCAGACATCCGGCTCCTGGCCGCGGGGCGCCACCATCTCGACGGTCGCGCCGATTGTCGCGCGGACATCCTGGCCTTCGAACACCTCGATGCCCGGGGCTGCGATGATGTCCGCGAGGGTGCCTGTCACCTCTAGCGGGTAGGCCGCGCCGCCTCCGCCGACCACCAGGCTCCGGACCGCGTCCGGGTGCTGTGCGGCCAGGAACAGTGCAGCGCTGGCGCCCACGTCGGGGGCTACCAGATGGGGTGTACCCAGGCCGAGCTCGGCGATGAATCTGTGCAGGAAATCCCCCATAGCGCTGGGGGTGAGCACGTCGGCCCGTCCTTCCGAATGGCCGAAGCCGGGCAGGTCGACCGCGACGAGCCGCCCCGTCCGAGCCAGGGTAGGCCAGATGCGCCGGAAGGCGAACAGGCTCTCCGGCCAGGGGCTGGTGAGCAGGATGACCGGGCCGCCCGCGGTCCCCGAGTCGGCGTACCTGATCCGCAGCTCATCGACGAGCGCGATATGCGTCGGCATGGTCGAGGCGTTCATTGGTGTCGTCCCTCCTCAGGTCGATCCTCACGGCACGCTCTGCGCGAGCGGTATCAGCAACTTCACTGCAGTTTGCGCGCACCAGCGCGCGAGAAGGCTGACGGCGCCGGGGAAGGGCGGCTAACTAACCGCTGGCCTGTGGTGTGCCTGCGTGGTCGATGAGGTCGCGGAGCTGGTGGCGGCCGGCGATGCCGAGCTTGGGGTAGGAGCGGTACAGGTGCGACGCGACAGTGTGGGGGGACAGGAACAGGCGGTCGGCGATCTCGCCGTTGGTCAGGCCGTGTCCGGCGAGGATGACGATCTCGCGCTGCTGCGCGGTGAGCCCGTCCAGCGCACCCGGGCCGGCCGGCGGGGCCTGCGCGGTGACGCCGCAGGCACGCAGCTCCGATTCCGCGCGCCGGGTCCAGGGCACGGCGCCCAGGCGGCGGAACGTTTCCAGGGCGGCCTTCAGGACGGGCTTGGCGTCGTTGATCCGCCGCTGCCGCCGCAGCCACTCCCCGTAGTCCAGCTGAAGCTGGGCCCGTTCGAACGGCCATGTGCCCCCGGCAGGATCGGCCAGGCCCGCGGCGAAATACTCCTCGGCGTCGGCGGGCTCAGCCAGGAGCCCCAGGGCGCGGGCCGTCAGCTGGTCCAGCCGCGGCCCGGGCGCTGGGTCGACGTGGGCCAGCGCGCGCTCCACCAGCGCCCTGGCCTCGAGGCGCCGTTCTGTGCGCGCTGCGGCGGCTAGGTCCGCGACAGCCAGGTAGGAAAAATGGTGGTGCAATGGCGTGCCGTCAGCGGCGAAGAGCTGGCCGAGCTGCGCATAGGCGGCCAGGTAGCTGCCCTGGGCCAGCGCGTCCAGGCCCGCGGCGTGCCGGGCCCGGGCGGCGAACCCGCGGTACTCAGACGTGTCAACGGCGGCGAGCACACGACCCAGCAACGGCGCCACCCGGTCATGGTCACCGCGCATGGCTGCCACGGTCGCCGTGGCCAGATCGGCCGAGCCGGCGACGGTTTCCATCTTGTAGGCGGCGGCAATGTCGCCCGCCTCACCAGCAGCCCCAAGCGCCTCGTCCCAGCGCCCGCTGTCGATACACGCCCACTCCAGTGCCCACAGCACGCCGCCGCTGGCGCCGCGGACACCGGGGGCGCGTAGCCGGCTGACGGCGGCGCGCAGCACCCTGACCGCCAGTTCGGTCTCGTCCAGGATCCAGGCCGCCCCGCCTACCTTGCCCGGGTCAGACAGCGATCCGCCCGCTATCCGGTGCAGGCAGGGGATGGTTTCGGCTCTTGCACCGACGGGGTCGGTGCATGCCCTGATCCATATCCGGTGCTCGTCAGCGCGCCTGGCCGGCCAGTCCTCGGCCGACGACACCGGCTCGCCCAGGGCGTCGAGAGCATTCAGCGCGGCACGTGCCTTGGCGCAGGCTTCGGGGAGCCCCGTCTGGTGGGCGACCGTGGCAGCCATCCCGGTGGCTTCCCACGCCAGGGCGGGCTGCCCGGGGGATGCGTCGGCGGCGATGGCGATGAGGGTGTCGAGGGCGTCGGCGTTCCGGTTCGACCACAGCAGTGACCAGCCGATCTTCAGCCGGGCGGCGACGCGCAGGTCCGGGTCGGATGTCAGAGTGAGGACCTTGCCCGCCAGCTCGCGCACCCAGTCGGCCTGTCCGGCTGGCAGGGCAAGATCGGCGGCCGCCAGCAGCCGCCGCGCCTTGTCCCGCTCGAAAGGGCTGAGCTCGGCGGCGCGTTCCAGGGCGCGTGCCGCCGCGGCGGTGCCGCCGCGGCGCTGCGCCAGGGCCGCGCTGTCTTCCAGCAGCGCGGCCACGTGCTCGTCGGGTTGCAGCGCCGCGGCGGCCAGATGCCAGGCGTACCGGTCAGCCTGATCGCGCAGCGCAGCGGCGACCTGCCGGTGCGCCGCGGCACGCTCAGCAAACTGCGCAGCATGGTAGACCGCCGACCGGACCAGCGGATGGGTGAACTGCGGCCCACGCCCATCCAGCCGGATCAGCCCCGCGGCCTCCGCCGGGGCCAGGGCACCGGCCGAAAGCCCGGGTACCGCCGCGGCGGTCAGGTCCGGGCTGTCGGCAACTGCGACGAGCACCAGCGCGGCTCGCGCTGTCGCGGGCAGGCTAACGAACTGGGCGGTCATGCTGGCGGTCAGCTGATCGGTCAGCGGGAGCGGCTCGGCGGCCCAGCGGCGCCCTGCGTCCGGGTCCGCGGCGATCACCTTCGACAGCTCGATCAGCGCCAGCGGGTTCCCGGCCGCCTGGGCGAGCACCTGTTCGCGGGGCCGGCCGCGGGGCGGGCGTGGCTGTCTGGCGAGGAGCCGGCCAGCGTCCGGTACGCTCAGCGGGGCCACCAGCAGTTGCGGGAAGTCCAGCTCGAAACCAGCAGGAGGCGCACCCCCCCGCGCCCCGGCCAGAAGCACCAGCGGCTCGGACTCCAGGCGGCGTGCCGCGAACGCCAGCGCGTCAAGCGAGGCACGATCCAGCCACTGTGCATCATCGGCCACAACCAGCAGCGGCCCGTCGTCCGACAGCCCCGACAGCAGGGTCAGCACCGCGATCCCGGTCAGCAGCGCATCAGGCGGCACGAGATCATCCGAGATCCCCAGAGCACCACACAGGGCCCCGGCCTGCCGGGCCGGCAGGCTAGCCACCCGGTCCAGCACCGGGCGCAGCAGCTGATGCAGCCCGGCGAACGCCAGGTCCTGCTCCGACTCGCGGCCCGCCGCCGCCAGCACCCGCACCCCCGCCGACCTGGCCTCCCGCGCAGCCTCGGCGAGCAGGACGGTCTTGCCCACGCCCGGATCGCCCAGGACCATCAGCACCCGGCTCCGCTCATAGGGCGGGGCGACCAGCTCCCGCAGCCGGGACAGTTCCTCCCTCCGTCCGACCAGGCTCGTATCCGTGCCGGTCACCGCGCGGACGCCACCCTCACCCCGCCCAATATAGGCAAGGCAATCCGGCCCTGGAAAAGCCGCGTGCAGCCAAGTTGCGGATACCAGACAGCCGGAACAGCTCCGGCAAGCTCAGTCTGCCTGGACGGCTGCTCCGCATTCTGGGCAGAGGAAGGGTCGGCGCCGGGCGGCGGCCCGCCAGATGGCGTAGACGATGAAGGGGAATCCCGTTTTCGGGATTTCACGCGTTGCCTCGACTGTTCCGTGCGTGGAGCATTGTCCGGCTTGGGTCTGGACTTCGGTGGCCATGGTCTTCTTCCTGTGATGGTGGGTGCGTGGGTTGTCCGGGTTAGCGCCCGAGCGGCAGCCAGCTGAACTTGCGGACAGCGATGAGGAGGCCCGCGGCTCCCCAGGCCGCCGGAATCAGCAGGTCCTGGCCGGCGAACCCGAGCCCCGTGGTGTGCGGGTTGCAGGCGACGAGCAGCGCGCTGGCCAGGTGGCGGACCGGGAAGATCTCTCCGACGTCTGCCAGCCGGTGCGGCAGTAGCGTGACGGCGGCGAAGACCCCGGAGATGAGGTAGAGCGGCAGCGTGATCGCCGTGGTGGTGGGCAGCGCGGCGTCCTCGTTGCGGATGAGCGTGGTGAGCGCGTAACCAAGGCAGCAGAAGGAGGCGGCGCCGATCACCACGGTGACCGTGAGGGCGGGGGCGGTGCGGCCGGGGACGTGGGCGCGGTAGGCGGCCCAGCCGATGCCGGGCAGCACGGCGGCCATGACCACCGCGATGACGACCGCGGTGAGCACGCGGTGGACGTCGAGATCGGGAAGGTCGACGCCGCGGCCGAGCGCCCGGTTTCCGATCATCTGCAGGCGGGCGCTGGCTGTGCACGACGGTTGATCCTCCCGGCCCTGGCTCGGTCAGCGGGCTTAGCCCGGGTGGCAGGTCGCGCGCTGGCACGTGGTCCGGGAGGGTGAAGGTGATGGCGGTGGTCATGTGGTCGCGCCCGCCCAGTGTCCGCGGGGTGCCGCGGGCCACGACCCGCCCCCAGCACACAAACCTGTCCCTC
>Ga0209647_1001337_pt1 | contig 21247 bp, 19 predicted proteins | sample GraSoi_2013_60cm_FD_185827 | JGI IMG/M metagenome (GOLD analysis project Ga0209647, IMG submission 185827) | Grasslands soil microbial communities from the Angelo Coastal Reserve, California, USA - Sample 9_17_2013_60cm (SPAdes) (version 2) | ecosystem: Environmental > Terrestrial > Soil >... | reverse complement strand
CACCGCGGCGGCGTAGTCCGATTGCTGCGGCCGCGCCTCCGCACCCTCGCCCAGCAGCTCGGCCAGGCGGCGGCGCGCCTCGCTCTCCTCGACCGGCTGGTTGCCCGGCGGCGGCGCCGGCGCGTGCTCCGCCCATTCCGGCAGCTTGCGCCAGACGGCGAGGCCGGCGGCGCCGCCGCCCTCGGGCGCGTCGCCCAGCGCCGCCAGCACCGCCGCCCCCCAGCCCCAGCCGCCGCGCTCCATGGCGAGCGCCACGGCGCGCGCCTCGGCATCGGGACCGCGCGCCTTGAGCTCGGCCAGCAGCGCCCGCACCGCGGCGATCAGCGTCAGCGCCGCGTCGGCGACGCCGCGCCGCGGCAGCGTCAGCCCGAGCGCCGCGGCGAGGCCGCGCGGCGTCGGCAGGCAGAAGCGCGCCGGGCGCACGAAGGCGTAGAGCTCGAGCAGGTCGAACGCCGGAAACACATGCACGCCCAGGCGGCGCGCCGTGGCGCGGGCGTGGCAGAGGAAAGGCGGCGTGTCGCGCGCGCGGCGCGCCGCCTCGGCCAGCGGCAAGAGCGCGATCTCGCCGTCGGGCGAGAGCCACGCCGCCTCGGCGACGCCGGCAACCAGCGCCGGCGCTGCGGGCAGCGCCACGGCGTCGGCGGAAACGTCTGTGGTGTTCGGCGCGCGCACGGCAACCGGTATAGACCGCGCCGGCCGCGGGGTCACGCGCGCTCAACAAAAGGAAGGAAGCGAGTCTTCGCCGGAACCCTACTCAAAACGTTCAACTTCGGCAAAAAGCGCCTCGCCATCTTCAGCGTACCCAAATAGTCAAACTGACCCCACTACCAAACGCCCGCGCCCTTGTCGCCGCGGTCGTGCATGCGCTAGCGTCCGGTCATGGTTCGAGCCTCATGACCGCGCTGTTCGACCTGGCGCTTCCCGTGCTGCGCGCCCTGCCGCCGGAGGCCGCGCATCGCGCGACGATCGGCGTCTTGCGGGCAGGCCTGGCGCCGCGCCGGCAAATGCCCGACGCGCCGAGCCTGCGCATCAAGCTCTGGGGCCGCGACTTCCCGAACCCGGTCGGGCTCGCCGCCGGCTTCGACAAGGATGCCGAAGTGCCGGACGCGATGCTGCGCTTCGGCTTCGGCTTCGTCGAGATCGGCACGGTGACGCCGCGGCCGCAGCCCGGCAACCCGCGGCCGCGCCTCTTCCGCCTCGTCGAGGACGCGGCGCTGATCAACCGCCTCGGCTTCAACAGCCAGGGGCTGCCGGCAGCGGTGACGCGCCTCGCCAGGCGGCGCCGGCGGGGCGGCCTGATCGGCGCCAACATCGGCAAGAACCGCGACACGCTCCACGACATCGCCGATTACGTGCAAGGCGTGACGGCGCTGGCGCCGTTCGCCGACTATCTCGTCGTCAACGTCTCCTCGCCCAACACGCCGGGCCTGCGCGAGCTGCAGCGCAAGAGCGTGGTGGTGGCGCTCATCGAGCGGCTGATGGCGGCGCGCGCCTCGGTCAGGCCCGACCACCCGCCGCCCCTGCTGCTCAAGATCGCGCCCGATCTGACGCCGGAAGAGCGCGCCGATCTCGCCGCCGCGGCGCTGGCGACGCGCATCGACGGCCTGGTGATCGCCAACACGACCGTGGCGCGCCCGCCGTCGCTCGAGAGCGCGCAGGCGCATGAGCCCGGCGGCTTGAGCGGCAAGCCGCTCTTCGCCCCCTCGACCGCCCTGCTCGCCGAGATGTACCGCCTCACCGGCGGCAAGTTGCCGCTCATCGGCGTCGGCGGCATCGCCTCGGGCGCCGATGCCTATGAGAAGATCCGCGCCGGGGCGAGCCTCGTCCAGCTCTACACCGCGCTCGTCTACCAGGGGCCGGGCCTCGTCCGCCGCATCAAGGAAGAGCTCGCCGCGCTGCTGGCGCGGGACGGCTTCGCGACCCTCGCCGCCGCGGTCGGCAGCGCCGCGCATTCGCCGCGCGCGCCGGCGCATGGCCGCTAGCCTCTCTCCGCCAGCTCGTCCGGCATGACGCTTCGCCGCCTCGCCGGTCTGCGCGAGATCGCGCCGCGCTATGACGGCTTCATCCTCGATCTCTGGGGCGTGCTGCATGACGGCAGCGCGCCGCTCCCGGGGGTGCTCGACGCGCTCGGCCGGCTCAAAGCCGCGGGCAAGCGCCTCGCCGTGCTGTCGAACGCGCCGCGCCGCGCCGCGCTGGTGGCGAGCCGCATGACAGAGATCGGCATCCCGCCGCAACTCTACGACCATGTCTACTCCTCCGGCGAGGAAGCGTGGCAGCACCTGAAGCGGCGCGACGAGCCGTTTTACGCAGCGCTCGGGCGGCGCTGTTATCACCTCGGCCCGGCGCGCGACGACAACATGCTCGAGGGCATCGACCTCGAGCGGGCCGCCGAGATCGCCGAGGCCGAGTTCATCCTCAACACTGGCCCGTCCTGGGGCTGGGAGGAGACGGTCGCCGATTACGAGAAGGTGCTGCAGGCGGCACGGGCGCGCGACGTGCCGATGGTCTGCGCCAATCCCGACCTGGTGGTGATCCATGAGGGCCGGCCGGCGATCTGCGCCGGCGCGCTGGCCCAGCGCTACGCGGCGCTGGGCGGGCGCGTGCGCTGGCACGGCAAGCCGTTCCCCTCGGTCTACCAGACCTGCTTCGCGCTGCTCGGCATCGCCGAGCGGCGGCGCATCCTCGCGGTGGGCGACAGCCTGCGCACGGACATCGCCGGCGCGGAGGCCGCGGGCATCGACAGCGTGCTGGTGACCGGCGGCATCCACGGCGACGAGCTCGGCGCGGCGCCGGGCGAGCTGCCGGATCGCGCGCGGCTGGACGCCGCCATCGCCACAAGCGGCCACCATCCCGCGGCGGTGCTGGCGCGCTTTCGCTGGTGACGGAGGGGCGTTAGTGGTGGTGCGCGCGGTGCAGCAGCGTGGCGGCGAGGCCGGTGTCGTAGGCGAGCCCCTCCGGCGTCAGCACGACGGCCACCGGGAAGCTCGATTTGACCAGCCCCTTGCGCTCGAGCGCCAGCCAGGCGGCGGGATTGGCGAGGCCGGTGGCGTCGCGCGTCGCCACCACCGCGTCGCCGATATGGAAATGGTCGCCATGCGGCTGCGGCAGGTTGGTGACCAGCATGGCGCCCGGCTCCTGTGCCGGCCGGCCGTGGTTCGGCAGCCGCGCCAGCTCCTGCAGCAGGGTCAGCGTCTTGAGCTGCAGCGCGTTGAGGTTGAGCGGGTTCTTCTTCGGCATGCGCGGCTTCGTCGGTTCGCGGGCATAAGACCCGATCGCGCCGGCCGCGTCAAACCCCGCGGGCCAGAACCTTCGGTGGGGGCTGGCGTTAGCTGACCGAGCGATTGGCCCCCGGACAGCCTTGGATGAGCGGAGAAATCTGGTCGGACATCACTTCCCGCCCGGCGCAGGATGCTAAGGCCGAGCCCGTGGTATCGCGCGTGGAGACGCCGCCCTTGCCGGCCAGCATGCGCTCGGTGGCGATCACCGGCATGTTCGTCCTGGCGATCTTCTACACGCTCTATTTCACCGGCGAGATCGCCATTCCGCTGGCGTTCGCGGTCATTCCGCTGGCGTTCGCGGTGTTGTTCAAGCTGCTGCTGCAGCCGGGCGTGCGCCTGCTCGCCCGGCTCAAGGTGCCGCAGCCGCTGGCGGCGCTGGCGATGATCGTCCTGCTCTTCGCCGTGCTTGGCGGGGGCGGCTATTTGCTGGCGGGGCCGGCGACGGCCTGGCTGGAGCGGGCGCCGCAGAGCCTGCCGCGCCTCGAGCAGCATCTGAGCGTGTTCAAGCGGCCGGTGCAGCAGGTCCAGGAAGCGACGAAGCAGGTCGAGCAATTGACGCGGGCCCCCGGCGAGAAGGCGCCCGTCACCGTCAAGGGGCCGGGGCTCGTCGAGTTCCTCTTCTCCGGCACGCGCCACCTGATGTCGGGGCTCGGCATCACCGTGCTGATGCTGTTTTTCCTGCTGACCTCGGGCGAGCTCTTCATGCGCCGGCTGGTGGAGATCCTGCCGAGCTTCCAGGACAAGAAGCGCGCCGTCGAGCTGTCGCACGAGGTCGAGGAGAACATCTCCGCCTATCTTGTCACCATCAGCATCATGAACGCGCTGGTCGGCGTCGCCGCCGGGCTTGCCATGTGGGCGATCGGCATACCCGACCCGATCTTGTGGGGCACGCTCGCCTTCATTCTCAACTATGTGCTGATCCTCGGGCCGCTGACGGGCATCGGCTTGTTCTTCCTGGTCGGCCTCATGAGCTTCGACACGTTGTGGCAGGCGCTGCTGCCGCCGGCCGCGTATCTCATCATCCACGTCATCGAGGGCGAATGGGTGACGCCGATGCTGGTGGCGAAGCGCTTCACCCTCAATCCGGTGCTGGTGATCGGCTCGCTCATCTTCTGGGACTGGATGTGGGGCATTCCCGGCGCGCTGCTCGCCGTGCCCATGCTCGCCGTCTTCAAGATCGTGTGCGACCGCGTGCGGCCGCTCGCCGCCCTCGGCCACTTCATCGAAGGGTAGCAGCGCTCCAATCGACCGCGGCGCACAGCGGCAAGTGGTCGGAGGCGAGGCGCGCCAGCGGCGAGCGATGCACGGCGACGGCGCGCAGGCTGGCGGCGCCGCTCGCATAGATGCGGTCGAGCGGCAGCACCGGCAGCCACGAAGGAAAAGTGCGCGGCGCCGGCGCACGACCGAGGCAGCGGTCGAGGGCGGGGATGCCGCCGCGGCGGCCGCGCCACTCGTTGAGATCGCCCATGATGACCATCGCCTCGGCCTCGCTCGGGCTTTGCGCCAACGCGTCGAGCAGGCGGCCGATCTGCAGGCGGCGCTCGCCGGCATGCAATCCCAGATGAGTGACGACGACGCGCAGCTTGCGTCCGTCCGCCAGGACCTCGGCCTCGATGGCGCCGCGCGGCTCATAGACGCCGACGCTGAGATCGATGTGCTGCACCAGGCGCACCGGAAACCGCGTCAGGAGCGCGTTGCCGAAGCGCCCGCGATGATCGCTGACATTGGCGCCGGCGACGGCGTGAAGCCCGGTCGCCTGGGCGAAATAGTCCCACTGATTGAGATGGCGGTTGAGGCGGTGGCGCGCATCGACCTCCTGCAGCCCGATGATGTCGGCGCCGAGCTCGAGCAGGACGGCGGCGGTGCGGTCGGGGTCATAGCGCCGGTCGACGCCGACGCAGGTATGGATGTTGTAGGTGGCGACGACCAGCGGCCGCTCGCCGCCCTCCTCGCGTGGCTGCCGCCGGCGCCGGCGGATCACTGATGCTCCTCGTCGACGCCGAGCCAGCGCTGCAGCGCATAGCCCAAGGCGGCGAGGACGAGGACCACCGTGACAAAGAAGTCGTCGAGGAAGCGATGGGCGGCGAGCAGCCGGTCGCGGAACGCGGCGATCCCGGCGCGGGTCGCTTCGTTCTCGGCTTCGATGGCGAGGTCGCACTCGGTATCGACGCCCATGGAGCGGTTGCTGAGATTGCCGGAGCCGACGCGCACGAGGCGATCGTCGACGACGAGCGCCTTGCCGTGCACGCGCGCCCAGCCATGGTCCTCCTCTTTTGCGCCCAACACAACCGGGCAGAGGATGCGCCGCCGGCCATGCCGGTCGGCGGCGCGGAAGGCGGCGAAATAGGCCTCGCCGTCGACCAGGAACGCGACGCGCTCGGCGGCTTCGCGGCGCCAATGGGTGCGTCCGTCGCGCAACGCCGTCTCGGCCGCCTCGATCATGCCCTGCACCGGTTGCTCCTGGGCATAACACGCTCCGCCACGGGCCGTTCCGCGCTGCGGCGGCGGGGCAACCGTCGGGTGTGGCGCGGCGGCGGAGCCCATGGCAAACTGCCGACGGCACCGGCGCCCAAGAGAACAGGGGAGGAAATCATGAAGGGTTTGTCGCGGCTTGCGCTTCTCGTGGCGACGGCGGCGCCGCTGCTGGCGTCCGGCGCGCAGGCGCAGCTCATCATCAGTGGCAACGACGAGAAGCAGACCTGGGACGCCGCCGGCAAGCAGATCAACCACCCGCCCGGCAACGACACGGTATCGATCATCGACATCAAGGACCGCACCAAGCCGCGCATCGTCGCCAGCCTGCCGCTGATGAACACCGTGGTGGGGCCGCCGGTCAACCTCGCCATCACCCCCGACCAGCAGCTCGCGCTGGTCGCCAACTCGCTCGACTGGGTCAAGGACGGCGACAGCTGGAAAGGCGCGCCCGACAACAAGCTCTATGTCATCGACCTCACGACCTCGCCGCCGCAGCAGATCGCCACGGTCGAGCTGGGCAAGCAGCCGTCGGGCATGGCGATCAACAAGGCCGGCACGCTCGCGCTGGTCGCCAACCGCGCCGACGACACGGTGAGCGTGCTGTCGATCAGCGGCAAGGAGGTCAAGGTCGTCGACACGGTGTCGGTGAGCTCGGGCGGCGCCAACAAGGAGCAGGCCTCCGCCGTGGCCATCACGCCCGACGGCAAGCGCGCCCTGGTCGCCAAATTCGCCGCGCACAAGGTGGCGCTGCTCGCCATCGACGGCACCACGGTGACCTACGGCAAATACGACATGCCGACGGGCCTCTGGCCCTACAATGTTGCCATCACCCCCAACGGCAAGCTGGCGATCGCCGGCAACAACGGCGGCGCCGGCTCGTCGGACGGGCAGGTCGACACGGCGGCGATCATCGACATGGAGGCCGATCCGCCGCGCGTCATCGACCAGGTGGTGGTCGGCGACGGGCCCGAGGGTCTCGCCATGAGCCCGACCGGCGCCTACGCCGTCGAGGTCATCCTCAACGGCTCGAACCAGGCGCGCGACAAGTTCTTCTATCACCCGCACTCCTACGTCTCGCTGCTCAAGATCGACGGCAAAAAAGTGCGCAAGGTGTCGCAGGCCGAGGTGGGCGGACTCGCCGAAGGGGTGGCGTTCAGCCCGGACGGCAGGTACCTCTATGTCGGCAACTTCCTCGACGGCGACGTCACCATCCTCCGCCTCGAGGGTGACCGCCTCGTCAAGGCCGGCACGCTCAAGCTGCCCGGGCACCCCGCGTCGATGCGCGGCAGCACGCCTTAGCCGCGCGGCCGCGCTACGCGTCCTCGTCAAGTGCGCGATTGCCGAGCTTGACGATGAGGCGGAGGATGTCGGCCTGGAGCCGCGGGTCCTTGATGCCGTAATAGCCGCGGATCAGCGACATGATCTCGCGGCGGTTGAAGGCCTCGCCGATCTCCGCGCCGGCCTCCTGCGCCAGGTTGGTCGCCGCCAGCCCGTCGGGATAGCCGTCGAAGAAAAAGGCGGGCGAGACCTGCAAGGCCTGGGCGATGTCATAGAGCCGGCTGGCGGAGATCCTGATGCCGCCGGCCTCGTATTTCTGGATCGCCTGGAAGGACACGCCGATCTTGCTCGCCAGCGTTCCCTGGCTCAGTCCGAGCTGCGTGCGGCGCAGGCGCATGCGCCCGCCGACATAGACGTCGATGGGATGCGGCGCGTTGTCGTCCTTGTCCTTGTCTTTGTCCTTGGGGGAAAGCATCGATGTTCAAGACCCTCTCGTGGTGCAGGACATAAGGCGTGTCGACCCGTCGCTCGAGCGGCCCGGCTCCTGCCCGCCGGTCGAGCCATGCGCCGCCCTTGCTGGCGTGGAAAGGAACGTCGCGCCCGGCCTGGCGTCGACATAGGACAACTACCGTTAATTGCATACTAGGTCATCCAACCCCGGCGGCAACCCAATTTTACGCGCTGCGCAGCCCGGCTGACGCCCCGACGGAGCAGCCGAGAGGCTTTCATATCAGCCGCTTAAGTGGAAATCCTTCGCGGGTGCGGGCGCTGTTCGCCACACTCGCCAAATCGATGCCGCCGCGCGCGGGCCGGCGGTCTATGCCAGCGTCCTCGGCGCCTTGGCGCGGAGCAAATGCCGCACCGCATGGAGCAGCGCGGCGCGCTGGTAAGGCTTGTCGAGGATCTCGGAATCGGCCAGCAGGCCCGGCGCGATGTGTCGCGTATAGCCGGTGGTGAAGAGCACCTTGACGTCGGGACGGGTGCGATTAAGCGCCTGCGCTAGCTCGATACCGTTGCGCCCGGGCATGACGATGTCGGTGATCAGGAGATCGAACGGCTCGCCCGTGCCGAGAATGGTCTCGGCCTCGTCGGCGTGGGCGGCGACGCGGACGGCATAGCCGGCATCCTCGAGCACCTGCGCCGTATACTCCCGAACACCAGCGTCATCGTCGACGAGCAGAATTTTCACGCCAGCCTCTATGCACAAAACGGCCACCGCGGGGCGCGGGTGGCGGCGCCGCTAGGCAAACGGCAAGTCGGGCCGCGACGTTCCGCGCCCGGAACGCCTGTTTCCCCGCTCCGTTAGAGAACGGGCGATCACCTTATGGAAGAGCAGCGGAGCATTGCCGATGTCGAGAGCGGCGGACATTGCCACTTTGCCGGGCACCAACCGGCGCGCAGACGCCAGGGCGAGGCCGAGGGGCCAAGCCTGCACCGGCCCGCGCGGGCCGTGAGGATCGCCCAAGTCGCGCCGCTGGTCGAGAGCGTCCCGCCCCGGCTCTATGGCGGCACTGAGCGCATCGTCTCCTATCTCACAGAAGAGCTGGTCGAGCTCGGCCATGCGGTGACGCTCTTCGCCAGCGGCGATTCGCAAACCCGCGCCAGGCTGCATCCCGGCTGCCCGCGCGCGCTGCGCTTCGACCGCGGCTGCCGCGATCCCATCGCCTACCAGGTCGCCATGTTCGAGCAGGTGATCCAGGCGGCGCCGCATTTCGACATCGTCCATTTCCACGGCGACTGGATGCACCTGCCGGTGTTCCGCCGCCAGGACGTGCCCTGCGTCACGACCTTGCACGGCCGCCTCGACCTGCCCGAGCTGCAGCCGCTCTTCGCCGAGTTCTCGGACCTGCCGGTGATCTCGATCTCCGACGCGCAGCGCCGGCCGCTCGCCTGGGCAAACTGGATCGCCACGATCTATCACGGGCTGCCGCAGCAGCTGCTGGCGCCACCGGAAGGTGCCGGGGAAGGCTATCTGGCGTTTCTCGGCCGCATCGCGCCGGAGAAGCGGCCCGATCTGGCGGTCCGCTGGGCGGTCAAGAGCGGGCGCCGCCTCAAGATCGCCGCCAAGGTCGACCGCGCCGACGAGGAGTATTTCGCCGCCGTCATCCGGCCGCTGCTCAACCAGCCCGGCATCGACTTCATCGGCGAGATCGGCGAGCGCGAGAAATCCGAATTTCTCGGCAACGCGGCGGCGCTTCTGTTCCCAGGCGACTGGCCGGAGCCGTTCGGGCTTGTTATGATCGAGGCCTTCGCCTGCGGCACCCCCGTGCTCGCCTATCGTCACGGCTCGGTGCCGGAAGTCGTGGAAGACGGCGTGACCGGCTTCATCGTCGATGACGAGGCCGGCGCGCTGGCGGCGATCGAGCGGCTCGACCGGCTCGACCGCGCGCGCATCCGCGGCGAATTCGAGCGGCGCTTCACCAGCCGGCGAATGGCGGAGGACTACCTTGCGATCTACCGGCTCCTGAGCCAACCGCCGGTCTCCAGCCTCGAAACCGTGTGAGCCTTGCCGATGCTCGATCCGCACACCAGCGACGCCGCTGCCGCGACCGAAACCGTAAGCCCGTTCTACATCCCTTCTGTCGCAACGTCGCGCGCCCGCCTCGGCCGCACGCTGAAGCACGGCGACACCTTCGTCGTGTTCGACGCCTCGGGCGACGCGCAGGCGAGCGGGCCGGCTTCCGAGGGCCTCTTCCACGAGGACACCCGCTTCCTGTCGCGGCTCGTGCTGCTCGTCAACGGCGAGCGGCCGCTGCTGCTGAGCTCGGCGGCGACGTCGGACAACGAGATGCTGACGGCGGATCTGACCAATCCCGATTTCTTCGCCAACGGACATTTGACCCTGGCGCGCGACACGGTGCATCTGTTGCGCCTCAAGGTCCTCGCCGACGGCGCCTGCTTCGAATCGCTCAAGGTGAAGAATTACGCCGACCACGAGGTCACGCTCGACCTCGCCTTCGGCTTCGCCGCCGATTTCGCCGACATGTTCGAAGTGCGGGGCCAGCGCCGCGAGCAGCGCGGCCGCGCGCTCAAGGAAGAGATCGAGCCGGCGAAGATCACCCTCGGCTACCGCGGGCTCGACCGCGTCACCCGGCGCACCGAGCTTGCCTTCGATCCGCCGCCGCGCGAGCTGGGCCGGCGCGAGGCGCGGTACACGCTGAAGCTGCCGCCGGGCGGCGGCACGACGCTCACGCTCGCCGTCCATTGCATCAAGGAAGGCGCGGCGCCGGCACAAGCGACCAGCTTCGCGGCGTCGGCCGAGGCGGCACAGGCGCTGGTGCGGCGCCGCCGCGCCGCGGCGGCGCTTATCGAGACGTCGAACACCAGCTTCGACGCCTGGCTCGTCCGCTCGCGCGCCGACCTCGACATGCTCATCACGGACTTGCCGACCGGCCCCTACCCTTATGCCGGCATTCCCTGGTTCAGCACCGCCTTCGGTCGCGACGGCATCGTCACCGCGCTGCAGACGCTGTGGCTGGCGCCGGAACTCGGCAAGGGCGTGCTCGCGTTCCTCGCGGCCACCCAGGCGACGCGCGTCGACCCGGCGATGGACGCCGAGCCCGGCAAGATCCTGCACGAGACGCGCAAGGGCGAGATGGCTGCGCTCGGCGAAGTGCCGTTCGGCCGCTACTACGGCAGCGTCGACAGCACGCCGCTCTTCGTCGTCCTCGCCGCCGCTTATTACAAGCGCACCGGCGACATCGATTTCATCCGCGCGATCTGGCCCAATATCGGCGCGGCGCTGGGTTGGATGCGCGACTACGCCGATCCCGATGGCGACGGCTTTCTCGAATACGACCGGCGCTCCGACAAGGGGCTCACTAACCAGGGCTGGAAGGACTCGAACGATTCCGTCTTCCACGCCAATGGCCGTCTCGCCGAGCCGCCGATCGCGCTGGTCGAAGTCCAGGGCTACGCCTACGCCGCCTGGCGCGGCGCGGCGGCGCTCGCGCGTGCACTCGGCGAGGACGAGACGAAGGATGACTTCACCGAGCGCGCCGCGACGCTGCAGCAGCGCTTCGAAGAGGCTTTCTGGTGCCCGGAGATCGGCACCTATGCCCTCGCGCTCGACGGCGCCAAGCGGCCCTGCCGCGTGCGCAGCTCGAATGCCGGCCACGCGCTCTTCGCCGGCATCGCCAACCCCGCGCATGCGGCGCGCGTCGCCGCGACGCTGATGGACGATACCGGCTTCTCGGATTGGGGCATCCGCACCGTCGCCGCCGGCGAAGCGCGCTACAATCCCATGTCCTATCACAACGGCTCGGTCTGGCCGCACGACAACGGCCTCATCGCCATGGGCTTTTCGCGCTACGGCTTGCGCGAGCCGCTGCTCAGGGTGATGGGCGGGCTCTTCGCCGCGGCGGCGGCGACCGACCTGCACCGGCTGCCGGAGCTGTTCTGCGGCTTTCCGCGCCGCGTCGGCGAGGGGCCGACCTCCTACCCGGTGGCGTGCAGCCCGCAGGCCTGGTCGAGCGCCGCCGCCTTCGCGGTGATGGGCGCCGCGCTGGGCGTCTCCTTCAACCCGGCCGCGGCAGAGATCCGCTTCACGCGCCCGGCGCTGCCCGCCTTCATCGAGGAGGTGACGCTCGAGCATCTCCGCATGGGCGACGTGTCGGTCGACCTGCTGTTCCGCCGCCACACCCGCGACGCCTCGCTCAACGTGCTGCGCAAGGAAGGCGACGCCGAGATCGTGCTGGTCAGCGGCTGACGCTAGGAGCCTGTCTGGGAAATGGGATGGGTCTGCGTTGCACGAGGACGGGGCGATGTTAGGAGCGGCGCCGCAGGCGATGCCGGGCGCATCGTCAAGGCGCCGCGACGCGGCAGCGCCCCGTCCTCGTGCAACGCAGACCCATCCCATCTCCCAGACAGGCTCCTAGGCCGGGCGCAGCCGGCGCGTCCAGTCGCGCAGCGCGACCATCAACTGCGCGATCAGGTCGCGCGTGGTCTTGTCGGTGAGCTTGAGCTCGGCGTCGAACTTGCTCTGCGCCTGCGCGATCAGGACCTCGGGCTTGTTCAGCGGAAACATGTTGAGATAGACGCACATCTTGCGCAGGTCGTACTGCGCGCGCGTCGTGCCCCACAGGCTCGCCGTCGCGCCCATGATGCCCACCGGCTTGCCGTCGAAGGGCTGGTTCGGCGGCCGCGACGCCCAGTCGATGGCGTTCTTGAGCACGCCCGAGATCGAGTAATTGTATTCGGGCGTGACGAAGAGCAGCGCGTCGGCGGCGAGGATCTGGTCGCGCAGAAGCTGCGCCGGCGGCGGAAAGCCGGCCTGGCGCACATCCTCGTTGTAGAGCGGCAGCGGCGAGATGTCGGCGATGTCGAGGGTCATGCCGTCGGGCAGCAGCTCGGCCGCCGCGCGCAGCGCCGCCCGGTTGTAGGAGCCCTTGCGCAAGCTGCCGCAAATGCCCAGCGCCTTCACCGCACCCGTGGAAGCCATGATTATATTCCCCTCGGTCCCCGCCGCCTCAGCCGGAAACGAATAGGGCGCGGTGGGCGAGCCGGCAAGGCGTTTCTCACCGCTGCAGATATTCCTCGAGCACACGCATCGCTGGCGGCGCCAGATGCAGGCCGAGCTTGCTGCGCCGCCACAGGATGTCCTCGGCGCTCGCCGCCCATTCCTCCGCCGTGAGCCAGTCGACCTCGCGCGCGCTCAGGCCGGCACCGAAATCGCGGCCGAGATCGGCCGGGCCGGCGACGCCGTCGAGCAGCCGTCGCGCCTCGCTGCCATAGCTGCGCGCCAGCCGCGCCGCGGTGGCCGCGGCGAGCCACGGGCGCTCGGCCGTCAGCGCCGCGGCCAGCGCCGGCGCGCCGCCCGGCGGCAGGTCGCCGCCGGGCAGCGGCGCGGCTTCCGTCCACGGGCCGCTGGCGCCGGGAAAGAACTTGCCGAGGCGCTCGAGCGCGTGCTCGGCGAGGCGGCGGTAGGTGGTGATCTTGCCGCCGAACACGGACAGCACCGGCGCGCCGGCGGCGTCGAGATGAAAGACGTAGTCGCGCGTCACCGCGGCGGCGTTCTTCGCGTGGTCGTCGTAGAGCGGGCGCACGCCGGCATAGCTCCACACCACCGCCGCCGGCGTCACCGGACGCGCCAGCCAGCTTGACACGGCGCGGCAGAGATACTCCGTCTCGGCCGCATCGATGGCGACGCGGCCGGGCTCGCCGGCATAGGGAATGTCGGTGGTGCCGATCAGCGTGAAGGCCTGCTCGAACGGCAGCACGAAGACGACGCGGCGGTCGTCGTTCTGCAGCAGATAGGCCTGCTCGCCCTCGTAGAGCCGCGGCACGACGATGTGGCTGCCCTTGACCAGGCGCAGCTCCGCCTTGACCTCGCTCATGCCGCAGCGATGCAGCACCTCGGTGACCCACGGGCCGCCGGCATTGACGAGGATGCGCGCGGCGACCTCGTGCGTGCGTCCGTCGCTATGCCTGAGACGCGCCCGCCAACGGCCCTCGACGCGACGCGCCGACACCAGCTCCGTGCGGGTGAGGATCGCCGCGCCACGCCGCGCCGCATCGCGCGCGTTGAGCACGACGAGCCGCGCGTCGTCGACCCAGCAATCGGAATAGACGAAGGCGGTGTGCAGCCCCGCGCGCAGCGGCACGCCATAGGGATGGCGGGCGCAATCCACCGTCTCCGTGCCCGGCAGCTCGCGCCGCCCGCCGATGTGGTCGTAGAGGAAGAGCCCGGCGCGGATCATCCAGCGCGGCCTGAGCCGCGCATCATGCGGCAGCACGAAGCGCAGCGGGCGCACGATGTGCCGCGCATTGGCGAGCAGCACCTCGCGCTCGCGCAGCGCCTCGCGCACCAGGCGGAACTCGCCGTATTCGAGATAGCGCAAGCCGCCATGGACGAGCTTGCTCGAGGCCGAGGAGGTGGCGCCGGCGAGATCGCCCTGCTCGCACAGAACGACGCTGAGCCCGCGCCCCGCGGCGTCGCGCGCGATCCCGGCACCGTTGACGCCGCCGCCGACCACCAGCAGATCGATTTCGGCCGGCGGCGTAACCGGGCTAGGCGTCATCTTGCGGTTGCGTCATCGCCGGCGAGTCTGCGCAACCCGCGGCCGAAACACAAGGCGGGCCAGCCGTTGCGGCGGCAGCTATGCCCGCGCGCCGCGCCGCGCGTGCCCGCAAGCGCTCGCGATGGGCGATGTAGATGCCGCTGGCGACGATGATGGCGGCGCCGCACCAGGTCCAGGCCGTCGGCACCGTGCCGAAGATGAAGAAGCCGGTGAGCGTCGACCAGATCATCTGGCTGTAGGAGAAGGGCGCCAGCAGCGAGGCGTCGCCGCGGGCGAGCCCGGCGATCAGCAGATATTGCCCGGCGGCGCTCAAGACGCCCATGAGCGCCATCAGCGCCCAGGCCGCCGCGCTCGGCGGCTGCCACACCAAAGGCAGCGCGGCGCTGCTCAGGGCGAAGCCGATCACGGTCGAGTAGAGCAGCGTCGTCACCGGCGGGTCGCCGCCGCGCATGCGCCGCGTCACGACCAGGCTCAACCCCCAGCACGCCGCCGACAGCAGCGGCAGCAGCGCCGCCCATCCCATCGCGCCCGAGCCCGGGCGCACCACGATGAGCACGCCGGCGAAGCCGGCGCTCACCGCCGCCCAGCGCCGCGGCCCCACCCGCTCGCCGAGCAGCGGGATCGACAGCGCCGTGACGAGCAGGGGCGAAGCGAAGCCGATCGCCGTGGCATCGGCGATCGGCAGCCGCGCCAGGCCGGCGATGAAGAGGAGCGCCGCGCCGAGCACGGTGACGCCGCGCGCCAGCTGCAGCCCGGGCCGCGCCGTCACGAGGGCGCGCGGGTGGCGCAGGACGAGCGGCGCCAGCATGGCGAGGATGGCGAGATAGCGTCCCCACACCACTTCGACGGGATCGTAGGTCGCGGCCAATATCTTCGACAGCGCATCCATGGCGCTGAACAGCGCGACGGCGAGCAGCACGAAAGCGATGGCGACGAAGGTCGGCGCGCCGTCGCCTCGGCGCTGTGCCGGCGAAGCGGAGACATGGGCCATGGCGGGAGGTGCGTCAGTTCCGGGCGTTGACCTTCTTAGGCGCGTCGCCGCGCCATTGCAATCGAGCGGCCGCCGGCGCGACACTAGGCGCCGCCGATCGCCCGATGCCTTCCGGAGGACATCATGGGTCTTAAAGACATCCTCGTGCATGTCGACGATGCCCGCGGCCACGAGGCGCGGCTGCGCATCGCCATCGAGCTCGCCCGCCGCAACGACGCCCGTCTCACTGGGCTGTTCATCATCGAGCCGGTCGATGTCGCCGCCTTCGGCGCGCCCACCGGCGCAGACGTCGCGGCGCTGGCGACGCTCGAAACCATCCAGGAGGAGCACCACGCTGCCCGGCGGGCGCTCGCCGACCGCTTGGCCGGCGACTTCCGCAGCGCCACCGAGCGCGCCGGCGTCGCCGCCGAATGGCGGCTCGTCGAGGGCGACGTCACCGACCTGGTGATCCTCAACGCGCGCTATGCCGATCTCGCCATCCTTGGCCAGATCGATCCCGAAACCCCCGGCGTCGGCGCGCCCCGCCCCGAGGCGGTGCTGCTGGCCAGCGGCCGGCCGATCCTGGTGGTGCCCTATATCGGCGCCGGCGAGACGGTCGGCCGCCGCGTCCTGGCGGCGTGGAACGCGAGCCGCGAGGCGGCGCGCGCGCTCAACGATGCGCTGCCGCTGCTCGAGGACGCCGAGACCGTGATCGTGCTTTCCGTCAACCCTGAGCGCGGCATCGCCGGCGAGGGCGACCTGCCGGCGGCCGACATCGCCCTCCATCTGGCGCGCCACGACATCAAGGCGGAAGCCGCCTACGCCGTCGCCGAGGATATCGGCGTCGGCGACGTATTGCTGTCGCGCGCCGCCGATCTCGGCAGCGATCTCCTGGTGATGGGCGGCTATGGCCACTCGCGCCTGCGCGAAGTGGTGCTGGGCGGCGCCACCCGCACCCTGCTCCGCCACATGACGCTGCCGGTGCTGCTGTCGCACTGACGCCGGCTCAGCCCCAGACGCGGTCAGCGAGGCGGACGACGAGGTCGAGCTTGCGCTGCTCGTCGTCGATGGTCACTGGATTGCCGGAGACGGCGCTGGCGAAGCCGCATTGCGGGCTGACCGCGAGGCGCTCGAGCGGCACAAAGCTTGCCGCCTCGTCGACGCGGCGGCGCAGCGCGTCGATGTCTTCGAGCGCCCGCGTCTTGCTGCAGACGAGGCCGAGCACGGCGCCCTTCTCCTGCGGCAGGAAGCGCAGCGGCGAGAAGTCGCCGGCGCGCGGCGTGTCGTATTCGAGCAGGAAGAAATCGACCGCGGTTTCGGCGAAGACGCGCTCGGCCACCTCGTCGTAGCCGCCTTCGGCGAGCCATTTGCCCTTGAAATTGCCGCGGCACATGTGGAGCCCGGCGCGCACGCCGGCGGGCCGCCTCGCGACCGCCTGGTTGATGGCATCGATGTAGAGCCCGACCAGTTCCGCCGGGTCCTCGCCGCGCCGGCGCACCGTCTCGCGCACGGCGGGGTCGCACAGCATGGCGAGCGGGACTTCGTCGATCTGCACGTAAGTGCAGCCGAGGCCCGCGAGATCGCCGATCTCGTCGCGGTAGATGCGCGCGAGATCGGCGAAGAACGGCGCGGCGGCGTGATAGGCCGCGGGGTCGAGTCCGGCCGCGCCGCGCCAGAAATGCATGGTCGGCGGCGACGGCAGCGTCACCTTGGGCGTGAGGCCCGTGCCCGAAGTCGCGTTCTTCAGGAAGGCGAACTCCTCGGTCGAGATGGCGCGGGCGCGGCTGAGCCTGCCGCTCACATGCGGCGCGATGAAGGGCTGGACATTGCCGGACGCGTCGTGGAAGTCGAACAGCGCTTCCCTGGTCGAAAGGCCGTCGACGGCATCGACGAAATGCCCCCAATAGGAGCCGCGGCGGAACTCGCCGTCGGTGGCGACGCGCAATCCTGCCGCGCGCTGGAGCGCGACGACCTCGCGGATCGCCGCATCCTGCAGCGCGCGGTAATCCTCGGGCGTGATCTCGCCCGCGGCAAGCTGGCGGAAGCCATGGGTCAGCGCGCGCGGGCGCAGCAGGCTGCCGACATGGTCGGCGCGGAAGGGCGGCACGCTGGACAGGGCTGGCATGGCGGTCTCGCGCTCGGCAAAGGATCAGGGCTTGGCGCGCAGGTCCTTGACCCGCTTCGCCTTGAACTCGGTTTTGGGCAGCGTCCCCGGCGCCAGCACCTCGACGTTGACGCGCACCTCGCAGCGCGCGCGCATCTCGTCCGCGAGCGCCGCGGACAGCGCCTCCGGCGCGGCGTGGTCGGCATGCTCGATGCGCAAGGTCATCACGTCGAGCTCGCTCTGATCGGTGGCGATGACGATCTCGAACTCGTCGCCGATTCCGGGCAGCGAGCGCACGGCCTCCTCGATCTGCACCGGGAACATCTTGATGCCGCGCAGATTGATGAGGTCGTCGGCGCGGCCGGCGAAGGCGCCCACCGCGCGCGCATGGCTGCGCCCGCAGGTACAGCGCGTGCGATCGAGCACGGTGTAGTCGCCGACCAGGAAGCGCAGTTGCGGCGAGCTTTCGGAATTGAGCGAGGTGCAGACGGTGAGCCCGCGCGCGCCGTCGGGGAGCTTCTGCCGCGTGTCCGGGTCGATCACCTCCCAGACCTGCACATCCTCGAGCAGATGGGTGGTGACCCGCCCGTCCTTGCCTTGCGACGCCGCGCAGGAGAAGCCGCCGACATGCGGCGCCGCCTCGGTGCAGCCATAGAACTCGACGATGCGTGCGCCCCAGAGATCCTGGATGCGCTCGCGGGTGTGCGCGATGCCCATCGCCGGCTCGCCGCCGAGGAAGAGCGTGCGCACGCCGAGCTTGGCCGGGTCGTGGCCCTGCTCCTCCAGCACGCGGCCGAGGCGGAGCGCATAGGAAGGGGTGGCGAGCAGCACCGTCGGGCGGAAGCGCAGCACGATGCCGGCGCGCGCCTTCGCATCCATGCCGCCGCCGGGGATCGCGGGCACGCCGAGCTTGGCGAGCGCGAACTGCACGCCCCAGGCCCAGACATGCGGCCCGAAGCCGGTGATCATGAAGACCGTGTCGCCCTTGCCGATGCCCATGGCGACCATGGCGCGGGCATTGGCCCAGGCCCACAGCTCGCGGTCGATCTGCGAGTAGCGGAAGACGCGCGGCACGCCGGTCGAGCCCGAGGACGCGAACATCATCCAGCCGCGCTCGGCCCACACCGCGTCGCTCATGGTCGAATAGGTGCCGTAGGGCGGATGCGCCTGCGCGTCCTCCATCATCTCCAGCTTGTCGACGACCGGCCATTTCGCCAGGTCGTCGACGCTGCTTATGTCGGTCGGCGCGAGACCCAGCCGGTCGAAGCGCCGCCGGTAGAACGCGCTGTTCTCGTAGAGGAACGGCGTCAGCACCGCGAGCTTGGCGTTCTGGATGGCGGCGATCTCGTCGCGCGACGCGCCGTCGAGCCGCGGCGACCACATCGCCTTGGCGCCCGGCCGGTCGGGATCGAGCTTGTGTTTGTCGAGCACGGCGAGCCAGGCGGCGCGGGTCGACTCCGCACGCGATGACGCCATGATCCCTCCCCGTTCACGTCGGGCGGCAGGATACAGGGCGGCGGGTTCAGAGCGAAAGGCCGAAGACCTCGGCGAGGCCGTGCCGGCCGTCGGAAGTGATGACCAGCGCGCGGCTGTCGCGCATGCGCTCGAACCAGTGCAGATCGAAGCAGCGCGCGGCAAGGGCCGAGCCGACAGCGCCGGCGAGATGCGGCCGCCGCTCGGTCCAGTCGAGGCAGGGCCGGCAGAAGGCGCGGCGCCGCAGCTGCGCCGCGGCGAGGTCGAGGCCGAAGCGCGCGAGGAAATCGACGCCGGCCGCGGTGACCTCGCCGCCCTCGTCGGCGAGCACGACATGGCCGCGCTCGACCAGGGCATCGGCGAGGCCGACGCCGAGGCGGCCGGCGAAATGGTCGTAGCAGGTGCGCGCGTTGCGCAGCGTCGCGTCGAACTTGCCGGGCGGGCTGTGGCGCGGCGGGCCGTCGGCGCCGACCGCCATGATGCCCTCGATCATGCGGCCGACCGCCGGCGTCGCCAGGCGGTAGTAGCGATGGCGCCCCTGCTTCCGCGGCACCAGCAGCCGCGCCTCGGTCAGCTTGGCGAGGTGCCCGCTGGTGGTCTGCGGCGACACGCCCGCGGCATAGGCGAGCTCGCCGGCGGTGAGCGCGCGACCGTCGAGCAGCGCGCTGAGCATGTTGGCGCGAGCGGGGTCGCCCACCAGGGCGGCGATCTCGGCAATCTGCACGCTCTCGTTCATGGCCCCGATGTTAGCGCCCTGCCCCCGCCGCGGCTAACACCGACACTTCGGCCGCGGCCGAAGCGTTTCGAGACGCAAGCGCGCGCTGATCGCGCTGCGCTTCATCCGCGCCGGCGCGCTCCAGGGCCGCGCCGCGGGCGTGAGCCTACCAGGAGCGGATGCGGCCGGTGTCGATGTGGACGAAATCGGCGCGCGGGTAGTAGCCGACGCCGCCGCCGCGCAGCGCCATCGCGGCCGCGCGGACGTAGCGACATCCGCGCCCGGGGACGCGGATGTCGACCGCCTTGCCGTCGAGATGCAGGCTGTTCTGCGCCACGCCGTCGGAGAGGCTGGCCAGCATGGCGTTGGTCTGCGGCGAGCGGTAGCCCGAGAGGATTTCGAACGGCGCATGCGTGTGGAGCCGCGCCTGAAGGTCGACCAGCAGGTCGAGGAGCCGCGGATCGACGGCATGCACCTCGTCGGTGCGGTGGTCGCGCAGCAGCCATTCGATGCGCTGCACGGCGTCCGGCAGGTAGCGGCCGTCCGCCCAGTAGACCGTGTTGAGCGCCTCGCCGGTGTGGAGATTGTGCAGGGAGACGGCCCGCGGCCGCAGCAGCCGCCGCGCTGCCTGGGACGGGACCGCCGCGGTGGCAACCGCCGCCGCCGCGACCAAGCCGAGGAATCGGCGGCGCCCTACGCCCGCGACTTCATCCATATGTGCCCCCCAGCAAGATAGACGCCACTACAGCTAGTTACCCTAGCAGTTTATACTCCGAATGGTTAACGGTTCAACCAGCGATCGTTTCAATCGCTGTGACAACAATCGGACGCGGTTTGGTCCGTGGCGGGGGCAGGGTTGCCGCGCTCGTCGGCATCGCGCGTGGCGAGGGCGGTGGCGAGGCGCAGGTCGCGGGCATAGACGTCGTCACGGAACTCGACCGCGCCGTCGGCAGCGACGAAGGCCGTCCAGTACAGCAGATAGACCGGCAGGCTGCGCGGCAGCGGCACCCGCTCGGTCTGGCCGGCGGCGATGACGCGGTCGATATCCCCTTCGGCCCAGCCCGCCCGGCCCGACAGCAGATAGAGGGCGAGCTCGCGCGGGTTCTCCAGCCGGACGCAGCCATGGCTCAGGCTGCGGCTGAGGCGCTTGAACAGCGGCCGGCTCGGCGTGTCGTGCAGATAGACGTCGTAGACGTTGGGCATCTCGAACTTGACGCGGCCGAGCGCGTTGCCGGCACCCGGCAGCTGCTGCAGCGCCGCTCCGCGATAGACGTAGTGGTTCCGCTCCAGGTATTTCGGGTCGTGCTTGGCCTTGGGCAGGATCTCGTTCTTGACGATCGAGGCCGGGATCGTCCATGCCGGATTGAACAGCACCGCGCTCATATGTGCGCGCATCACCGGGGTCGGGTGGTCCTCGGCGCCGACGATGGCGCGCATGACCAGGCGCGGTTCGCCGCCCTCGATCACCGTGAGCGCCGCCGCGGGGACGTTGACCTCGATCCGCGTCTTCGGCCAGTTGCGCGGCAGCTCGCGCCAGCGCTCGAGATTGGCGCGGATCTGCTCCACCCGCGCCGCTGCCGGCACGTTGAGTGCGCGGAAGGTGTCGGGCCCGACGGCGCCGTCGGCGGCGATGCCGTGCTGCGCCTGGAAGCGCCGTACCGCCGCCTCGACCGCGGCATCGAAGCCGCCGGCGAGCGCATCGGCCGGCAGCAAGCCCTCGGCGGCGAGCCGACGGCGCAGCGCGATGACCGCCGCGCCGCGGTCGTCGCGCTTGAGCTTGGCGGTGTCGGGGACATGCCGCCAGCCGCCGCCGGCGGCGATGCGGCGATAGTCCGTCAAGGCGTCCTGGAGCCGGCGGTAGCCGGGCTCGGCCGGGGCAAGGTCGGTGAGGACGGCGCCGACATCGCCGGCGATGGCGCGATCGAGCGCGGCGCC
>Ga0209647_1001335_pt1 | contig 21277 bp, 19 predicted proteins | sample GraSoi_2013_60cm_FD_185827 | JGI IMG/M metagenome (GOLD analysis project Ga0209647, IMG submission 185827) | Grasslands soil microbial communities from the Angelo Coastal Reserve, California, USA - Sample 9_17_2013_60cm (SPAdes) (version 2) | ecosystem: Environmental > Terrestrial > Soil >... | reverse complement strand
CCGATGCCGGTAACTGCAAACGGCTAACTGCAAACCGCCAACCGTCAACCCTCAGTCCTCGGCGCGCTCGCCGTCGGGGCACATTTTCACTAGCTTGGGATCGAATCTGCCGAGTACTTCCACGAGATCGGTTTGGGCGGCCATTACGGAATCGATGTCCTTGTAAACGCCGGGAGCCTCGTCCAGGCCGGCGCTCAATAGATCGACACCGCGTTCAGCCAAGAGTTTGCGGACTCCGCTCCAGGTAAAGCTCTGTCTGGCTTTGGTGCGGCTCATGACACGGCCGGCGCCATGAGCGGCACTGTTTAGTGACGGCGGATTGCCCTTACCCCGCACCACGAAACCCGGCGATGCCATCGACCCAGGAATAATGCCGAGCACTCCCGCACCGGCGGGAGTCGCGCCTGGGCCTAACGGCAATCCTCGATATCGAGAACCATCGATCGGATGCCTTTCTTTCCAAGCGAAATTATGATGGTTCTCGATATCGAGGATTGCCGTTAGGCCCAGTCGACGCAGGATCGCTTGATGGATAAGAGCGTGGTTCGCAGCGGCGTAATGGCCCATCAGATTCATAGCCGACCAAAATTGCTGTCCGTCCGGTTCATCCAACGTTAACCAAGCCAGACGTTGTAGTTCCTTCGGCAACTCCGGGTGCAGCTCCCTGGCTCGTTTACTGTAAAAGTTGCAGACTTCTGCGCCGGTTCCTCGCGAACCGCTGTGGCTGAGTAACGCCACATAATCACCTGGCTCTAACCCGAGCTCGTTGTTCGTGACCGCAAATACGCCGAACTCGACAAAGTGATTCCCCGATCCGCTGGTTCCAAGCTGTTTCCAAGCCTTATCCCGCAACCGGGAAGTGACTGGAGACACTGTCCAATCTTCTTCCATTACCGGGTGCGTACGCGGCCGTTCAAAGGCGGCGCCTACTCCGAATTTGGTCTCGCTTTCTAACACATTCGCCAATCGGTCTCGCATGCCGGCGATCAAGGTCGGATTCCAGTCGAGCACACTCATCTTCATCCGGCAGGCGATATCGACACCGACGCCGTACGGAATCACGCTGTTGTCTGTGGCCAGGACACCACCGATCGGCAGCCCATAGCCAACATGGGCGTCCGGCATCAAAGCGCCGGCCAGCGTTACCGGTAGGCGGCAAGCCTCTAGCATTTGGTTCACGGCCTCCGGTTCTAGGTCTTCTCCCCAGATGTGCGGTTGTGGGTTCACGGTTGGCGGTTGGGGGTTGGCGGTTGGCGGTTGGCAGTTTGCGGTTAAGCGTCGGCATGGCCGCACTCAGAACGTCCCATGAGTCCAATCCGCGCGACCCCTAACGACCGGCGCCAACCTGATCGACGTACCATCATGCACCGTTCAACAGCAAACGGGCCAACTGCAAACTGCAAACGGCAAACCGCAAACGGCAAACTGCCAACCCTTAAGCTTCTTCTGTGTCGTGGAATCGACCGTAGTCAACGGAGAAACGGCCGCTCCCATGTTCAGCGTAGATTTCAACAAATCGGCGGTTCCATAGGATTTCGTCATAGGTGTAATCCATCTGACTTTGAATCGGGGCCGGAATGACGGTGTCGACGCAGACAATTGAAGCCAGGATCCGGGTATCGCTCTTTTTCAAGTCATCAGGGGTCAATTCGTAAAGCGGGCTGCTTTCATCAATCCGATGCCGAATCGTCAAAGCGGCGGGGAACGCGATGAGCCGGTCGAAATCGAGCTTTAAAGGATAGAAACGGCGAACATCGGGATCTTCTTTAGTAGGTTCGCTGCGAATTAGCATCACTCGAAATTCCGCCTCCACCATCGCGTGATGCCGTAGGTTCGCCACGCGCAGCATCAACGCGGGTATACCATCGAACGGCGCAATAACCATGGACTTACTGAACTGGATTCGCGCGGTTGGGCGCGAAAACCGCACGAAGATCAGGCCGGTCACCACCGCCATACCGAACATGCCGGTAATAATTTCAAGCGTGGCGATGATATGGCCATACAGGCTGTCGGGATACATGTGCCCATAGCCAACCGTGGCCAGGGTCTCGACGCTGAAGAAAAAGGCATCCAGAAATGAGCCTGGCTGTAGTTCAGCGATGCTGTTTCCGCTCACCCAATACAGGGCGGCGAAAACAAGATTGATTAACACATAGATGGCAAAGATCAGCCCCGCGAATTGGGGCCAACTCAATGTCAGAATCAAATGATAGGTATCACGCCAGTCATATCTTTCCGCATTCAGCTTAAGAAATTCGAGATGGCCGGCTTTGACTGAGATGGGGGTACGCGATTTTTTCATGGATGGTTGGCAAGGGGGATGTCCCGGAGGAGTTAATCAACGTACCCAGGCAGGTCGAGGCTGGAAAACCGAAAAGATTGGGCGATTTTTGCAGCTCGTGGCGCCGCTCCGTAGGAGCGAAATCTTTATAGACCGGGCATAAGGAAAAGAGGACAGCTCCGTAGGAGCGACGGGGGATGGCTATCTACGGGCCAGACGACGGCGACCTCCGGGATAGGTTTCGAATCTGGGGCGTAGGCACCGCGTCGATATGTCGCCCCTACGGAGCTACGGCCATTTGGACGCGGGTGGCTATAAATATTTAGCTCCTACGGAGCACGATGGGGCAATCTCTTGCTCGTTCGGAGAGTCATCGCAAACGGTCCGGACCAGCGACAACTGATCCCTACCCTTGCTACTCACTCCACGTGGCCTTACAATTCTAATGAATTGGCTTCGGTTTATTTTAGTCTTCTGCGCAAGTGTGGGTTGGTGATTGCAAACGGGATTGGCAGCGTCATCTGTTTAGGAACTGCGAGTGTCCTCGCCGGCTTCATGTACGGTGAAGTCAGTACACCTCGAGTCTTCATGCTGTTGTTTCTCATTTTGCTTTTCCTCGCTGCCGGCTTTTACCTGTTCATTCGTTGTTTGAAGGTCATTTCACCGAGACGACGTACCGGCGGTTATCCGTGGCACGTTCATCATCACGAACCTAAGTAGAACGGTTTTGTCGCGTCATACATCGTCCTCGTCCTCGTCCTCGTCCTCGACTTTGAGGGCGTGTTAGCTCTGCGGTGCCGAAATAACCCAGAGCTCCAATCGAATGTACTTCAGGCGTGCTGGGTGAAACGGCTTTTCGAGGACGAGGACGAGGACGATTTAAGGGCATGAGCCCCAACACACACATTTCGCATTTGCCATTTCGGATATGTCGTTTCATTTCCGTATGGTCATCGTGGTCATAGGCGGAACAGGACACATCGGGACCTATCTTATCCCGAGGTTAGTGGCGGCGCGCCATCAAGTAATTTTGGTGAGCCGGGGCGAGCGGAAGCCGTATCAGGCGCATGCGGCTTGGCGATCGGTTCGGAGAATTAGAATCGACCGGGAGACAGTGGAGGGGGGGTGGCGGCTTCGGCCGGCAAATAGCAGAGCTGAACGCGGATGTGGTGATCGATCTCATTTGTTTCACGTTAAAGAGCGCCCAACAGTTGGTCACTGCGCTGCGCGGCCAGGTTCAACATTTCCTGCATTGCGGAACCATCTGGGTCCATGGACCGAGTGTGCTGGTGCCCACGACCGAAGAACAACCGCGAAAACCATTCGGCGAATACGGAATTCAAAAAGCGGCGATCGAAGCTTATCTCTTGGAAGAGGCGCGCCTACATAACTTCCCGGTAACCATCTTGCATCCCGGACACATTGTCGGTCCCGGCTGGGACCCGCTAAACCCGGCGGGACATTTCAATCCAGCGGTATTCAAAACGTTGGCGCGGGGCGAACCATTGTCCCTGCCGAACCTGGGGATGGAGACAGTTCATCACGTTCATGCCGATGACGTCGCGCAAGCATTTTGCCTGGCCATGGCCAACCGCAAATCCGCCAGCGGAGAAAGCTTTCACGTGGTCTCGCCGGCTGCCCTAACCCTGAGAGGGTATGCTGAAGAGATCGCCATCCGCCTCGGCCGGGAAGCAGACCTCACGTTTCAACCTTGGGAACAGTGGAAAAAAACGGTTTCAGACCAAGAAGCGTCCGCAACCTGGGATCACATCGCTCATAGTCCGAATTGCAGTATCGCCAAGGCCCAACGCCTCATTGATTATCGACCGCGGTATAGCTCGTTGGAAGCGGTTGCTGAGGCGATCGCGGGATGGGAGCTGGGGTGAGAGGTGGTGGCGGATAGGGTTGAACTTGGGAACACGCTTAGGGCAACCATAACTAAGTAATCAGTAATCGGGGTTCTTGCTGAAAGGGCGTGGGTTTCCGATCCACGTCCTTAAATTTGCTTTTCTGGCGCACCCTAGGTCTTGCCAGTCAGGCTACTCTGCGAGTACTGATTACTGTTTTACTGATAACTGATTACTTTTGGGCCATTACCCACGTCGAACAGACCACCCCACAAAGGGCCACCTATGCATGTTGAACGATTTTTTGTTTCCGGGCTGGCGCAGGCGTCTTATATCGTTGCTTCGGAGGGTGAAGCCATTGTCATCGATCCGGAACGGAGTGTGGATGGCTATCTGGGCTATCTCGCGAAGAATAATTTGTCCCTGAAAGGGATTTTTCTGACTCATCCGCATGCTGATTTCGTTGCTGGTCACGCTGAACTGGCAGCGCAGACAGGTGCGCCTATTTTTCTATCTGAAAAGGCTCCTGCTACCTTTGCCCATCACGATCTCAAGGAAGATGATCGATTCAATATCGGCTCGCTTGAGATCGTCGTTCTCGCTACGCCCGGTCATTCACCGGACAGCATCTGTCTTTGCGTTTTCGAGAATAGCCAGCCTGTCGCCTTGTTTTCAGGTGACACGCTCTTTGCCGGCGACGTCGGACGGCCGGATTTACGGGATCGCGAACTTCCGGCTACCGAACTAGCGAGTCAGCTTTACGATTCGCTCCAGAAATTGATGAAGCTTCCAGCAGAAGTGAAGGTCTATCCTGGGCACGGGGCAGGATCGTTATGCGGCAGACAGATTTCTTCGGCGCCGTTTACGACCATTGGCCAGGAGAGGACCACGAATTGGGCGCTCCAGTTAACCGACGCCCAGAGATTTGTTGAGGCCATGGTTAACAACTTGCCTGATCGCCCGCCCTATTTCAGCCGTTCGGTGACTATTAACCTGGAGGGTGCACCTGCGTTTTCCCAACTCCCTGAAATCAAGCGCCTCGGGATATCCGAATTTGAGGCGCTACATCGCGAGGGCGCCACCGTCCTCGATCTAAGGGCGCCGGCGCTCTTTGGCGATTCGCATTTGGCCGGCAGTTTAAACATCGGAATTGCTAGTCCGTCCTTTTCAGTTTGGTGCGGCTTCTTTGTTAGCCCTGATTTGCCGATCTTGCTGGTGGCGGACTACGAATCTGAAGTCAAGCGCGCGCAGCTAGAATTGGGTCGGATCGGATTTGATCAAATTATCGGTTTTATTCCGGCAGATGATTTGGGCGAGACCTTACAAATCACGCAGATTGGAGCTCGCGATTTTCTCGAACGATTGGACAGCGGCCAACGGCCTACCGTTCTGGATGTCAGAACCGCCCAGGAATGGGCTCAGGACCACGTCGAAGGTTCGGTGAACATTCCCTTACCGCGACTATCGCAACAAACGGGCGGTTTTGCCCACAACGCACCTCTGACGATTTTGTGCGGGAGCGGTTATCGTAGTTCGATTGCGGCAAGTATTCTCGAAGCGGATGGGTTCGCGCATCTCAGTAATGTAATGGGCGGTATGCACGCAGTTCGCCACGCGACCCGACCTCGGTTGGTGTCTATCGAGCGGGCGGAAACCGCGTTGACCTGGGAGATTTGAGGGAAGCCGATGAAGGGTGATTAGTGATTGGTGATTGGTGAGAAGCGATAGGGCGTTCGAATCTACCTCGACGGATTTCGTCCCGTAGGGACCGGCTGATCGTAGCGGCTCGACTGAGCTCGCCGAAGTCCAGGCAATTCATTGCCTGGAATAGGGCCAATCAAGAATCCGTCCCGTATGGTACGGTATGATCTGTTCCCACGCTGAGCGTCTTCGCGTTCAATATCATCAAACTCGAGATCCGAAGGTGATTCGGACCTTAGGCAATACTCCGATATTCCCGCCCGCAACGCTTCGCGTAGCGATGCGGGCGGGCCATTACTCCATCGCTCCGTTTGCACAGATTCGAGGACGAGAACGACGACGAGGACGAGGACGAGGCGCCTAATAGGCGCCTGTCTGGATGTCTAAGGCGCTCTTGATAAGACCGGGAACGGCCTCAAACGGAGTGATCGGTAAGTTGTACCGTTCCCGCAACTCATCAGGGCCAACAAAACTGACATGGACTTTCCCGGCTTCTTCCCAAACCAAGACTCGCAACGGAAGATCGAGCGCTAGATTCGGGAACTGTTGCATCAACGGCGTTCCGGCCTTGGGATTCCCAAAAAGAATCAGGATGGTCGGCCGCAGTTCCAAGCCAACTGCGGCGGCCTCTGCGGCTTGATCGATCCGGGCAAAGATCTTCATCCCTTTACTGGAAAAAAATGCTTCCAATAAACTCGCAGTCTCTTGAGCAGAATGCGTACTGAGAAAGTCCATCACGATAAGGACGAAGGCTGGATGACCTACTGCTCGCTGTAATTCCAGGTCAAGCCCCCGTCCACGAAGATGGTGGTGCCGGTGATATAGTCTGCTTCCGGCGATGCTAAGAAGGCTGCTACACCGGCCACATCATGTACTTGACCTAACCGCCCGAGCGGGATGTTTTCCAGTAGCGCCTTGAGTTTAACCGGATCATTCAGGAGAGTCGTATTGATCGGTGTTTCAATCGCTCCGGGCGCAATGTTATTTACGGTGATGCCGAAAGGCGCCAGCTCGATGGAGAGATTTCGCATCACCATCTTCATACCGCCTTTGCTGGCACAATACGGAGTGAAATGCGGGAACGGGAGCTCCTCATGCACGGAACTGACGTTGATGATTTTGCCTGGCTGCTTAACTGCCATCCGGTGCTGAGCAAATGCCTGGCTGGCAAAGACCGCACCTTTCAAATTGATGTTCAAGACCAGATCGTAATCATGCTCGGGTATTTCCCAGATCGAAGCATGCTTTTCGACACCCGCGTTATTTATCAGGATATCGACAGCGCCGAAGTAATCGACGCCCTGCTTCATCAGGCTATGAATGTGTTCGACAGACGAAATGTCGGCCTCTACTGCTAAGGCTTTCCGGCCTCCCTCTTGAATTTTAGCGACCGTCTCATTGGCCGGTAGCGGATTACCGACGTAGTCGATAACGATATTCGCGCCCTCTTCGGCTAGCCGATATGCAATCCCTTGGCCAATACCCTGGCCTCCCCCGGTGATCAGAACCGTCTTTCCTTCGAGTTTCATAAGCGTCTAAATAAGCGTTTAAGAATGGAATCTTTGAGCTGCGAAAGCCCTCTAATCGGTTACCGAATTTTAGCAACCTAATTCCTTAAGACCATTCCCCAATCGGAGGGGAGCCGGATCCCTCCGTAGAGGTAACCTTCGAGCACGAGCACGAGGACGTCTGAAACGCCGAGAGCGCCGTCATCGCTGGGAACGAGCGGGAGCGGGCGCCAATGCGGCTCCCCTCCGGTCGGGGGTCGGTTCACCCACGTCCGCACCACCTGACCGTTCTAGGCGATTACGGCCCCGCGGCCGCGGGGGCCCTGCCGGCGTTAGAGCTACCTCCAGTACCAGCGGCCATGCGCCCAGTACCGGCCACGCCAGTAGGGACGGCCATAGTAGTGGTAGCCGTACGGTCCCCAGTAATATCCCGCGTTGTAGTAACCGGGCCCATACCAACCCGGACCCGGTCCATAAAAGACGGGTACCGGGATCGGTAGCGGCAACGGAAAACCGATCCAGACTCCAGCTTTCGCGGGTACCTGGGCAACGAGGTTCACGGCGAATACAAGCCCTAGAATTAGAACCAATTTTTTCATAGCTTACTCAGATGACGAACAAGTATGGATGCTGGTTACTTGTTATCAACCGTGAAGCGTATCGGCGTGACGGCGTGTGGGCGTGACGGCGTGGGGGCGTATGGGTGTAGTTACTAGGTCGGTTCCAGGATGCGTCTGGGGCTCCGCGATCCAATGGGACCTATGAGACTAATGGGACTAATGAGACGACGCATAGGTCCCATGTGTCCCATAAGTCCCATTGGTTCGCAGCGCCCAGCGTGTCTCCGTCTCGCACGCACCCCCTAGGCCTCGACGTTCGCGCTCGCTCCCGCTCGTTGACGGCGTTGCTGTTGGTGAGAAGGGTACAGCCATGCTTGACCTGTTTGGGCCGGCTTTCGATCGCGACTGGATGGCGGCCCGGTTGAAAGCTTTGGCTGAGGCTCAAGTCTACGTGGGTACCTCTTCGTGGAAATACGAAGGTTGGCTGGGCATGCTTTACGACCGGACTAACTACGAGAACCGCGGCCGCTTCTCCAAAACCCGCTTTGAGCAGGAGTGTTTGAACGAATACAGCCAGTATTTCCCCAGCGTTTGTGTGGATGCCGGTTACTACCGTTTCCCCGATGAACGTTACTTGGAAAAACTCATCAATCAGGTGCCAACGAACTTTAAGTTCACTTGGAAAGTAACTGATGAGATTACGCTTCGCCGGTTCCCGAAGTTGCCGCGTTTTGGAGACCGGCGAGGTCAATTAAACCCAAATTTTCTTAATGCCGAGCTCAGTTACAATTCGTTCATCCGGCTGCTGGAGCCGTATCGCGGCCAGATCGGATCCCTGATTTTTGAGTTCGCTGAGTTCCGGCCCGCCGATTTCCAAGGACCGGACGACTTTCTTGCCCAGTTGGATCGTTTCTTGCCAGCCTTACCGTCAGGTTGGCCTTATTCTGTCGAAATCCGTACCGAAAACTTCTTCACCGACGAATATCTACAGGTACTGGCGAAACATGGAGCCGCTCACGTTTTAAGCCAATGGTCCTACATGCCGGAAGTCAGCGAACAGCTGAAACGTCCGGGCATTTTCACGGCGGATTTTCGGGTGGCGCGGTTCCTTTTGCGGCGGGGCAGACCCTACGAACGGGCGGTCCAGATTTTCAGCCCTTATCGCGAGACACGTGAAGTAAACGAAGATGCGCGAGCCACTGCGCGCCGCCTCGTGTTTGATCTCCCGCTGAATGAGGGGAAACCACTGTTCGTCTACATCAACAATCGCTTAGAGGGCAACGCCTTGAATACGATCTGGAGCATTATTCGCGGAGACTAGGCGCGGCGGAGCGACAATGCGGGTGTTGAATTCAAAAGTAATCAGTAATCAGTGGGCCAGTAATCAGTAAAGGAGCTAGGAGCTAGAATCTAGGAGCCAGGAGTGTACGCGTGTGGGTCTTAATCTTCCTCGTTCTCGTCGTCGTCCTCGACTGAGCGCGTCGTTTGGGTTCCGATACGCACCTGCAAACGTCGAGAGGCAGCTTGATCAAACAGCACCCGCCCCACCTTTCGAGGACGAGGACGACGACGAGGACGAGAACGAAGCCCGCTCCTCCTAGCTCCTCTTCTGATTAGCTAGTTCTTCAAGTATTCAGCGAGGCGGTTCATCGCCGCTGAATCCTCTGCTATTTCGGTCAGAAGTTGATCTTGTTCCTGTTGTCTTCTGGCTAAAGAGCCGTCCACTAACAAACGCAATCGATCGTCCAAGTCTGGGTCGAGCGCGATGCGGCCGGAAACCTCGCCACCCATCCTGCCGAGGAAACCGAGCACTACTCGAAACTGTTGTTCTTCCGTCATGATTTTAGCTTGTCCAATCCGCTGAATCACGTTGCGCCGCCTTACCTGTCACCACGAATAGATCTCGGGCGTTGGTTGTGCCAGCGAGTGCCATCATGTGGAAAGACGAGCGGCCACACCCCCATTTGCAGGAAAATGTGCTCCAATCAACGCCCGGATTACTCCTCAGCGGAGAGTTCATCCTGGAGATATTGGGCCAATCGGTACACCAATTCCGGACGGTTAATCAGCTTTTCGAGCAGGCAATTCCGTTCTGCGAGACTGAGCTTGCCACTCGCAAGCGCTCTTAAACGATTATCGAAGTCATCCGGAAGATCGCCGGCCATCCGGCCACAAACGTCCACCGTCGCATGATCCGAAAAATCGAGCAGGGTAAAGAATTGTTCGCGATCTATAAGCCCACAAAGTGCATTCATTGAGTTCTCCTTTGGAAACGACTTATCCGTTCCAAGGATAGGACAGCCGATTGAGGCGCAATTGCGTTATTAAAGGAGCTAGGAGCTAGAATCTGGGAGCCAGGAGTGTACGCGTGTGGGCGTATCGGCGTGACGGCGTATGGGCGTGTCGACGGGTGTGGGAGATGGGGACACTCTCGGCGCGGCGAACGGACTCTTCTTAACATGATTCCCGGTGCAAGCGACCAACGGACGGAGGTGGAGGTGGAAATATTCTTGGCAATATTCTAGGGAGCGTCAGCTCGCTATTCGGGGGTCAAGCCGGCGACGTGGGCAAGACCGTGTCGGCTCTGGAAAACGCTGGGGTGAAGACCGAGCAAATTCCCCCTTTCGTCGAGACCTTTATTGGGGAAGCCAAGAAAATCGCCGGTAACGACACCGTTGATAAGGTGTTAGCGAGTGTGCCCGCGCTGGCCAACCTCGGAAAATAACTCATCCGCTTGCCGCGGCACTAGAGTTGCGGGCGACCGAGGGAGGTATCCGCCCGGGTGTTCTAATCGTACACCGGCGGAGTATAGGCATTTCGGGCGGCCCAAAGTTGTTTTTGGAGCTGCAGGAATCGTTGATACTGGGACTCGTTACCAACGTAGGTGTGGTTGTAGGCCGGATCCGCGTAAAAGTAAGAGGTTTCACCATTTTCCTTCGCGACCGTCACTTTGTAAGGCTTGAGTTGCTGTTTTTGAGCATCGGTCATGATGCCGATGGTAAAGCCTGCCTGTAAAAGCAGGTCTTCCGTGTCCTCGACACCAGTACAGCCCAAGTTTAGGGACAGAAGCGCGAGCGCGCCGACAATACTGAAAGCAGTGAATACCCATTTCATGGCAAAAACCGTTTCTGGGGAGTTTGTAAAGTCGCCGGCAGAAGCTAACGTCTGAATTACCGGCAATCAACGAGCTGCCGATCCGCTGATTCCAACCATGCCCTATGGGACTCATGGGACTTATGGGTCGGTCTCATCAGTCCCATAAGTCACATAGGTCCCATTGGATCGCGGAGCCCCGAGTGCGCACCGACGCTGCGATGCTCATAGACCGATCCACTCCTCCTAGCTCCTAGATTCCAGCTCCTAACTCCTACCCCTAGCTGCGCTGCAGACAGGTGGCCAGCAACTCCAGGCCGGCTCGGCTGCGGGCTACTTCTTCGAGAACTTGCTCGCGTTGCTTGTCATCGAGGGTTCCGGCGGCTAGTTCGCGGATCTTGGCTGCCATATCAGGGTCTAGGGATTCAGCGGATCGGCCGCTGACCTCTTCCTCGAAACGCTCCAGAAACCCTAGCATCGCCCTGAATTGGTCTTCCTCGTCCATGTCAAAGTCTCCAACTACTTTTGAGGCTCAAAAACTATCGAATATCGAAATCGATTGCGATGCACATAGCCTGACACAATCATCCCAAGTAATCTCCAGGAACGGATCTAGCAATTTAAGATTCCAAAGTAGGCGCCGTTTAATGGATGCCTTGGTCTGATCAAGATCACGGCTGATCGTGGCCGCGTGACAACCGAACATTCTTGCCAGGCGTTGCTGCTCGACATTGTGCAAATACACCAGCCGTAGACAGACTGACTCCCTAGGAACGAGACTCCGCAAGCTATCGGTCAATGCATCGGTCAAAAGGGCAACTACATCGGTGTCATCGTACGCCTCGCCATCGGGTGAATTTCCGCGGTTGTCTGATGACATTAACTGGTCTTGATGCGGTTCAATCCCCCGTTCTCGCTTCCGGTAACCGGGTGCGCGCCACCAACTTTTCAATCGAGAAAGGGCCACCACGGTAATCCACGACCTCAAGGAAGCCCGGCCTTGGTACATCTCGAGCAGTTTGACGGTTTTGCCATCACGCTCTACGCCCGCCATCAGATCGCCTGGCAGATCTTCGATAATCTCGCGCGCTCTTTCCTCGGAATCGGAATCGGTGCACTTAGAGAGCAGCACCGACAAGGTATAAGGCAATTCTGCCAACACTGAATTGACGGCCGCCGGATCGCCGCTTAACGCCGCCTGGGCGATTCTCAGATCGTCTTGGTTCGCCATACCCAACTGAAACGGCCAGCATACCAACGGGGAGAAGAAAGTCTATGGAAATCGGGCCCGCGACGAGTGATCAGTAATCAGTGAATCAGTAATCAGTAAAGGAGCTAGGAGCTAGGAGCTAGAATCTAGGAGCCAGGAGGCGAGTGGGCGAAACGGCGCACCGGCGAGGCGCGTATCCGCGTGGCAGGCCACGTGAGTTTAAGGGGTCCCCTGCGGCAAGGCGAACTGATGGAAGGCATGGAGTGCCGCCGCATTAGTCTGAACTTCGCCCAGGAAGTCGCCACGTCGCCCATTCGCCCATTCGCCTCCAGGCTCCTAGATTCTAGCTCCTAGCTCCTTTACTGATTACTGATTCACTGATTACTGATTACTTACCCCTATGTCTACTCGCCTAAACTTCCTGCCGGACGAACGGTTTGCGCCGCTCCGGGCACCACTAACAGAACGTCTGCAGAGAATGGCGGACCTGATCACGCCGGAGAATTTTCCCAGCCTGCTCGATTTTCGTATGGCGAACCTGCTGCGGGATGTGTTCGCCGCCGTTAAAGCCGATGAAGGCAGTGTATGGATCCTTGATCAACCAAGAGCGCACCTCGTGGTCTCATATGCCTGGGGTCCGCACGCCGCAAGCATCGCCGGATTCAAGCAACCGCTCAGCACCGGCATCGTCAGCACCTCGTTCATAAGCGAACAAGGATTTGCGGAGAACGAGGTCTATCGCCACGAACTTCACAGTAAGATTCTAGACGAAAGACTGCATGTCACGACCTACGCGATGATCGTAGTTCCGTTCTACCTCTTGAATGCCTGCCGAGGCGTGATCTCCTGTGTACAGTTGATCAATGTTCGGCACGAGGAGGGCCAGTCGGTACCGATGACTGAGACACCCCCCGGTTTTGGCATGGACAGCCTGGATGCGGTAAAACGAGCTGCCTTAGTTCTAACCGATCTGATCAACTATCGCCTCCTGTGCACCGCCATCGGCTGGGAAGCAAACTGATGAAAACCAGCTCTTGGATAACGGTTGAACAAGCTCGCGAGGCTTTAGCAAACGGAAAAGGCAAAGGAATCAAGATCGCCGTCATCGACTCCGGCATCGAGGTCAGTCACCCCGATCTAAGCGGTCTGCGATTGGCTGACGACATCCATGTGATCGGCAGTGATCTACAACTGGTGGTTCGCCCCGGAGACGGTACAGATCTGTTCGGCCATGGAACAGCGGTCGCAGCGATTATCCGTTCATTGGCTCCCGAAGCCGAGATCGGAAGTTTCCGGGTTCTGAACGAGAACAACGCCTCTCGCACCGATGTAATCTGTGAGGGAGTTAATCTGGCGCTGGATCACGGCTACAAAGTTCTGAATTGCAGCTTTGGTTGCGGCGTAGCTGAACACATCCATCGCTACAAAGCGTGGATCGATCTCGCCTACCTGAAAGGCGTCCACGTAGTAGCCGCCTGTAACAATTACGATTACACCAGGCCGGAGTGGCCCGGTTATTTCCCTTCGGTAATCACTGTTAATTACGGCGAGTTGCAGGACAAAGAAGACTTTTATTTCAAACCCGGTAACCTGGTTGAGTTTGTGGCGCGCGGAACCGGCTTCGAGGCTGCCTGGAAAGGCGGCCGGCGGCGCCGGATGCATGGCAGTAGCTTCGCTGCACCGCATGGGGCCGCTTTTCTGGCTCGGATTCTATCGGTGTACCCTGATCTGGCGCCGCTCCAGGCAAAGTCGTTGCTGCATCAGCTGGCTAAGCCGTGGGATGAACAGGCGTTCTCGCAGCTGTTGGCGCCTAGTGTGCCGAGGTAGAAGCGTGTGGGCGTGTGGGCGTGTGTGGGAGATAGGAACACGCTCGGCGCTGCGAACGGATGGGACTTATGGGACTCATGGGACTTATGGGCGGTCTCATTAGTCCCATGAGTCTCATAGGTCACATTTGATCGCTGGGCTCCGGTGGCGCGAAAGGCCCTGGGAGGCTGCCCACGCCGATACGCCGATACGCCGACACGCCGGCACGGCTCTCCTGCAATCGCTCATTGCCGCTGCGTCTATTCGGTAGAAAGCGAACTACCTGTCTAACCGATTTTCCCTATGCAAACGCATCCTCTGATCTCCAAACCAAAGGCGGGTGAGCGCCGGCCGGCGTTCTGGCGGCGCAGTTTCCCGATGAAGCTCTTTGGCAATATCATTCTCTCTTTTTACCTGTGCTTAGCGGCAGGTGCTTCGATGTGCGGCAGCGGGTTCATCGTCCAACCGAACGGATATATTCTGACTAACTATCACGTCATCAAGAATGCGACTCGAATCACGGTTACTCTTCCTGGACGTCAGGAAATCTCGGCTCGAGTCGTAACCGTCGATCAGGAAAAAGACTTAGCGCTCTTGCAAGTATCACTCAAAAATCTGACCGCTCTGCCGATCGCTTCCTCCGAAACCGTGCAGGTGCTCGATTCTATCACGGTGTTGGGTTATCCGTTGCCGACTGAACTCGGCACTGCGCTCTCCGCGTCCGACGGTAAAGTGAACGCCATCCGCGACGGTCGCAATGGCGGCACGCAGTTATTCCAGATCGATGCCAATGTCAATCCGGGTAATAGCGGCGGCCCGCTCCTGAACAATCACGGTGAAGTGGTCGGAATTATAGTCGCCAAGATCAACTCTCTCGAGTACGCGAAAGAAAATGGCGCCTTACCAGAACGGATTAACTTTGCCATTCCGATTAACGAGGCCCAGGAGGTCTTACGCAAAGTGATTCCTAATTTTACGCCTTCCAACCGGCAACAAGTGTTAACTGACCAGCAAGTATTTTTATCCGCTGAAAGCTCAACGGTGCTGATCGTGGCCGACCAAGATGAAAACGGCGGCAGAACCTACACGGAGAATCAAGAAAACGGATCCCTGGAGCGTTTCATTGCAGAATTTGTGCGAGCCGGTGATAGCGGATCCAACGATGGTCAGACCGAGTTCTATGCGTCGCCTTGCGACTACTTCGACAATGGACAATGCACCCGCGAATCCATTTATCGCGAGCTTCAGGATTACAACAACAAATGGCCATCGCGCGAATACCGATTGTTAGGTACGCCGTTGGTCAATATCACGAACGAGCAAAACGCTTATAGCGTCGGCTTCAAAGTCGCGTTTACCCTCCGTAACCATTCCAAGACCATTAGTGGTACCTGTGATTTTCGAGCAGAAGTGGTTCGCAGACAGAACAGTTTTCTGATCACGTCGATCCGGGAGAAGTTTACTACCGGCGGTAGCCAGATGAGTGAAGGCGGAGCTCGCCTGAAGCTCGCTCCGGATGATCCGGCAGCTGCCGGAACAAATGACAGATGACAGATGGGCGGCGGGCAGCGTGTGGGGGCAAGGGGTGTGCTGGGCGCGGTCACGAATGGGGTCCGCCCTTCCATTGTCACAACGGTTCAGGCGATAGTCTAAACGCTCAGAGCTGGCACGCGCACGGGACGGCTCAAAACCGGCGCGGACTAGTTCGATAGAGCAATCACATCCTCGGCGCGCCGAGTTCTTCGCCCCACCGGGTCAGGGGCTTTGCTCATCGCATCGCCCCATCGCCCCATCGTCTTGTCGCCCATTCGCCGTTTCGCCGACTCGCCGACTCACGGCCCTTGCAACCGGGGCGGCTCCACGCCATGATCGGCGCTAGATGCCTATTCTGGACGAACTCACGCCCGCGCTGAAGTCCGTTCGCGGAATTCGCAGGTTTTGGTACGCGCGCTCAGAATGGTTTCCCCGCTTGGTCGCAGAATACCAGGACGCGGATCAGGCCGACAAAGCGCTTACGTTCAGTAAAGAAAGCTCCGTTTACACGCGTTTGGCTAAGGCTGCGACTCAGCTCGGTGAAAACTTGATCGCGCTGGAAATCGCTAGCGAGGGCAGCAACGGCCTGGAGCGCGCGTTTCGGCAAAAGTTCCCAGAAATAGTCGCAGCCCAACAAATCGACTTGGCTCGGGAGCAGGCAATCGCGCTCTCCCGGCTGGGATCAATTCGAGAGGCGCAAAAGATTCTGAGAGATCTGCTAGCGGTTCGGGCCGATGACGATAAGTCGCTGAGTGCGCTTGGACGTACCTACAAAGATTTGGCGAAGTTTCCGGGACCTGCTCGGCAAAAATTCCTGGAGCGATCGCGGGCCTACTATTTGCAGGCTTACGCGGTAAACGGCGAATACTATCCTGCGATCAACGCATGTACTCTGTCGCTCTGGCTGAACGATCGTGCCGCTGCCCGCAGATTGGCGGCGGAAGTTAAAGACCTCTGCCTCCAGGCGCTGGCTGCTAATCCGGACGATTATTGGGCGCTGGCGTCGATCGCGGAAGCAGAATTAGTCTTGAGCGCTGATGCCGGAGAAATCACGAGGAAGACTTTTGAATATTACGAAAAATACTCGCAGCTAATGCATCAAAAGCGTGGCTGGGGCGATCTGAGCTCGACCAGCGAGCAAGCCAAACGAATCTGCGAATCGCTGGATTGGGATTTTAGCCCGCTTAAAAAGATCTTTCGAGTTCCTGAAGTCATCATTTTCTCCGGTCACATGGTGGATGCACCCGGACGCCGGGCGCCACGTTTTCCGGTCCAATATGTGGATGCCGTGGCGGAACAGATACGTTTGACGCTGGACTCGGTGGGCGCGCAAATCGGTATTTCATCGGCTGCGTGTGGTTCGGATCTTCTTTTCATCGAAGCGATGTTGGCGCGAGAAGCGGATATCCAAGTGGTTTTGCCTTGGCGAAAGGAGGAGTTCAAGCAGACCAGTGTGTTGGTTGGGGGCGACGAGTGGGCACGGCGCTTCGATCGAGCTCTCGAAGAGGCTACTTCAGTCACTTATCTTTCCCAGCAAGGCGCGCCCAGCGGGAACCTTGGCTATGTCTACTGCAACGACTGCATGAATGGGATGGCTTTGATCCGCTCCGAAAAGCTCGGATCCGACGTGCGACCGTTAGCGGTCTGGGACGGGCGGCGGGGAGACGGCCTGGGCGGTACCTCCAGCTTTGTGGATTTTTGGAGCTCGAAAGGGCACGCCGTCGAAGTGATCGATCTAGAGAAGATCACGGCTGCCAAACCACAGATCGAAAAACTAGCAAGCATCTCGTTCGGAGAAATCACCGTTAGCGAAGGCCAACAGACGATTAAAACGTTGCTATTTGCCGATGTGGTTGGCTACAGCAAGATCCCCGAAGATCAGATCAAACATTTCGCGCCTGAATTCTTGGGAATGATTTCTTTGCTGATTTCCGAACCGCCCCGCCCTGTCTTAACCAACACTTGGGGCGACGCCATTTATTTTGTTTTTGATGAACCGGTGTCCGCAGGGAACGTCGCACTCCGGCTGCTCGAGAGGTTGAAACAAGGTAGTTGGCGGCGGGAGTTAACGGCTCCGCTCAACCTTCGGATCAGCCTCCATACCGGGCCCGTGATCCTTTGCCTGGACCCGGTCATTCGACAGATCTCGTTTACCGGATCGCACGTTAGCCATGCGGCCCGGATCGAGCCGATTGTACGGGAAGGCGAAGTTTGGGCCACTGAAGCTTTTGTTTCTTACGCGATGATCGGCAGCGAAGGCCGGACGAAGCGACGCCGATTCGGGTTTGATTACCTCGGCCAAATTGATTTTGCCAAAGGCTACGGCCGTTATCCCCTCTTCCGGTTGAGCTCGCCCATTACGGATGGGGCGGATACGGAGGGGTGAAGAGGCGCGTGGGCGAAACGGCGAATGGGCGAATGGGCGAGAAGGCCATGGGGCGATGCGATCACCAAAGCCCCTGACCCGGTGGGGCGAAGAACTCGGCGCGCCGAGGATGTGATTGCTCTATCGAACTTATCCGCGCCGGTTTTGAGCCGTTCCGTGCGCGTGCCAGCTCTGAGCGTTTAGGCTATCGCCTGAACCCTTGTGACAATGGCAGGGCTCCGATCCCATTAGTCTCATGAGTCCCATGAGTCACATCCGTTGCAGTGTGCACAGTACGGCACCAAAGAAACAGATAATATCGTGGTTATTAGCGGTCTTATCACTCCATCACTCCATCACTCCATCACTCCACCACTCCACCAACCCATCACTCCATCACTCCACCACTCCATTGCCCCGCCCCTGACCCAAATTTAGTTTGCAAGTCGTGGGCGTCCTGACGTCTTATCGACGATGATTGCTGATATCAGTGATCATTCTAAAACGAACCAAGGATTATCTCAGATGGCAGAATCAACCAAACAACAGCGTCAAGCCAAGAAGACAGAAGGTAACCTCGACCCGGCAAAAAAAGGTACGGAAAGAGCGGCCGCGGAGGCCGGCACAGAGGTTGAAGGCCGGTCAGTCCTTATTTTCATAACCTGTCCGCACTGCGGCTCTAATCGGGTCATTTCCCTGGATTATGAGGGAGAATGGTTCACGTGCGGTCAGTGCCAGGGCACTTATCAGGTCGTCTCATAAGCTGACTCCCTTAGGCAGCGTGTGGGTGGCTCTCCAACCCTTTCAATTTCATCATCGCCTCGTAGCCGGCGGATCCTCGAGTCTCGGACTGGAGCTTTCTCAAGATACGAGCGATGTGCTGATGGACGGTTCGGACACTGATTCTTAGGATGCCGGCAATAACGCCGTCCTGTTTTCCTTTGATCACCCAGTGCAACACTTCGGCCTCGCGCGGAGTCAAACCCACCCTCTCAAGATCGTGGGGTCCAGGAACGATTCGCTCCGCAGCTAATTTCAAGGATTCCGTCCGTTGAAGGTTCCGATGCGCTAAAGCGACGTGCGGAGCGACTAAGCTCAGTAGCAGAGCCTCTTCGTCGGAGAAATCGAGGTCTCGATTCACAGTGACCCCCGCGATATGGCCGGGTATGTCGAGCGTAACCACCGTCTGATGGCGTATCGCCAGCGGTACAAACACGTCTAAGTAAAGCGGGGTCTGTTCGAATTGTCGTTGGGTAATACAATCGGTGATTCTAATGGCGCCCTTGACGCCTGCGCGCGCAATCGGAATAACGGGATTGGTAGGTACCAACTCAACAATCCGGTTCTTAATTTCGGACGAGATCGGAATATTATCACTGGTCGCGCTCACCACTTCCCCGGTCTTGAGGTTGAACGTATCCAGTGAAAAGATGGCGCCATCAATTATTTCGCTCAGGGCGCTAAACACAGTGGGGGCAAATTCCGTCAGACTTTCGGCATTATGCAGCCGTTCGAGGCTACGCAACATAGCCTGTACCTTGACGAGTGAGAGTGATTCCATGGTGGTCGGACCTGCGTTTACATCCTGCTTAAACCACCTCCTGGACCAATTTTCTGGTTATATCGGATGACGCCGCGAAACGCACGCCAAAAAAGCGATTCCTAAGCAAGGTTACTGGTTACTGGCATTGCCGCCAGTCACGCCGAGTCGTCGAGCCTCGGCAAAATCGGCTTTAGCCTTATCGCTATGCCCCTGTTTCTGATAAGCTAACGCGCGGTTATAGTAGGCGCGCCCGTAATTCGGATTAAGGCGGATTGCTTCGTCAAAATCGGTGATGGCTTCCGGGATTTTGCCTTTTTCTGAGAGGGCAATCCCCCGGTTGTAATAAGCCAGCATGTAATTGGGGTTTCGCCGAATGGCTTCGTTATAATCGGCAATCGCGTGATCGACATCCTTCAGATCGTCATAACACAGACCGCGATTGTTGTAAGCATCCAAAAAATTGTCGTTGATATCGATGGCGTAGGAATAGTCACTCACGGCTTTCTTGTAGTTCCCTAGCGTCTGATAACAAAGTCCGCGCATGTAATAGGCGTTGGCATATCTCTGGTCGCGCTCGATCGCTGCGGAAAAATCTGAAATCGCCGGGTCGTACTCCTTCCCGTAATAGTGCAGCAAGCCACGATTGTAGTAAGGATCAGCGTACTGCGGGTCGGCGCTCATGGAGGCACCGTAATCCTTCAAGGCCAGCTCGATGTTGCCCTTGTCGTAGTATGCTAGCCCGCGATTGTTGTACGCTCGGGAGGTGTTGCCATTCAGCTTCAGCGTTTGGTTGTAGTCTGCGATGGCATTGTCGTACTGCTTCGCTTTCCAATAAACGATTCCGCGGTCGTTGTAGTAGTCAGCGTTATCCGGCCGCAAACGGACTGCCGAATTGTAATCGTCCAGTGCTTGCGAGTATTGCTCCAGATTCTTGTAACAATTGCCGCGCTTGCTATAAAGTTCCGGATTGTTGGCATCAAGTTGGATCCCAGCGGTGTAATCATTCACTGCCGCCTGGTAATCCCCTTGGCTTTCATGAGCCTGACCGGCCGCCAGAGCACTGGTTACGTCAATCGGACTGGGAGCTTCGGTTGGTTGCGGGGTTTCTGTTGCTTTGGGTTTGGGTGGCGGCGACAAAGGCAGTTGGTGATGCTCTTTGAGAGCCAATCGATCTGTGTCCAGCGCTTTGCTCACTATGAAGGCGGCCAATAATCCGACGCAGATAAACCCGACCAATAAGAAGGCTAAGATGGCAATGAAGATGGTTACCCCGATCGGGAATTTTGGTTTGGCCGGAGCAGATGCCCCTCCAGCCGTTCCCGAGGCAGTGGTTGGATGCGCTGGAAGATTGCCCTGCTGGGCTGAAACGCCAGAGCCGGCTCCAACCGGCGTGCCGCCCAAGCTTGGAGTTTTGGCGGCCGGGACCGCCGCTGCCTGAGAAACGCGATTAGCCGGCGTTTCCGGGCGTCGACCCATCGGCGCCTGACTTGTCTGTCCGCTCGCTCGGTCCAGCAGAATTTGAACGGTCAAAGCGAGCTGCTTCAGGTGTTCGTCTAAAGGAGGCGTTAGGGCATCAAGCCAATGTGGCGAGCTAATATAATACTCCAGCGCTCGGGCCGGCGGCACGTCTTCGATACGAAATGGAATTATCGGGATACCGTGATGAACCGCTCGTTCAACCTCGCGTTTAACCTGGTTCGAGCGATTTGCGTTCGACGAGAAAATCAGCACCATACCGCGGACCTTCTCGATCGCCTCAATAATCGATTCGGCATAGTCCATGCCCGGCAAAACATCGCGAGGCGCTATCCAACAACGGATACCGGA
>Ga0209647_1001333_pt1 | contig 21306 bp, 20 predicted proteins | sample GraSoi_2013_60cm_FD_185827 | JGI IMG/M metagenome (GOLD analysis project Ga0209647, IMG submission 185827) | Grasslands soil microbial communities from the Angelo Coastal Reserve, California, USA - Sample 9_17_2013_60cm (SPAdes) (version 2) | ecosystem: Environmental > Terrestrial > Soil >... | reverse complement strand
CTGGACGCCCCTTGTTCGTGCGTAGCACCAGATCGGTACAACTGACCTCCGCCGGCGAAATGCTTCTTGGTTTTGCCCAGACGATCCTGCGTTTGAACGAGGATGCACGGCTACGTTTATCTGGCGCACGCCACGCCGGTCGATTGCGAGTTGGTGCAGGTGAAGATCTGGCCGATAGTTGGTTGCCCGGGGTCCTGCGGCGTTTCCGCCGTCAATATCCAGACGTTGCTATCGAACTCGAAATCGGTATCGGAACAAGCCTGTTCAAAAAGCTTGAAACACGGGAACTCGATCTTGTCATCGGGGGGCTCTGCGACGACAACGCAAACGGTCGGAGCCTGTGGAAGGAGCGGCTGGTATGGGCTTTCTCGGCGAACGCCCAAGTTCCGCATCCGTTGCCGCTCGCATTTTTTCCGGAGCCGTGCCCTTATCGGGAAACGGCGCTTCGCGCGCTGGCATCGACTCAGCGGCGATGGCACATAGCCTGCACGAGTTCGAGTCTGGCGGGGGTTAGAGCGGTCGCTATGGCCGGACTGGCCGTCACGCCATTGCCGAAGCACTCGATTAGACCGGGTCTGCGAATTCTAGGACAAAAAGATAATCTGCCGGCTCTTCCCGAAGTGGAGTATGTCCTTCAGACGAGTGAGACCGATACTCGCCAGGTGGTAGCGGCGTTTTCGGGATATTGCCAAGGAGCCGCTTTAGCCCATGGAAAGCATCAGGTGATTACATCGCAATAAAGAGCTTGAGCCCGTAAGGAAGAGTCAATGTCGCAGGCCCTAACGCGAAGCTCACCCGCGAGGCGACGTAATTCGGTGAGGAATTCCGACTAAAATTTGAGCGAGGTCTTTTGCTGTTTTAGAGTGGTAAGACAATCTCGATAATAGTTGACCAATACGCGTACTGTCTTACATTGCCATCGTGGGCACTACGTCAACGAGCACCATCTCATCCAAAGGCCAAACCGTAATCCCGGCTGAAATTCGCAAGAGGCATGCACTGACAAAGCAGTCTCGGCTCGCGTGGATCGACGACGGGAACAGCATCCGGGTTGTTCCCCTGCCGGAAGGCCCACGCAAATACGGACGCGGCATAGCTAAAGGCATGAGGTTGTCCGAGCGACTGCTGGCGGAACGCGCCAAGGATAAAAAGCGTGAACAAGCTCGACGCCGTCCTTGATACATCTGCGATCATATGTCTGCTCGAGGATGAGCCGGGCGCGGATGTGGTCGAGCAGAAGATCACGGCCGCCGAAGCAGGCAATATCAAGCTTGGAGCAAGCTTCGTTAGTTTGACCGAGGCGTTCTACATCACGCATCTGAGCCAGGGAAAGGCGCGGGCGGAGGAATTCGTCGCTGTCGTTAAATCGTGGCCGATCGAGATAATCTACCCCGACGATAGCCTTTGCCTCGCTGCGGGCGAGATAAAAGCGACTCAGGCTGTCTCGCTGGCTGACGCTTTCGTGGCGGCGACAGCACAGCTCACTTCAGCGGTCCTGATTCACAAGGACCCGGAGTTCGAGCCGTTGAAAGGGACGATTTCTTTGCAGGCGCTGCCGTACAAACCATCCACAAAGAGGGCATCGCGATAACCGACACCGCACCGAATCGGACTTCTTACCGCTGACTCTTTGTGTTGGCCGCGATCCTGAAGGCTTCCTGTGGGTAGTCTGAAAGGCGGATGACCGGTTTTATCCAGGTGGCAGGCGCAATCTCCGAGAACAAGCCGGTGGACTCCGTTTTTGGGCACCGTCTCGTGAAAGTTGATCAACAGCCCTAGCGGTTTGTTATCAAATTTATTGGCTGCGAGCACTTCAGACCAAAGCGAATGGCGATCGCCGAATGCAGCGCCTGGATTCGATCAGCGCTTTGCAATTGGGTAACGAACCACTTATCAGGTTCATGATCTTGTTCGGTTAAGGCGAAGTGGCGGCTGATGTTCCCTGAGACGCTACACTCGCTATTTGTTTTGCTGCTCAGAAATTCCCTTCAAGCTACTCAACCAGACCTCATGACCTTTGTGCAGAGCGTTGGGATCAGATTGCCGAAAGGCAATAGCTCCTGGTCCTTTCGCTACCTCTTCAGTTATGACCTGACAACCGTCAGAAGTCGGGACTAGAAGCCATGTATGGTAAAAGACGGCATCGACGCCGGTTCCTTTACCGAACCATCTCAGGCGACTGTTGGGAACAAACTCGTAAACCGTGCTGATGATGTGCAGACCAAAGGTGCTCCACTCGAATTTGCTGTCTCCCTTCAACCCACCGCCTTGGTCGTTTGCAATTTGTACCTCATGAGAGTTCGGGTACCACTCCGGCCACTTCTGCGCTGCAACGATATGCTGCCAGACCGTTGAGGATGGCGCTTTGATGAGTATCTCGTTATGAGCAAACAAATCGGCATCATCGGGCGAAAGTCCGGCCGGCCAATGTATCTCCGGGGACCGTTTGGCCGCATCATTATTCACTGAGACAGCCGCCGTCTGTGAGAAAGCAGATCCGAAACCCATGCTCATGGCGATACCGAAAACTGCGATGATCGTCTGCGCCTGCCTGGGTCTTTGCTGGTGGTTCGGCGATGGTTCTTGGCCTATCAGCTTCTGTTTTTCAGTCGATTCGTGCGAATCGGCAAAGTCAAAAAAAGCGACACCGACATCGATCAGGCTGTTTTTCCTGAGGAGATATCGCGGTAAATCCGTAAAATTCATGCCTCAATTTTCCGCGACCCAAATAATTCTCCAATATCGCTTCTAAATCGATTGATAGCGGTTAGTTATCGCGTTGAAATGCGGAACGCGGAATCCGCGCCCGCGAGGCCAGCTTTCTACGGTTCAGCGGTGAAGCATGCATGTTTTCTCACGGCGAGTCAGACAAAGGAGCTCCGGCCGGACAGAACCCCGGATTCTGATTCGATTGAGACCCGATCTGGCGTGAACACTGTGCGGCGGTTCTTGCCGATCAGGTGAGTGGTAAGCCGCTGCCGCTATACGCGGTTGGGGAACGAATCTCCAAACATCGGGTTTCCGCTTTTAGACTGTTCCTTGGTAGCCTCGTCCTGAATGACATCCCAGTGCTCGACAAGAATTCCATCCTCGATTCGAAGAATGTCCGCCGCAATCCAGTTGGCCGGCAGCCCGAAGCCCGAGAACCGTCCGTGGATGATGACGAAGTCTCCCTCCGCTACGATTACTCCCGGCTCATACCTGAGGGTGGGCGGGATGCTCTTGATCAGGTTGAAGAGACCGTCACGGCCTGGCTCAATGTGCGCACTGTGCTGAATGTAGTTGGGCGACCAGAAGCGCTTCGCTGCCGCATAATCTCTCTTATTAAACAGGGTGTCGAAGGCTTCCAGCACAATCGCCTTATTGTTCTCTGCTTTTGAATCGTTCACTGTTATTTCTGCCTTTCCACGAGGTTGTTGGTCGTTGTTAATTCTAGAGGTGTCTCAGACGAGGACCGCCGTGCAGGCGCCTGTACCATCAAGTCATTGAACGCCGTCACAAACGCTCCTTCGTCTGGTCCGGGATTGTTGCGGAGCGGCTTGGCCCGTTCCACCAGGACCTCCTGTGCATCCGTACCTAGCACCTTGATCGTTTCTTCGATGAATTCAGCCAGAGGCATGGCCCGGGGTTCGTTGCTGCTACCGCCCAGATCCGTTTGCACCCACGGTGGCACAATCTCTAGCACGCTCACGAAAGTGTTTTTGAGCTTATACCGCTGCGAGAGCGTATACGAGTGCAGCGCTGCTTTCGTTGAAGAGTAAACGGCGGCGAGCGCCAGAGGAACGTATGCCAGAACAGAAGTGTTGTAGATGATGACTGCCGATTCTTGCTTCTTCAGGTGGTCGATCAGTGCGGAAGTCAATCGAATCGGGCCTAGTAGGTTGGTCGTAACGATTGAGACTAGTAGACCGTCATCGATTAAATCTGCGGCATCGTCGATCTGCATTATTCCGGCGTTGTTGATCAGCACATTCAGACTTGGAAATTGAGCAATCAGCTTCTTTGTGACGGCCGCGATGCTGGCTGGATCTTCTATATTTAGCTCCAGAGAGGCCATTCCGGGGTTTGCCCCGGTCGTGGCGTCAAGATGGCTCTTGCGCCGCCCGGAGATGATGACCTGATTGCCTAGCTTGTGCAATGCTTCGGCCAAGCCGCGACCAATCCCAGAGCCGCCACCGGTGATGAATATAGTGTTCCCGGTTAGTTTCATTTCTGCTCCTGATGAGTGCTGGTTTTTGTTCAGTTATTTTGGCCTGTCTTTGTGAGCTGAACGCGATGGAAGAATTTCGAAGGCATCACTCGAGGCCAGACCTAAGCGAGAGAGATGCTCCTTTAGTTTCTGCGTGAAGATTCTTGGCGGTGAGGAACGGATAATCCGTGTATCCGAACGCCGTGGAGCCGTAGTAGCCTTCGGGGCGCTGCTCATTGAGCGGAGCGCGCAGCCTTATCCGGTCCACTAGATCTGGATTTGCTATATATTCTCGACCGAAAGCGACGAAGTCTCCCAAGCCTGCTTCGACGAGTTCAGTGCCGTGTTCGTGACTAATGCCCACGTTTAAGATGAGCTGGCCGTGATAGATCTTTCGCAGGTGGTGAATCACCGCGTCGCCGGCTAACGCAGCAATCGGGGTCCCAGAAAGGTCAGCCAACTGTCTCATGAGAAATACGTGGGAGAGATGGTAGGCGTTGAGCTTTTCATAAACGTATTCGGTCGTTGGCAGCGTTGATTCGACAGCCTTGAACAGCCCGAGTTCGTTCATCATCGGCCCTGTCTTGACGCCGACTCGCTCACTCGGCCAGACCTCGAGGACTGCTTCGACCACCTCGAACAGAAAGCGAACCCGATTTTGCATGCTGCCGCCGTACTCGTCCGTGCGACGGTTGGTGGGTTCATGCAGAAACTGCTGAATGAGATACACAAAGCCGGCTTGAAGCTGAACGCCATCGAACCCTGCGTCTTTTGCGATCTGTGCGGCGTTGCGGTAGTCGGCGATGGCTTGCCGAATGTCGGCCCGCGTCATCTCGCGCGGAGTTACTGTCATCGTCGTCCCACTCGCAACGTGCACCGTCTGTATCGGATCGACCGCCGATGGCCCGAGAGGAAGACGCCCATCATGAAAGAAGGAAGGATGCGAAACAGCTCCCTGATGCCAAAGCTGGGCAAAGATGCGGCCGCCCTTCCGATGGACGGCATCTGTTATTGCTTTCCAGCCAGCCCCTTGCTCGCGGTTGTAGATTCCGGGTGCGCCGAGCCAACCCTGGCCGTCTTCGCTGACCCAGGTACCCTCGCTGATGATAAGGCCGGCGGTTGCGCGCTGCTCATAGTATTCGCGCATGAGATCATTGGGCACATGTCCAGGATTGTCTGCTCGTGCGCGGGTGAGGGGAGCCATCACGACGCGATTGGGTAGTAAGAGGTCACCGAGCCTGCGTGGCTGCAGCAATGGTTGCGGAATCTCGTTTAGCATGAGTAAAAAACCGATCGGTTCACTATGAATGCATGTTGCCGGCTGCTGCGTCAAGAAAGATTTTGCACCAATCGGTTCATTAACCGATATTGGCGCAATGGGACGACCGAAAAACTTCAGCCGCGAAGGTGTCTTAGAGAAGGCGCTGCCCGTCTTTTGGAGGCGCGGGTTTGCTGACGCCAGTCTGCACGAGTTGGAAATGGCTACCGGAGTCAATAAGTCCGGCCTCTACTCCGAGTTCAAAGATAAAGAGGATCTGTTTATTCAGAGCCTTTGGTACTACCTTGAAAGTCTCGAGAAGAAGGGACTGCTGAGCGCCGAGCCCTTGGGCTGGAATAACATCGAGCGATTCCTCAGGATGGGACCATGCAGCATGGAGGGACAAAAGGGATGTTTTGCGGTCAGCTCCATGCGTGAGTTTGCGATATTGCCGCCTGAAGCGGTCGGCATCATCACTCGAAGCAGAACCAAACTAAAGCAGCTCATCGCCAAGAATATTGAGGTCGAGCGCCCAAAGATGGATGCGGACTCCCTGGCGGAACTGGTCCTGACTTTTTTTACCGGACTTAGTATGGAGCACAACCTGAATTCGAGCCGACCCTCTATCGTCCGCAAAATCGACGATCTGATGAACATAGTCCGGACACTGTGACTGAGCGCTGCGGTTTGGAAGAACAACTTTGGAGGATCAAGCAATGGATTTACACCACCTGCGCTATTTTGTGGCGGTCGCTGAGCGGCTGCATTTCGCGAAGGCTGCGGAGTTTGTCCACGTCTCACAGCCCGGGTTGAGTCAACAAATCAAGGCGCTGGAGGAGGAGCTGGGCGTTCTTTTGCTGGATCGGACCAAGCGAACGGTAACTCTGACCGAAGCGGGAAAGTATTTTTTGAAGGAAGCGAAACTGAGTCTGGAGCATGCCGAGCGAGCTAAAGCGATTGCTCGGAAAGTGTCTCGGGGTAAGCTGGGCAAGGTCCGAATCGGTCACGTTCATTCGATTCCCTTCAGCGGACTCCTAGCCAAACTGACATCTGCATTTCGCAGGTGCGCTCCCGACATTCATTTAGAGTTCGTGGAAGGAGATCCTGTCGACCTGATCGCCAGCATCATGGAACGAGAGGTTGACTTAGGATTTATCCGCTTACCGCATGAAGGTGTTCCGCCGGAGATCGCCATCAAAACAATATTCCAGGAAAAAGTTTTGGTGGCGCTGCGCGAGGATCACTGGCTGGCCAGGAAGAAGAAAATACCGTGCGCCGCTCTGGGCGGCGAACATCTGATACGGTACTATAGAAGGGATGGCAAATCACCTCTGGACGATCACGTGAAGGCGATAGCTGAACAGGGAGGGTTTCGTCCAGAGGTCTCACAGAAGGTGCCAAGCCTTACTACTATCATAGGATTAGTTGCTGCAGGGTCAGGCGTAGCGATTGTGCCGGAATCGCTCCACTATATGAATGTTCCATCGGTTGTGTTTCGACCTCTGGCCGACATCGAGCTGGTATCGGAGCTCGCGGTAGCTTACCAACGTGATGAACGCTCCCCGGCCGTCAATTGCTTCCTGGCCGACTTAGGTACGGGAACTTTGGATCGGAAAAAGGAAACCTAACCATGCTTGCTCGACTCAGCGCTGCTTAGATCCCCAGCGGGGATTGCATCTAATTTGGTGACTGGTTCGCTCAATGAAATGGCATACCAGGTGAGCAAACGTGCAGATGAGATTGAACGGAGTGAGACCTGGCAAGGGAGGAAATTCCGCGTTTCCCTCCCATATAGCGCAGATTGTTACGCGCTTAAAAATTACGGACTCCAAGAGCGTGTACGTGGGTCAAACCGCTGCAAGAGCTGCATCGAGCACGTCAATCATGAAATCTGCGTCTGCCTTGGTGATGCACAAAGGCGGTTTGATTCGAAGAGTGTTCGCATAAAGACCGCCTTTACCGAGGAGCAAGCCTAAATCCCGTGCTAATTCATGTACACGGGCGCATTCATTTTTTGCGGGTTCTTTGGTTGCGCGGTCTCTGACCAGCTCAATGCCGAGCATGAGACCTTTGCCACGAACTTCGCCGATAAGATCGTGCTTCTTCGTAAGTTCACGGAACCCATGGATGAGGTGATTTCCGACACTTAGCGCGTTTTGCTGGAGCTTTTCGCGATCAATCACTTGAAGCACCGCCCGACCCTGTGCGCACACCACTGGATTTCCGCCGAACGTATTGAAATGGATTCGTTCGGCGAGACTCTTCGCAATCTGCGCCGTGGTCACCACGGCGCCGAGGGGAGCGCCGTTTCCGATCCCTTTCGCCATGGTTACGATGTCTGGGATCACACCTTGACTTTCAAATCCCCAATACGCCTCGCCGGTACGGCCAAAACCGGTTTGGACTTCGTCAGCTATGCAGACGCCTCCCGCTTCTCGCACATGTTGATATACATGCCGAAGATAACCATCCGGGAATACAACGGTTCCACCCACTCCTTGAATTGACTCCGCAATAAATCCTGCCACTCGGCCGGATGTTGCGTATTGAATCAAATTCAGCACATCGTCCGCGTACGCTTTGCCGGCTTCCGGATAATCGGATCCGTAGGGTCCACGATAGGGATATGGAGCGACCGTATGATGAACGCCAAAGCTGTGAGGAACGTTGAACTTCCATGTTCGATGCGCGGTTAACGCCATACCGCTTGCGTTGCCCCCATGGTACGCGTTCCGAAGCGCGATGATGTCGTAATTGCCGGTGAAAGCTCTCGCCATCAGGATCGCGAGATCGTTGGCCTCGGAGCCGGAATTGACGAAGTAACAGACTTTGAGATCGCCTGGCATTTTGGCGGCGAGCTCGCGCGCGTATTCGGCAATATTGGGGTGCAGATAGATGGTCGTGGCGTGTTGGAGTGTCTCGCTCTGGAGATTGGCTGCAGCTACCACATCTGGATGACAATGACCGACGCTGACTGTGGCGATACCCGCGATGCCATCCAGATAACGCCTGCCTTTTTCGTCAAAAACATACTGACCTTTGCCCTCAACAATCATCATCGGTTTCTGGTAGTAAAGAAACAGCGCTGGGTTCAGGAACTGCTTCCTTAAGGCGAGTACCTCCTCAGCGGATGGACCCGCGTAAGGCTTGGGTGTGTAGTCAAATGGCGAAAGTTCAGGCGTTTTCATGGGCGAGCATCAGTATAGGCGAAAATTCAGGCGATGAGATGCATCGTTTTCTCGGCGAGTCTATCGAAAGCGGTGACGCATAATTCCAAATGCTTGGTCGTTGATTCGCCTGAGGATCTCGACTCCAGCCAGCAAGTTGAGGCAACCGTCCAACCAGCCACCGTTTGGGACAGAATCGATGTGACCGCCGATCAATAGTGATCGCTCGGATTTTCCGCTGAGTGTGGCCCAGACGTTGCCTGCAGGGTCGGAGTGAATCTCGAGAGGCAATGATTGCAGCTTTTCGCGAAGCCAGGCGCGGGCGCGACTCCAGGTTTCGGTGAAAGCTACCCGTTGCGCTCCATTCTCGTCCCCCGTCAGCGCGCGTAGTTCTTTGAGCTCTGCAACCGTTCGTTTTGGATTCAGCATATTTGTGTAAACGCCGGGAACGCACGCCATCGCCGGGAGCGCCGACAACGATGAGCCTCCGGATTTGGCAAAGCTAGCGTACCGTCTCACATATAATGATCACGCGGGTGCAAAGCCGCAAAGTAGACGCACCTGCAAGGTGCGTCTACCTTTGCACTGTCGCCGAGAGTAACTGCAGGCAAAGAAAAAAGAAATGTCGATGAGGTGATATCGCATTCGCGGTTTACCAGTTAGTGGTTTGCCGTTAGCGGTTAGGGGTTAACGGTTACTGGCTGGCGGTTCAGGGTTGGTGGTCTCGTATGAATGGTCCCACGGGGCCTATCTATAGTCGCATGGACCTACAGGATTGACCTCGCTGCGAGCCGAAGTGTGAACTGCCAACCGCAAACTGCCAACCGCCAAAAGTAAACCGTAAGCTGCAGTTCCTGGCGATGATGGAACTTTCGTGCCATGCGGCTTGAAATTTCTGCGGAAACACCTCAGAATCGTTTTTTGTTTTGCGACGGAGAAGGGAAAAAGAAGGATGCCGACCCTATCGATTACTGTGGACGGACTCAAGCTGCCCAACCCGTTTATCATCGCGTCCGGTCCACCCGGGACCAACCTGAACGTAATCGCCAAAGCTTTCCAGGAGGGTTGGGGAGCAGTTATCGCCAAAACTGTCAGCCTCGACGCTTCGAAAGTCATCAATGTCGCACCACGCTACGCCAAGCTGTTTTCGAACGATAAACAGGAAGTCGTTGGTTGGGAAAATATCGAACTGATCAGCGATCGGCCGCTCAAGATCTGGATCGAAGAATTTAAGAAATGCAAAGACCGTTTTCCGGACCGGGTTCTTATCGCATCGATCATGGAAGAATACAGAAAGGACGCATGGTTCGAAATCGTGGAGCGGTGCCAGGAAACGGGTGTGGACGGTTTTGAATTAAATTTTTCGTGCCCGCATGGATTACCGGAGCGAAAAATGGGGTCCGCGATGGGAGAAGATCCCGAGATTCTCGAAGAGGTATGTGGCTGGGTAGCGGCAGCAGCGAAAAAGCCGGTCTGGGCGAAGATGACGCCGAATATTACGAGGATTGAGGAACCGAGCCGAGCGGCTCTGCGCGGCGGCGCGCAAGGAGTCAGTCTCATCAATACCATACGCTGCGTGATGGGTGTGAATCTCGACACATTCAGGCCGGAACCGACCGTGGAAGGATACACAACGCCGGGCGGTTACTCTTCCAAAGCGGTGAAGCCAATTGCGCTCCGCATGGTGATGGAGGTTGCGAGCATGGTGCGATCGGAGTTTCCGGATCGAACGATTTCGGGAATCGGCGGAATCGAAACTGGCGAGGATGCTGCGCAGTTCATTCTCCTCGGTGCTGACACGATTCAGGTCTGCACGGGAGTCATGAAACTCGGGTACGAGTGTGTCAAACCGATGCAAGCAGAGTTACTCGCGTTCATGGAAAAGCATCAGTTCGAGACTGTGGTGGATTTCAAAGGAAAATCCCTTGATTATTTCACCTCTCACGCAGATCTGGTTCGCCGACAAGCCGAACGCAAGGCCGCTCAGAAAGCCGCGGCAGCTAAATCGGTGAGAAGCGATGCCGAATGGACCGGCGAGTCGTTCGTGCAGCAATCGGATTCGCTTTCCCGCCAGTGAATTGACGCTATGTCCTTGCTGATTAAGAACGGAGAAATCGTTACTGCGAGCGAGCGCTACAAGGCAGATATCTATTGCGAAGGCGAGACAATAACGCGCATTGATCGTGATATTTTTGCACCACCAGGCGCTACGGTGGTTGACGCTACCGGGAAATTCGTTTTCCCCGGATTCATTGATCCCCATGTTCACATTTATCTTCCGTTCATGGGGACATTCTCCAAGGATACGTATGAGACAGGAAGCAAGGCGGCACTGGTAGGAGGTACGACCACCCTCATCGAAATGTGTTGTCCATCGCGCCGGGACGATACATTGAAAGGGTTTGAGCTCTGGATGTCTCAAGCGGCTGGAAAATCAGCTTGCGATTTTACTTTTCACATGGGAGTCACGAAATATGACTCTGCCACCGAGGGTCAGCTCCGCGAGATCGTGGGATCGGGAATCAGTTCTTTCAAAGTTTTTCTGGCCTACAAAGGAGCGTTTGGTGTCGATGACACGGAGCTGTATCGAACGTTGGTCCTGGCCAAAAAGCTGGGGGTGATCGTCACCGCGCACTGTGAGAATGAGACTCTTGTAGCTGAGCGCTCGGCCGAGCTGTTAGCTGCCGGAAAGACCGATCCCGGTCAGCATCATGAAAGCCGGCCGCCATTGGTGGAAGCGGAAGGGGTCCACCATCTTCTAACATTTGCCGAGCTGATTGGAACAGCGACCTATATCGTTCATTTGAGTTGTCAGGAGGCGCTCGCGGAGGCTATCGCAGCGCGTCAACGCGGCGCGAGAGTTAGTGTCGAGACATTGATCCAATATCTGCTGTTAGATAAGACATATGCCGAGCGCCCCGAATTTCATGGAGCGAAATTCGTAATGTCCCCGCCGCTCCGGGATGCGCGTAACCAGGAGATACTTTGGCGAGGACTTCGTGACGGGCTCATCAACACCGTAGCGACAGATCATGCGCCTTTTCATTTTTCCGAACAGAAGGTCATGGGCAAAGATGACTTCACCAAGATTCCCAACGGGATTCCGTCTCTAGAAGAACGGATCAAGCTTCTGTACACCTACGGCGTCAAAGCGGGTCGAATCGATCTGCACACGTTTGTGAACGTCGCGAGCACGCAGGTCGCAAAGCTATTCTCTCTCTTCCCGCGCAAAGGAACGATCCAGCCAGGCGCGGACGCCGATCTGGTGGTTTTCGATCCCGACTATCGCGGCACGATTTCGGCCGAAGCCCAGCTGATGAACGTTGATTATAGTGCGTTTGAGGGATGGAAAGTCGAGGGCCGTCCGAGTGTGGTAACTGTTCGCGGCGAGATCGCAGCGCGCGATGGGCAGTTCACCGGCACAATTGGCCGCGGCAATTTTCTGAAGCGTGAACCCCAACACTTCTGAAGAGTTGCGGGTTGCGGGGCCCGCAACCCGCAACCCGTACCCGCAACCCGTAACCCGCAACCCGTAACCCGTAACCCGCAACCCGTAACCCGCAACCCGTAACCCGCAACCCCGCAACCCACCCATGGATGCTATCCCCGCATTAGACGCCTCCGCGCTAGATGCAGCGCGTGCCGGCTCACTGTACAATGAAGATCTTGCGCCCGTTTCGTGGGATCGAAGGAAGTGGGGGCTTGCCAGTTTCGCCGCCTTATGGATCTCGATGTCTGCATGTATCCCGACATACATGCTTGCATCCTCGCTTATTGGCGGTGGCATGAATTGGTGGGAAGCCATTCTTACCGTTTTTCTCGGCAACTTGATCGTTTTGATCCCCATGGTTCTGAACGCTCATGCCGGGACGCGTTATGGAATCCCATTTCCGGTTTTGTGCCGCGCTTCCTTTGGGACAACTGGCGCCAATCTTCCCGCTTTACTGCGTGCGCTTGTCGCATGTGGTTGGTTCGGCATTCAGACCTGGATTGGCGGTAGCGCTATCTATAAGATCCTCGCGATTTTTTTCCGGGGCTGGCCGCTCCTGGAATGAGTACCCTGTTCGGAATCACTCTGCCTCAGTTCGCGTGTTTTCTGTTCTTCTGGGCAATCAACATGTGGGTTGTCTACATGGGAATCGACTCAATACGGTTCTTATTGAATATCAAAGCGCCATTGTTGATAGCACTGGGGCTACTGCTTCTTTGGTGGGCTTATCGGACTGCCGGTGGATTCGGACCAATTCTCTCGCAACCCTCCGCTTTCGATCCGGGTCAGGCGAAAGCGGGCCAGTTCTTTTCCTTTTTCTTTCCTGCGTTGACCGGAATGATTGGTTTTTGGGCAACGTTGTCGTTGAACATTCCTGATTTTTCCAGATACGCTCGCTCGCAACGAGATCAGATCATCGGCCAAACGCTTGGGCTACCGCTTACCATGGCGCTCTATGCGTTCATCGGTGTTGCGGTGACATCTGCGACGACAATAATTTACGGACAAACAATCTGGGATCCGACCGATGTGCTCGCCCGGTTCAAAAACCCTGTGTTGTTGCTCGTGGCAATGCTCGCGTTATGTATCGCGACGCTTGCCACCAATATCGCCGCCAATGTCGTGAGTCCCGCCAATGATTTTTCGCAGATAGCGCCGAGAAAGATTTCGTTTCGAACTGGAGGGCTCATTACCGGCATTATCGGTGTTCTAATCATGCCCTGGAAGCTTGTCGCAGATCCTAGCGGATATATTTTCACCTGGCTGATTGGCTATAGCGCCTTACTCGGGCCGATCGGCGGGATCATGATTGCGGATTATTTCGTTGTTCGACGCGGGCAGCTCAACGTTGGAGAGCTTTATGATGAGACGGGGCAATATCGATATACAAACGGGATCAGTCTCGCGGCTGTCGCGGCGTTTGTGCTGGCTGTTTTACCAAACTTGCCAGGCTTCTTGGTCACGATAAAAGCGATTGCTCCGACGTCTGTCCCCGGCCCGCTGGTCGAGCTATACAACTATGCCTGGTTTGTTGGGTTTGGGCTTGCCTTCGTGATCTATCTCGTTTTGCGAAAGATCGCTCCGAACAGCTGATGTTTGCCGCAGTATTTCGCAAAACTTTTCCCCAGCAGGTGCCACGTCACCCTTTGTGGCGCGGGCGATACCCACGGGCGGCGGCCCGTCCGTCGCGCCGGTCAGCGGACGATAGAGGAGGCGCTTGCCAGCCACGCGTTGGAAGACCGTGGTCACTAGCGCGATCCCTCCGGACTCCACTTCCATGATCAGCGAACTCGCGCTGTCGCATTCCACTGCGATCCGCGGTTTGACCGAGACAGGGCGGAAAAGACGCTCGATTAACCGATAAGACTCCGGGTAGTCTTTCCGGCTCAGACCGACGAGTGGTTCGGCCGCTAGTTTTTTCAACGGGACGGATTTCAGCCGAGCAAAGGGATGCGCAGCGGTCAGCGCCGCGCAATACGAGTAAGTGCGCAGGATTTCAAACTCGATGCCAGCGGTCTGTTCGTCGATGGGCTGCATCATGAGCGCCAGTTCCAGCGTCGCGTTTCTTAGTCCGGCGATCAATTCATCGCTCGAGAGATCATGCAGCAATACCTTCACGCGTGGCACGGCTTTTTGAAACGCTGCGAGTGCCGGAGGCAATATCTCCGTTGTGGGAACCGGGGCGTAGCCAATGTGCAATTCACCATATTCACCGCGAGCCAGAGCACGCACCTTTTCCACCGATTCATCGGCCTGTTTTAACAGCTCGCGGACTTCCTCCAGAAAAAGTTTTCCTTCGGCCGTAAGCATGACGCCGCGCGAACTGCGGTGCAGAAGATTTACGCCGATCTCATGCTCCAGACCCTGGATCTGTCGGCTCAGCGCCGGTTGCGCAACGCGAAGTCGCGCGGCGGCCTTGGTGAAGTTCAACGCTTCGCCAACCGCTAGAAAGTATCGGAGGTGCCGTAGTTCCACTGCGCAATCCTATCATGCCGAAAAAGCATGGCAGCTACAACAAACATGGTATTGGGCGAATTCAAACGCGTAGGCCACTAGTCACGTAACATGATAAAGATCGCGATCATTGTCGGAAGCACGCGCCCGGGTCGAAATGGCGAGGCTGTAGCCAAGTGGGTCTATGAAGTCGCGAAAAAGCGCAGCGACGCCGAGTTCGAACTCGTGGACATCAAAGATTTCAACCTGCCGCTTCTCGACGAGCCGGTGCCGCCGTCGCTCGGGCAGTACAGTATGCCTCACACCAAAGTGTGGGCCGCTAAGATCGACAGTTTCGATGGCTACGTTTTCGTCACGCCCGAGTACAACCATGGAATCTCCGGCGCGCTCAAGAACGCGATCGATTTTCTGTTTGCCGAGTGGAACAACAAGGCGGCTGGCTTCGTTAGCTATGGCGGCGCCGGCGGAGCGCGCGCCGTCGAGCAGCTGCGTCTGGTGCTGGCGGAGGTGCAAATCGCCACCGTGCGCAACCAAGTCTTGCTCTCCATGTTTACCGACTTCGAAAGCTTCAGAGTCTTCAAGCCCGGTCCACAACAAAAAACATCGGTCGACGCGATGCTGGATCAGCTTATCGCGTGGGGAGGTGCACTGAAGACGCTCCGGAAGACCTCAGCTGCCTAAACGGTAGTGACGTTCGCGACTGAACGATGATCGAACATTGCGCAGCGAACATTCCGCATTACTCAGGAGCCAGGACCGGTAGCGGTAGCGGTCCGGCAACGGTTGGTGACTAAACCGCTGTACGCAGGTCTTCCGACTGCCCGCATTAATACGACTTTTGCATCCCAGGCAAAGCAAGGAAGCCACATTCTGAGCCCCCTCCAACCCGTGTTGGACGCCTATACCGATGTTGGTGTATGGCCCAATCGAGCCGCACACCGATACAGTATTTATCAGCGGGTAACGAATGGCTCAAACCCGGCGCATGGGGAAGCGTAACGGAAGGGCGGACCGACCAGAAGCGCCGAGGTTTTCGCCCTACCGTAATGGGCAGATCATGCTGACAGATCTCCTCGCCGGCTCGACGCAAGCTCAAGACGTCCCACGGGATAGTATGCGTTAAACGACCAGAAACCGCAGTCGCCATCGTGAGGTTCGCATACTGAACGCCCATCATCGTCACTCTCTCCGCGGAGGGACGGACTGCTCAGACCTGGGTCGAAGAGGGCCGTTTCGGTCCCCTAGATTTTGGTAGACTGGATTCTCCCCAGTCGGCGATAGCGCGAATTACGGAAGCGAGTTTTTTGCCTTTGTCGGTCAAGGTGTAGGCGAAGCGCGGAGGGTGCCGTTGGTAAAGAGACGCCTTAATCAGGCCACTACTCTCCAGCAACTTTAGTCGGCTCGAGAGGACATTGGTCGGGATGTTCTCTGGGGAGGCGAGAAACTGCTGAAATTTGGAGCGGCCTAACAGCATATCTCGCACAATCAACAGGCTCCAACGATCGCCAATCAAATCCAAGGTGCGAGCTACTGGACACTGCGATCGCCACGGTTCGAGCTATTTTTCGTCACTCATCGCTCATTCAAGATATCAAAAAACAAATCACTTGCAAACACGAAGTCTATCGCTTATCGCTTGTAACTGTATAGTCACTTCTATTTAGCAACTGTATCAAATTCGGGAACCGTGCCGACCTATGAACAGCCCATCTTTTTTGCAATCTGAGCTCGGCCGTGCCCAAGCGCAGCTCGCGGAGTCTTTGGCCAACCTGCCTGCTTCGTCTGCTATAGGTGCCGAGACCGAGAGTTGCTGTGCGATTGCCGCACAACGCCGGCAGCACCTGATGAAAAGCTGTTTTGCTAGCGCCGCCAACCGACATGGCTTTGAGCGGGCTCGTGGCCAGGGCTGGGCAAACATTCAATCCGAGACCTGCTGATCGTCGACCCCTAGAACGATTTCATGAGCGAAGGCGGCAAGCTCGATGAGGCTAACGACTACATAACAAATAAGGAGAAATAGATGGGTAAGCTGGAAGAAAAAATTGCACTCATTACTGGTGGCAACAGCGGCATCGGCCTTGCCACGGCCAAGCAGTTTGTGAACGAAGGCGCATACGTCTTCATAACCGGGCGTCGTGATCCGGAATTGGCTGGGGCGGTAAAGGAGATCGGAAGAAATGTAACCGGTGTACAAGGAGACGTGTCCAACCTGGGCGATCTTGATCGGCTCTTCGCCCAAATCAAGCAGGAGAAGGGCAGGCTCGATATTGTATTCGCCAATGCCGGTGCTGCGAAATATGGCCCCTTCGGCGCGATCACTGAGGAGCTCTATGACTCGATCTTCAACATCAATGTAAAAGGGCTCCTTTTCACGGTGCAGAAGGCGCTTCCGCTGCTGTCGGATGGTGCGTCTGTCATCCTGAACGCTTCCATCGTAGGCAGTAAAGGGTTCTCGGCGAATAGTGTTTATAGCGCCACCAAAGCCGCGGTGCGTTCGTTCGCGCGGACCTGGACAACGGACTTAAAGGACCGCGGCATTCGCGTGAACGTGGTGAGCCCAGGCTTCACCGACACGCCCGGACTTAGCAAGCTGCTCGCTTCCGGGGAAACCGGCCAGGAACGCTTGAAGATGATTTCCAACATTGTTCCGCTCGGCCGGATCGGTACACCCGACGACATCGCCAAGGCGGTGGTGTTTCTCGCATCCGACGACAGCAGCTACATCACGGGAACGGAATTGTTTGTGGATGGCGGCGTAGCACAGGTGTAGGCGGTCAATAACGGAGGGGCGCGGCATCAAGAATTGTTCCTCCGCTCCGCACTTCCTTGTGTCACCAGCCTGGAACTTACCAGAAAAAATGTTGCGAACGAATGAAGTTGTTTATGCGGCAGTTGCAACTCGTAGCTCACGGTGAACCTTCAGAAGTCATTGAACTCAACACGGTCGCTGAACCGGCTCTTGGCCCGGAGGATGTTCTCATCTCGATGGAAGCGGCCCCGCTCAATCCATCGGATTTTATGCTCGTTCGTGGCATCTACGGCGTCCGACCGACCTTCCCATTCTCGGTAGGTTCGGAGGGCGTTGGCCGAGTCACCCAAACGGGCTCGAAGGTTGATGTTGCTCTGCAGGGTAAGCGAGTGCTGATTCTTCCGACCTACGAGCAGGGCACATGGGCAGACCAGGTTGTGGTCCCGGTGCGCAACATCGTGCCGGTGAGCGACGAGGCTGATCCCCTGCAACTCTCGATGATCGGAATTAACCCTGCTACCGCCTATCTCCTGCTCAACCGATGCGTTTCTCTGATGCCCGGCGACTGGATCGGTCAAACCGCAGCCAACTCGGCTATGGGGCAGTACATCATTGCGCTCGCGAAGCTCGCAGGAGTCAAGACGCTGAATGTCGTGCGCCGGGAAGAAGCTGCCCAACAGGTGCGGCACTGGGGAGGTGATCGCGTAGTCCTCCAAGGCGACAACCTACACAAGGATATTGAGGAGGCTCTCGATGGCAAGGAGCTTAGCCTCGTCCTCGATACGGTGGGCGGAACTCCTGTGGGCGAGTTGGCTAACCCGCTTTTTGCACCAGATGGTGGTTTGTGCTGAGGCGGGATCCGTGAGGAGTTGATGGCGGAGAGTTTCGCCGAAAAGCGGGCTAATGATGCGGTCGGAGCGGCATCGGCAGACACCTCGCCAAAGCCACCATTGTTTTTCGGGTGCCGGGGTCAGCACCACTTTGAAGCTCAGCCGTAGAAGTGAACCAAGCAGGAGCAAAAGAGCTGTTGCAGTGGGAAGCTGGAACTCAACCACAATCGAATGCGTCGGGTGTTTCGGGTGATGACCGCGCCGATTTTCAGTAGGCGCAAGCGGATGGTTCCAACCTGAGCCCGGGCCAATTGCGTACCGCATAACCCCAGCCGACGCAATGCTTCTAAGAGCACGTAGGCCAAACTAGAGAGCAAGAGCCGAAACTGATTAGCCCACCAGGCATGGCAACTGGTGCGATCACTAAAGAGACCAAGCTGTTGTTCCTTGATGCGATTTTCCAGCTCACCCCGGGCGCAATAAATCTCGTCGTAGAGAGCTTGCGCGCGACCTTCCAGATTGGTCAAAACATAACGCGGATTAGCGCCTTTGAGGGAGTGTTCGGCTTTGGCAATGACCCGGCGTTTTCGGTCCCAACTCTGAGCCTTATACTTAAATTGAGTGAAGAGCCGCACTTTTTCTCCGCTCCTTTGGTACTTGCGCTCGGCCCGTTTCTGCCACTTGGCCGAGAGCGCATGCAAGCGCTCATTCTTGGCCAGTCCGACGATGTAGTTGACTCCCGCTCGCTCGCACCAACGCAGCATCTTCCAACGACAAAAGCCGCTGTCGGCGCGCATCGTAATTTTGAGCTCCGGCCAGCGTGGCCGCAACGCCTTGACCAGCAACGCTAAAATCGCCCAGGCATGTTTGGCCGAATCGATGTTGCTTTCGCGCAGGTAACTCACCAGCAGCCGTTCGCCGCAAAAAACGTAGAGTGGCAAAAAGCAAAAGTCGTAGTAATAACCGTGAAAGTGGCGACCCTCTTGGAGGCCGTGCACCCGATCGTCGGTGCAATCCAAATCCAACGTCAGTTCAGAAGGAGCTGATTCGAAACTGCCCACAAACTGATCGAACAAGATTTGATGGATCAACCAAGCTTCCTTACGTCCAGCTCGATTCTCTAAGCGGCACAGCGTTGAGCAACTAGCCAATTCTTCCCCTCGCTCGGCGGCCGTTTGCCAGAGCAAATCTTTGCGCAAAGAATCGTGATCGTTGAGATCTTCGTAACCAAGAGCCAAACCGTAAATTCGCTGCCGCAGCATGCTCTCCAGCGAATGCTCAATCTTGTCGGGATCCCGCTTATCGGGCAATCGCTGGACTAGAGTTTTGGTTAATCCGATCCAGCGATCGACCTGTCGTAGCAGCACCAACCCACCGTCGCTGCTGACATTTCCACCTTTAAAGTTGCCCTCAATTTTTCTCCCACTTAAGCCTGGTAATTCGAACTCTAACTCATTACATTCTGCCATTAGCGAAGTCTCCTGTTGCTTTGTTTGTAATCGATTCAATGCTAACAGGTTAACTAAAAGACTTCGCTACTTTTTTGCTCCCATGATGAAATTTCCGGGCTAAGTCCCTCAAAACTGGGGGCTCTGTTGTCGTCTACGCTCTTCTAAGCGAACAGTTCCCGGCGTTAGCGCCGGGAGACCTCATCTACCGTGGTCTTAGCCTCCACGGATTCTGGCTGGGCAACTGGATACGCAATGCGTCCGGCACAGAGATCCAGGAGACTTACCAGAGGTTGGGCGACCTCGTAGCCGATGGATCGCTCTCCGCCGCAGTGGAGCGTGTTTGCCCGCTCGAGCAGTTCAAGGAAGCGTTCGAGCAATCTCTAAAATCGAATCGCGACGGCAAGATTCTGTTCAAGTTTGGCGCCCACTAATCGTTCTCAATAAGCGCGAGTCGACCGTTCAAACAATGATTACGGTAGCCGGTAAAAACTGATGATCGTCAATATGGCAAGTTAGCTAACCTCAGCTTCGATAACCTCCGCAATAGTCTTGAGTGCGTCGGTTTAGGAAGCGCGACCATAGGAGATCTTTCGGGAACTCGCCCGCGCGGCCATCTTTCCGGGTCTCGGAAGCGCCGTTGACCCCAATTGCGCAATCCACATTCTGCATTTTCTGCTCGGCGAGCCGCCGGACAGCAAAATCACGCCGTTGACCCCTATTCCGCAATCCCCATTCCGCATTCCGCATTTCCTCCCCTAGTGGTCAGTCCGAAAGCTCGTTCCAGCAAATCCACTGCGGCTGAAAGGCCGTTCCGTCCAGCGATGACCTTCTGGAAATAACGTGCATTATCACGATAGGTAGAGTTGCTAAGCACTTCATCAAGGAGAAGGGAAAGGTGGCATGCGGTCAGCTCTTTTGGCGGCAGAAAGAGTCCGGTTTTCTTATCGGCTACTCTTGCAGCAACCCCGGGTTGATCATTGCTAACCGGAATAGCGACTTGCGGAACGCCTTGGGCCAGAGCCTCGAGCACCGTATTCAATCCGGCGTGCGTTATGCAGAGCGACGCGCGCTTAAGCAATTCCAATTGCGGTGCGCTCTTTACGAGGACGGCATTGCTGGGGAGAGGTCCAATCTGCTTCGGCTCAAGGTGATCGCCCACCGAAAGCACGAGTTGCACATCTCTTTGCGCTGCGACGGCTGCCACGATTGCGCGGAAGACATCCGGCAGACCATTCTGCAATATTCCCATTGACGCATAGATGAGGGGTTCACCGGTCAGTCGGTCCCACGGGAAATCGATGTCTATCCGCCCGGTGCCATCGTGAAAAGGTCCGGTATGATGGAACTGGGATGGCCAATGGGAGCTTTTGAAGTCCAGCTCCTTCGGTGTTTGAGTGAGCCAGGCGAGCTTCGAAATGGTGGCATAAGGGTTTTCCCAATCGATTTTGAGTCCAACGCGCTTCGCGTAGGCTCCGGCTCCGGCGTGGGTTTGCCTAAGCATCTTCCTAAATCTGGCCACGCCTTTTCGGTTTCTCACGAGAGCCTCAGGGGTACTCTCGTGCGGCCAGTCATACACGCAGAGTGGCGTATAACCGGAGTAGTCGAAGTGTAGCGAGTTCGAGACGTGCACGTATGGCATGCCCAGACACATTGGCACCAATTCGACATGAAAATGAGAGGAGTCGATGACGACGGCGTCGACTCCGGCGGCATTCAAC
>Ga0209647_1001332_pt1 | contig 21313 bp, 19 predicted proteins | sample GraSoi_2013_60cm_FD_185827 | JGI IMG/M metagenome (GOLD analysis project Ga0209647, IMG submission 185827) | Grasslands soil microbial communities from the Angelo Coastal Reserve, California, USA - Sample 9_17_2013_60cm (SPAdes) (version 2) | ecosystem: Environmental > Terrestrial > Soil >... | reverse complement strand
AGCTCACTGCGCACATGGCTGTACACGGTGGCCACCCGAGCCTGCCTCGACCTGGTCGCCGCCCGCGGCAGGCGAGCCCTGCCCGCCGATCTCGGCCCGTCCAGCGAGCGCGCGGTACTCGACCAAGTGCCGCGCACCGACGTCGCTTGGCTGGGCCCCTACCCCGACAGCGGCCTCATCGAGGGCTGGCAGCACCCCGAGGCACGCTACGAGCAGCGTGAGGCCGTGGAGCTGGCTTTCGTCGCCGCCCTTCAACATCTTCCAGGCAACCAACGGGCTGCGCTGGTGCTGTGCGACGTCCTCGGCTACTCCGCTGCCGAGATCGCCACCATGATGGACACCTCGACCACCTCGGTGAACTCCGCGCTCGCGCGAGCCCGCAGGATCGTCGCGAAGAAGGCCCCCGCCCGCATCCAGCAGCAGACGCTTCGCACGATCGACGACGCGCGTGTGCGGGAGCTGGTCACCCGGTTCGCCACCGCGCTGGAACGCGGCGACGCCGACGCCCTGGTCGCGCTGCTCACCGAGGACGTCACTTGGTCGATGCCGCCGCTGCCGCACTGGTACCACGGCATCGCGGCGGTCACCGACTTCGCCGTGCAGGTTCCCATGACTCGCTGCCCGAGCTGGCGACACCGGCCGACCAGAGCAAACGGCCAGCCCGCCGTGGCGTTCTACCTCGGAGCCGACGCCTCCAGCCCACACGATGCCTGGTCGATCACGGTGCTGACCCTGCACGGCCGCTACATCGCCGAGATCACCTCATTCCTCGGCGCCGACCATTTCCGGCCCTTCGGGCTGCCCACTTCGCTGCCCTGAGCCCGCATAGTGGATCTGCGCTCATGACACCCCACCATTCACCATCCACCCAGAAGGCTCGCCCACCAGCGAGCACTGTCTTGGGCAACGGGGCTTGGCAATGAACTGCCCGAAACAGAGCACCCTCTTCTGCTGTGATGAGGTACGGCATCCCCTGGAGCGGGAGCCAGAACTGGGTGCTCTGCGCGCGGCGCGCGGCCCATCCGGCGCGATTGCGGGCCGCGCAGAGTCGGCATCGTTCGTCGCGGCTGATCATCCGCGCCGACCCCCTGGGATGAGACCATCGGGCCATGAGCCCGTCGGGCGTGGAGGCAAGGTTAATCGTGCTTTAGTTGGAATCTCGGTAAGAACGATGCTGTTGTCTTTGCTGTCTGGAACCAGGCGTCCCGACGGCGGCACAATCAGCACGTTCGCCATGACGGTGGCCGCGAGCGCCGCGGCGCTGGCGGTCGCCATCGTCCGGCTGCGCGCCAGGGAGATCTGACCACGAGGTCAAGCGGTGCGGGCGGTGCCGCCGTCTGGCTCAATGCCGTGCTCGCGGAGCAGGTCCCGCAGGCGATCAAGCTCACGGCGCGCTTGCTGGTTTTCCGCGATGACGGCCTGGATGTGCCGGCCGGGTTCCAGCTGGTCCTCCAGCCGCAGCTTGTCCGCACGCAGCTGCTTTTCCCGGTCGCGAAGCGCCGCGGCGCTGTCGAGGTCGCCCGCGTCGAACGCGGCCTCCTTCTGCCGCTGCACCTGGGTGAGCTGCTCTGCGGCCTCGGCCAGATCATCGACCAGCTGCCCCTGCCGGTCTGCCTGCTCGCACGTGCTGGTCAGCAGGCTCAGCACCCGTTCCCGGACCCCGGCGTGGTCGGCGCCGAGCCTGGCCAGCGCCTGGGCGGCGACGCTCTCGCCCTCGCGGAGCACGGCCAGCAGGAGGTGCTCGGTGCCGATGTCGTTGAGGGCCAGGAACTGCAGCATGGCCGCCAGCGCGACCTGCTGGTTGCCGCGCCGCAGCGGCCGGTGGCGCACGAGCGCATGCAGCAGCGCGGCGGCCTGGCTCGCCGGGTCGCCAGGTTCGCGGCCCGGCCGCGCCTGGGCCAGGGCGTGCTTGGCGGCGGCGGGGTCGAGCAGGTCGAGCACCTGGCCGGTGTCCAGCCCGAGCGTGCGGCCGGCGATGATGACCAGGTCAGCGAGCTCGAGCGCGATCACTGGTCGTCGTCCCGGAGCAGCTTGAGCGCCTGCTGGTGGCGGGCGAGGTTGTCGTCCAGCAGCCGCAGGAAGCGCTTGTCGCGGCGGCGCTGCTCGACCAGCTTGATGATGGCCTCGCGCACGACGTCGGAGACCGAGCGGCCCTCGACGTCGGCCACGGTCTGCAGGCGCTCGGCCAGGTCGTGGTCGAGGCGCAGCAGCAGGTTCTTGGTGCTACCTGGTTTCATCGGCATGGTGCTATCAAGATATCACCAGTCTGCGGGACAGGCTGGGTGGCACGGCCGAGCCCCGTCTCCCCCGTCTACGTCTCCCCCGTCTACGTCTCCCCCGTCCGCGTCTCCCCCGCCGCGCTGGCTAATCCGGTGGCGCGCCCGGCGGGCAAAGGCGGTATCCTCGGCAGTCACCTGGACAGAATTTGATGGCAGCTTGGCGACCAGGACAAAAACGCCTAAAGAGTCTCGCGCCACGTCCGCGCGTCTCTGGGTTACTCGAAGGAGCGCGGTGATGGCGAGTGCTGAGGTCATAAGGGACCTGCTCGACGAGCGGATCCTGGTCCTGGACGGCGCCTGGGGAACCGCCCTGCAGGGCGCCGGGCTCGCGGCGCAGGACTATCGCGGTGACCGGTTCCGCGACCACCCGCGCGACCTCACCGGTGACCCGGACCTGCTGAACCTGACGCGGCCTGACGTCATCCTCGGCCTGCACCGGCAGTACCTGGCGGCCGGCGCCGACATCGTCACCACGAACACGTTCACGGCGACCAGGATCGGCCAGGCCGACTACGGCCTGGAGGCCGCGGTACCCGAGATGAACCTGCAGGGAGCGCGGCTGGCCCGGCAGGCGGCCGACGAGGCGGGCGGTCGCCTGGTAGCCGGCTCGGTCGGGCCGCTGAATGTCACGCTGTCCCTGTCGCCGCGGGTCGATGACCCGGCGTTCAGGACCGTGTCATTCGACCAGGTCCGGGACGCGTACGCCGAGCAGATGGGGGCGCTGGCCGAAGGCGGTGTCGACCTGCTGCTCATCGAGACGATCTTCGACACGCTGAACGCGAAGGCCGCCATCGCGGCCGCGCGCGAGGTGGCGCCCGACCTGCCGCTATGGATCTCGGTCACGATCGTGGACCTGAGCGGCCGTACGCTGTCCGGGCAGACGGTGGAGGCGTTCTGGGCGGCCATCCAGCACGCGGACCCGCTCGTGGCGGGCGTGAACTGCTCGCTGGGCGCGGCGCAGATGCGACCGCACGTCGAGGAGCTGTCGCGGCTGGCGCATACCTACACCAGCTCTCACCCCAACGCCGGCCTGCCCAATGCGTTCGGCGGGTACGACGAGCAGCCGGCCGACACCTCCCGCCTGCTGCGCGAGTTCGCCGATGCGGGCCTGGTCAACGTCGTCGGCGGCTGCTGCGGGACCACCCCGGCGCATATCGAGCAGATCGCCCGCGCGGTGGCCGGGCTGCCGCCGCGCCCGGTGCCGGCCCCCCGGACACGGTCGCGGTTCAGCGGGCTGGAGCCGTTCGAGATCGGCCCGGACACCGGGTTCGTGATGATCGGCGAGCGCACCAACGTGGCCGGCTCGGCGCGCTTCCGGCGCCTCATTGAGGGCGGCGATAACCAGGCGGCCGCGGACGTGGCGCTGGAGCAGGTCCGCGGCGGCGCGAACCTGCTGGACGTGAACATGGATGCCGACCTGCTGGACGGCGAGCAGGCGATGACGGCGTTCCTGAACCTGATCGCCACCGAGCCCGAGGTGGCCCGGATCCCGATCATGATCGACAGCTCGCGGTGGAGCGTGCTGGAGGCCGGGCTGAAGTGCGTGCAGGGCAAGGGCGTGGTCAACTCGATCAGCCTCAAGGAGGGAGAGCAGGCGTTCCTCGAGCAGGCCCGCCGGGTCAGGGACTACGGGGCCGGCGTGGTGGTGATGGCCTTCGACGAGCAGGGCCAGGCCGACACCGTGGAGCGCAAGGTGGCCATCTGCGGCCGTGCCTACGACCTGCTCACCCAGCAGGCCGGGTTCGCGCCGCAGGACCTCGTCTTCGACCCGAACATCCTGGCGGTGGCGACCGGGATGGAGGAGCATAACGGCTACGCGAAGGCGTTCGTCGACTCGCTGCCGCTGATCAAGGAGCGCTGCCCGGGCGCGCACCTGTCCGGCGGCATCTCCAACCTGTCGTTCTCCTTCCGCGGCAACGACGTGGTGCGCGAGGCCATGCACTCGGCCTTCCTGTTCCACGCGATCCGCGCCGGGCTGGACATGGGGATCGTCAACGCCGGCCAGCTCGCCGTCTACGAGGACCTCCCCGCCGACCTGCTCGAGCTGGTCGAGGACGTCATCTTCGACCGGCGCCCGGATGCCACCGACCGGCTGATCGTCTTCGCCGATACCGTGCGGGGCTCGGGCACCCGGCGCGAAGTCGACCTGTCCTGGCGCGAGGCGCCGGTCGAGAAGCGGCTCGCCCATGCCCTCGTGCACGGCATCGTCGACTTCATCGAGGCCGACACCGAGGAGGCCAGGCTGCTCGCCGAGCGCCCGCTCGATGTGATCGAGGGGCCGCTGATGGACGGCATGAAGATCGTGGGCGACCTGTTCGGGTCGGGACGGATGTTCCTGCCGCAGGTGGTCAAGAGCGCCCGGGCGATGAAGCGCTCGGTGGCCTACCTCGAGCCGTTCATGCAGGCCGAGAAGGAACAGGCGCTGCGCGAGGGCCGGGCGGACGGCGGGCGGGCCCAGAGCAAGATCGTGCTCGCCACCGTCAAGGGCGACGTGCACGACATCGGCAAGAACATCGTCGGCGTCGTGCTCGCCTGCAACAACTACGAGGTCATCGACCTGGGCGTGATGGTCCCGGGCGCGAAGATCCTGGACACCGCGGTGGCCGAGGGCGCCCAGGCCGTCGGGCTGTCCGGGCTGATCACGCCCTCGCTCGACGAGATGGTCAACGTGGCCACCGAGATGCAGCGGCGCGGCCTGGAGCTGCCGCTGCTGATCGGCGGGGCCACGACGTCACGGCAGCACACCGCGGTCCGGATCGCCCCGGCCTACGAGCGCCCGACGGTGCACGTGCTCGACGCCTCACGCGTCGTCGGCGTGGTTTCCGATCTGCTCGACCCGGGCCGCGCCGCCGACCTCGACCAGCGCAACCGCGGCGAGCAGGAACGGCTGCGCCGGGAGCACGCGGACAAGCAGCGCCGGCCGCTGGTGGCGCTGTGGCAGGCCCGGGCGAACCGCGAGCAGGTCAGCTTTGACGACCTGCCCGTGCCCGCGTTCACCGGAGCCCGCGTGATAGCGCCCGACCTGCGGGAGCTCCGCGAGCTGATCGACTGGCAGTTTTTCTTCGCTGCCTGGGAGCTGAGGGGCAAGTACCCGGCCATCCTGGAACAGCCCGCGGCCCGCGAGCTGTTCGACGACGGGGTCGCCCTGCTCGACGAGATCATCGCCGGCGGCCTGCTGCAGGCGCGCGGGGTCTACGGATTCTGGCCCGCGCACGCGGACGGCGACGATATCGCCGTCGACGGCGGGCCACGCTTCCCCATGCTGCGGCAGCAGGCAGCGCGCGGCGACACGCGGCCGAACCGCTGCCTGGCCGACTACATCGCCCCGGCCGGCGACCATCTCGGCGCCTTTGCCGTCTGCGTCCACGGCGCGGAGGACCTGGCCCGCCGCTACGAGGATGCCCGCGACGACTACCGCGCGATCACCGTGAAGGCGCTCGCCGATCGCCTGGCCGAGGCCTGCGCGGAGCACGTGCACCTGCAGGCCCGCCGCGCCTGGTTCGAGCCGGACGCGGCGCCCAGGGTGGAGGACCTCCACAGGGAGCGGTTCCGCGGCATCCGTCCCGCGTTCGGCTACCCGGCCTCCCCCGATCACTCGGAGAAGACTAAGCTCGTGGATCTGCTGGACGCCGGCCGCCTGGGCCTGGCGCTCACCGAGTCGTTCGCCATGACTCCGGCCGCGAGCGTCAGCGGCCTTATCTTCGCGCACCCGCAATCGCGCTACTTCGCGGTCGGCCGGATCGCCCGCGACCAGGTCGAGGACTACGCGGCGCGCAAGGACGTCGCGGTGGCCGAGGCCGAGCGCTGGCTGCGGCCCAACCTCGGCTACGAGCCGCCTGCAGGAACCCCGGTCTAAGTGGACAACCGCGCGGCTGCTTGAACACTCGCATGAACGATCGCGGTTCTGTGATGAGCTATCTCGGCGCCTGCTTCACCGCGGGTTCCCCTGTCGCTGGGCCGCGATGGCCGCGAACTCGCCGGCGAGCTTCTGGTCGGCCTGCTCGGCCGTGAGGCCGAGGCCAGTGAGAGTGTGCGCCGCGTCGCCGTCGGCGAGCAGGATCCCGAGCAGCAGGTGCTCGGTCCCGACGTAGTTGTGGCCCAGGCGGAGGGCGGCCTTCACGGTCTCCCGCAGCACGGCCCGGCCGGCGTCGGTGAAGCGCAGATGGCGCAGGTCGTGCGGGTGCGGGTCGCCGACGGAGGCCGGCTCCAGGCGGAATGCGGCATAGACTTGCCCGTCGCTGAGGCCAGCGCCGTGGATGACCTTCGCCGCCAGCCCGTCAGGCTCGCTCAGCAGGCCGGCCGCGAGGTGCGCCGCGTCGATCAGTTCCGTTCCCGCGTTCCCGGCGACCTGGTCGGCCACGGCGAGCACGTTCCGGGCGCGCCGGGTGAACCGGGAGAAATCGGCGCTCTCCCAGTGCGAGACGAACCGCTGCTGCGCCGCCTGCTTGGACACGCCCATGCTGGCGCCGATCTGGCTCCAGGAGGCGCCCGAGCGCCGGGCCTGGTCCACGAAGTACCCGATCAGGGCGTCAGACTGCACCTCAAGCTGGGCTGAGACGCTGACGGCGTCCGAGAGGTTCTCCAGCGGACCCCCGCCGGGGTGCACCGCGGTGACGTAGGAGATCAGGTTGTCGAGTGAAATCGGAGGAGTCGCCATTCGTCAAGGATAGCTTGACGATCTGTGCGGGTCAACCGAAGGTTGACGAAGCTCGTGCGGCTGGTCGGCGCCGGAACACTGAGTCCAAATGGGCTTCAACGCCCCGTGCACTTCAGTTTCTTGCCCGGATCCGGGCAGAAAGTTGGCACTGGAGCCGCGCGGACGGCACGATGATGCGGTGCCTGAACACGATCTCATCGACCGGGTCGCGGGCTCCACCGGACTCACGCCCGGGGAGGCGGCCCGGGTCGTGGAGGACGTTCTGGCCTGGTATCGCGAGCCCGTCGAGGACTACGTGAGGCGGCGGCACGCCCACTACCGGCTCTACGGGAAGCGCAATACCGAGATCTTCCCGCTGATCGCCGGCGAACTGGCCACCCGGCTGGTCGCCGCGCCATCCCTGTCCGAACGTCAGCTGCGCCGGATCGTCTACGGCTGAGCCCAAGGAGCGTACCTGCATGTGCGGAATCGTCGGCTACGTCGGCAACCAGAACGCGGCTCCGGTCCTCATCGAGGGCCTGTCCCGCCTGGAGTACCGCGGGTACGACTCGGCCGGGATCGCGGTGCTGGGCTCGCGGGACGCCCAGGTGTTCCGCAAGGTCGGGCGGGTCCGCGACCTCGACGCATCGCTGCCCAGGCGCCTGGCTGGCAAGGTCGGCATCGGCCATACCCGCTGGGCCACGCACGGCCCCGCCACCGAGGAGAACGCCCACCCGCAGGCCAGCGAGGACGGCCGGATCAGCGTCGTCCACAACGGCATCATCGACAACGCGGCCGTGCTGCGCGAGCGCCTGGACGCCAGGGGGGTGAAGTTCAGCTCCGAGACCGACACGGAGGTCATCGCCCACCTCGTGGCCCGCTCCGAGGCGGCCACGCTCGAGGCGGCGGTCCTCGACGCGCTGTCCCGGATCACGGGAACGTACGCGATCGCCGTGCTCGACCAGCGGCACCCGGACCGGATCGTGGTCGCGCGCAACGGCTCCCCGCTCATCGTCGGCGTCGGCGACCACGAGATGTTCGTCGCCAGCGACCTCGCCGCCCTGGTCCGGCACACCACCTCGGTCGTCCACCTCGACGACGGCGAGCTGGCGACCGTGACCGCGTCGGGGTTCCGCACGTTCAGCCGGGACGAGGAGAACACCGCCAAGATCCCGACCACCATCGACATCGACCTGGAGGACGTGGGGCTCGCCGGGCACCGTCACTACATGCGCAAGGAGATCCTCGAGCAGCCGTCCACGATCGAGCGGATGCTGCGGGGCCGCCTGGACGAGCGCTTCGGCACCGCGCGCCTCGACGGGCTCAACCTCGGGCCGCGCGAGCTGCGCTCGTTCCGGCGGGTGAAGATCCTCGGCTGCGGCTCGGCGTACTACGTGGGCCAGATCGGCGCCGCGATGATCGAGGAGCTGGCCCGCATTCCGGCCGACGCGGAGCCCGCCTCGGAGTTCCGCTACCGGAACCCGATCGTCGAGCCCGACACGCTGTACGTCGCCGTCAGCCAGTCCGGGGAGACCGCCGACACCGCGTTCGCCGTGCAGGAGGTCAAGCGCAAGGGCGGGCGGATCGTGGGGCTGGTCAACGTGGTGGGCTCCACGATCGCCCGGGAATGCGACGGCGGGATCTACCTGCATGCCGGGCCCGAGGTCGCGGTCGCGTCGACCAAGGCCCTCACGCATATGGCCATCGGGTTCGCGCTGCTCGCGCTCAGCCTCAGCCGGGTCCGCGACCTGTCCATCGCCGACGGCCAGCGGATCATCGCGGGCCTGCGCAGCGTCCCCGGCCAGATCGAGAAGATCATCGCCGACGAGGACCACATCTCGGAGGTCGCCCGGGGGCTGGCGGGGGCTCAGAGCCTGTTCTTCATCGGCCGTGTCCGCGGGTTCCCCGTCGCCCGCGAGGGCGCCCAGAAGTTCAAGGAGATCTCCTACCGGCATGCGGAGGCCTACCAGACCAGCGAGCTCAAGCACGGCCCGCTGGCGCTCATCGACGAGAGCCTGCCGACCGTGGCCATCCTGCCCGACGACGAGCTCACCCACCGCAACCTCGCGGCCCTGCAGCAGATCGTCGCGCGCCGCGGCCCGCTCGTGGTCATCACCCATCCCGGCGTCGCACTGGGCGAGCTCGAGGCCCCGACCGTGACCGTGCCCAAGAACGAGCGCGAGCTCGACCCGATCCTGCTGACCGTGCCGCTGCAGATGATGGCGTACCACGCCGCCCTCGCGCTCGGTCACGACATCGACAAGCCCCGCAACCTCGCCAAGTCGGTCACCGTCGAGTAGACGCCCGGCCCGGTAGGCGCCGGTCCGGTTACGAGGACTCGACGACGAGGCAGATGGGTATGGTCGACGCCGAAGTCCCCCTTTCCAGCCTCCAGACAGCGAGCGCCAACCCGAAAGGAGGCAGCGCATCATGACGGACGCCAGCGACGCGGCACCGAAGATCCTCGACCTGCCCATCGGCTTGCATGCCACCGGGATGCGGCGGGAGTTCGACAGCCTCGGCGATGTCGAGGTCCCGGCCGACCGGTACTGGGGCGCGCAGACCCAGCGCAGCCTGGAGCATTTCAACATCGGCCACGACCGGATGCCGAAGGAGGTGTACCACGCCTACGGCTACGTGAAGAAGGCGGCGGCCCTGGTGAACACGCGCACAGGCCGGCTGCCCGCCTGGAAGGGCCAGCTGATCGAGCGGGTGTGCGACGAGATCATCAGCGGGGCCCTGGACGAGGAGTTCCCGCTGTACGTGTGGCAGACCGGCTCGGGGACGCAGTCCAACATGAACGTCAATGAGGTCATCTCCAACCGGTGCATCCAGCTCGTCGGCGGGACGCTCGGCTCGCAGCAGCCGGTTCACCCGAACGACCACGTGAACATGGGGCAGTCGAGCAACGACACATTCCCGACCGCCATGCACATCGCCGCCTACACCATGGCGACCCAGAAGACGATCCCGGCGCTCCGGCGGCTGCGCGACGCGTGCGAGCGCAAGTCGGGAAAGTGGGCTGAGGTCGTCAAGACCGGGCGGACGCACCTCGAGGACGCGATCCCGCTGACCGTCGGCCAGGAGTGGTCCGGCTACGCCGGCGCCCTCGACGACGCGATCGCCGAGGTCGAGCACGCGACCCGCGGCCTGCTGACCGTGGCCATGGGCGGCACGGCGGTGGGGACCGGGCTGAACGCCCCGCCCGGGTTCGGCGAGCAGGTAGCGGCCGAGATCGCGACGATGACCGGCGCCCGTTTCGAGACCGCGCCCAACAAGTTCACCGCCCAGGGCACCCTCGACCGCATGGTCCGGGCGCACGCCGGGCTCAAGGCGGCGGCGGTCACCCTGTTCAAGATCGCTAACGACCTCCGCTGGCTGGGCTCGGGTCCCCGTACCGGGATCCACGAGCTGATCCTGCCATCCAACGAGCCTGGGTCCTCCATCATGCCGGGCAAGGTCAACCCGACCCAGGCCGAGGCCATGCTGATGGTGGCCATCCAGGTCATCGCCTCCGACGTGGCGGTCACGATGGGCGGCGCCGAGGGCAACTTCGAGCTGAACGCGTTCCGCCCGGTGCTGATCAGCAACTACCTGCACTCGGCGCTGATCCTGGCCGACATGTGCGACCACTTCCGTAAGTTCATGGTCGAGGGCGCCGAGCTGAACGAGCCCAGGCTGAAGCAGAACATCGAGCGGTCGGTGATGATGGTCACCGCGCTGTCGCCGGTCATAGGCTACGACCAGGCGTCGGTGATCTCGCATTACGCCATCGACCACGACCTGACCCTCAAGCAGGCTGCCCTGGCCAAGGGGGTCAGCGAGGACCTGTTCGACCGGGTGGTCAACCCGATCGCCCTGACCCGCGGGGGCTCGGCCGACCTTCAGCCCAGCCCCGGGAAACGGTGACATGAGCCCGGTCCCCCCAGCTGCACCCTCATCCGCCGGCGGCGTGGAGGAAAGCAGAGAGGCAAGAGCGGCGCGGCGGGCCCGCCTAGCCGAGCCCCTGGGCCGGGCGGCGCTGATCGCGTCCGTCGGCGGGCAGCGGGGCTGGGCCGACTGGACTAACCCCGGCCACCGGCTGCGGCGGCTGCTGGCCGAGTTCATCGGCATGGCCGGGCTCACGTTCGTCCTGTCCGGCGGGGCCGCGGTCCTGGCCCGCTACGGCGGGCACCCCCTCCAGCCCTGGCAGACCGTGCTGGTGCTGTCGCTGGTCTCGGCCCTGTGGCTGGTGGTGGCGGTGTTCTTCCTCGGCGACATCTCGGCGCACTTCAACCCGGCGACGACGCTGGCGTTCGCGCTGCGCCGGGACATGGGCTGGGTCATGGCCGCGGTCTACTGGGTCGTCCAGTTCGGCGCGGCCATATGCGGTTCCCTGCTGGCCCGCGCGTTCTTCGGCCCGGCGGGGCACCTGGCCGCCACCATGCCCAAGCCCGGCCAGTCCTGGCAGGCCGCCGCGTTCGAGGCTGTGCTCACGTTCGGCCTGGTGCTGATGATCCTCAACCTGGCCAACGGTCCGAAGCTCAACGGCCCGTTCGTGCCGCTGGCTGTCGGCGCCTACATCCTGGCCTGGGGCACGATGGGCGGGCCGTACGAAGGCGCCTCGATGAACCCCGCCCGGAGTCTCGGGCCAGACGTCGCGCTGGCCGACCTGTCCACCTGGTGGGTGTACCTGATCGGGCCGGTGGCGGGCGCGGTGATCGCCGTGGGCGTGGCCTACGTGCTCCGCGGGCCCGCCCGGGTGCAGGAGGCCAGCGCCGCCGAGGGAATTCCCCTGCACCGCACCACCTGAGGCTGAACGCAGCAGGCACTGTCCCGCCCGGTACGGTGCCGTGCATGGTCTCTTACCGTCAGCCGGGAACCGTGCTCACCGACCACGCCTTCACCGTCCCCCTGGATCACGCCCGGCCCGGCGGCGAGCAGGTCCGGCTGTTCGCCCGGGCGGTGGTCGCGGCGGACAAGGCGGCGGACGACCTGCCGTGGCTGCTGTTCCTGCAGGGCGGGCCCGGGTTCGGGTCTCCGCGGCCCGTCGGCCGGGAGAGCTGGCTGGACCGGTCGCTGAGCGACTACCGGGTGCTGCTGCTCGACCAGCGCGGCACCGGGCGCTCCTCCCCCGCCAGCCGGCGCACGCTGGCGGGGCTCGGCAGCGCCAGCGCCCAGGCCGAGTACCTGTCGCACTTCCGGGCCGACGCGATCGTCGCCGACGCCGAGCTGATCCGCAAGGAACTCGCGGGCGACGAGCCGTGGAGCGTCCTCGGCCAGAGCTTCGGCGGCTTCTGCACGGTCAGCTACCTGTCGCTCGCGCCGGAGGGCATCCGCGAGGCCCTGATCACCGGCGGCCTGCCCGGTCTGGACGCGTCGGCCGACGAAGTGTACCGGGCGACGTATCCGCTGGTGGCGCGCAAGAACGCGGAGCACTACGCGCGCTACCCGCAGGACGTCGAGCTGGCGATGGACATCGCCAGGGAGCTGGCGGCGGGAAAGACCCGGCTGCCCAGCGGCGCGCCGCTGACCGTGCAGGCGTTCCAGTCCCTCGGCCAGATGCTCGGCACCAGCACCGGCACCCACACGCTGCACTACCTGCTGGAGAACGCGTTCGCGGGCGGCGAGCTGTCCGACGACTTCCTGTACCAGGCGCAGGCGCGCCTGACGTTCTCGTCCGGCCCGCTGTACGCCCTGGTGCACGAGGCCTGCTACGCCCAGGGCGGAGCCACCGGCTGGGCGGCGCAGCGCGTCCGGGCCGAGTTCGGTGAGTTCGACGCCGGGGCCGCGCTGGACGGTGACGGCCCGCTGCTGTTCACGGGCGAGATGATCTACCCGTGGATGTTCGATAACGACCCGGTGCTCGCCCCGCTGGCCGAGGCGGCGGAGATCCTGGCCGGGCGAGATTCGTGGCCGCCCCTCTACGACGCCGACCGGATGCGGGCCAACGACGTGCCCGCCGCTGCCGCCGTCTACGTCGACGACATGTACGTGCCGCTGCAGCTCTCGGTGCCGACGGCCCGTGCCATCCGGGGCCTGAGGCCGTGGATCACGAACGAGTACGAGCACGACGGCCTGCGCGTCAGCGGCGGCAAGGTCCTGGACCGCCTGATCGCCATGGTCCGCGGCAACGCCTGACGGCGCGCTCGCCGCGCCCGGCGGCCCGAGGACGACACGGGCCTCGGCCACCAGGCCGCGGGGTGTGCGTCAATCAGGCTAACCCGAGAGGAGCAGGCCGATGCCGGACGCCGTCTCCCGGTTCTCCCGGGTGGCCGGCCAGTACGACGCGGTCCGGCCGCGACCGCCCGCCGACCTGGTCAGCGTGATCGCGCAGTGGGCCGGCGCGGCCCGCCCGGACGTGGTGGACCTGGGCGCCGGCACCGGCCTGTCCACCGTGATCTGGGCCGGCCGCGCGCGGCAGGTCACCGCCATAGAGCCGTCCGTCGCCATGCGGCAGCTCGCCGGGCGCCGGATCGCCGCGGCCGAGATGGAGTCCGCAACGCGGTTCCTGCTGGCCGACGCGACGGCGGAGGACACCGGGCTGGCGGACGGCTGTGCCGACGTCGTGACCGCGAGCCAGGCGATGCACTGGTTCGACCCCGACCGCGCGCTGCCGGAGATCGCCCGGCTGCTGCGTCCCGGCGGCGTGCTCGCGGCGTACGACTGCGACTGGCCGCCGTGCGTCGACTGGGAGACCGAGGCCGCCTGGGAGGCGGTCGTCGGCCGGGTCGACAATCTGCAGGCCCGGCGCGGCCTGCCCGTCCTGCATGGCGGCAAGGATCACGCGGAACGGATACGGGCCAGCGGCCTGTTCCGGCACTGCGCCGAGATCGCGGTGCACGGGCGCGAGCAGGGCGACGCGGAGCGGCTGGTCGCCCTGGCCCTCAGCGCGATCGGCCGTGCCGCCGAGTTCCTCGCCCGCGGGTCCACCGAGGACGAGCTCGGCCTCACGGCGCTCAGCGAGGTGGCGGCCCGGCGGCTCCGGCAGCCGCAGACCTGGTGGTGGACCTACCGGATCAGCCTCGCGGTTAGGTAGTTGCCATCAAGCAACTTATTCGCGATACACTCTAGCGAGTGCGGACGATCGCTGAACGAGGCCAGCCCGGCAGCAACGGGTCCCGGAGTTCCGGTGACCGCTACAAGTGGATAGCGCTCTCCAACACCACGCTCAGCATGACGATGGCCACGATCGACGGGTCGATCGTGATCATCGCGATGCCCGCCATCTTCCGCGGCATCCACCTGAACCCGCTCGCCTCCGGCAACATCAGCTATCTGCTGTGGATGATCATGGGCTACCTGCTGGTCCAGGCGGTCCTGGTGGTGAGCCTCGGACGGCTCGGCGACATGTTCGGCCGGGTCCGCATCTACAACCTCGGCTTCGTCGTGTTCACGGTGGCCTCGATCGGCCTGTCCCTTGACCCGCTGACCGGCGGCGGCGGCGCGCTCTGGCTGATCGGCTGGCGGGTGGCGCAGGCGTTCGGCGGGGCGATGCTTATGTCCAACTCGGCCGCCATCCTCACCGACGCGTTCCCCGCGAACCGGCGCGGCATGGCCCTCGGCGTCAACCAGATCGCCGGGATCTCCGGGCAGTTCGTCGGGCTCCTGCTCGGGGGGCTGCTGGCGGCGTGGGACTGGCGCGCGGTGTTCTGGATCAACGTGCCGATCGGCGCGTTCGGCACGGTCTGGGCCTACCGCAGCCTGCACGAGCTCGCGACCACCCGGCGGGCGCGCATCGACTGGGCCGGGAACGCGACCTTCGCCGCGGGCGCCGGGATCCTGCTGGCGGCCATCACCTACGGCATCCAGCCCTACGGCGGGCACGCCACCGGGTGGACCAGCCCCTGGGTGCTCGCCGGCCTGGCCGGCGGCGTCGCGCTGCTGATCGGGTTCGGGATCATCGAGACGAAGATCGCAGAACCGATGTTCCAGATGAGCCTGTTCAAGATCCGCGCCTTCGCGGCCGGGAACGCGGCGAGCCTGATGGGATCCATCGCGCGCGGCGGCCTGCAGTTCATGCTGGTCATATGGCTGGCGGGGATCTGGCTCCCGCTGCACGGCTACGACTACCTGGCCACGCCGCTGTGGGCCGGAATCTACATGCTGCCGCTCACCGCGGGATTCCTGATCGCGGGCCCGATCTCCGGAACCCTGTCGGACCGGTACGGCCCGCGCCCGTTCGCCACCGCCGGGCTGCTGGTCGCCGCGTGCGCGTTCGCCGGCCTGATGCTGCTGCCGGTCGACTTCCCCTACTGGGCGTTCGCGCTGATCATCTTCGGCAACGGGCTCGGGTCCGGCCTGTTCGCCTCGCCCAACACCTCAGCGATCATGAGCGCCGTTCCGGCCAGGTACCGCGGCGCCGCCTCGGGGATGCGCTCCACATTCCAGAACTCGGGCATGTCGCTGTCGATCGGCATCTTCTTCTCGCTGATGATCGCGGGCCTGGCGGCCACGCTGCCGCGCACCCTGACCAGCGGGCTGCGGGCGCAGGGCGTCCCGCTGAACGTCGCCTCGCACGTCGCCCACCTGCCGCCAGTGAGCACGCTGTTCTCCGCGCTGCTCGGGTATAACCCGGTGCGCAGCCTGCTCGGGCCATCCGGAGTGCTGTCCAGGCTGCCGCAACGCAACGCGGCCGTGCTGACCGGAAAGCAGTTCTTCCCGCACCTGATCTCGGGCCCGTTCCACCACGGCCTGATCATCGTGTTCGGCGCGGCGATCGCGATGTCGGTAGCCGGCGCGCTCGTCTCGCTGCTGCGCGGCGGCCAGTTCTACTACGACGAGGAGGGACCGGCCGATCAGCCGTCCCGGGCGCGGCCGGACGTGACCGCCACGCTCGGCGTGAGGTCCGACGTCCAGAACGGGGACGGCGGGGCTGGCACGGCGGCCTCCCGCACCTTCTCCTGAGCCTCTGGCCAGCACCCCTCGACGGCCTCGATGGCCTGGGTGACGCACTGACCGAGATGATCTTCGCCACGGCGGGCTCGAGCGCTTACACTGGGCTCGTGCCACGATACGAATACCGCTGCCGCGCCTGCGGCGACACTTTCGAGCGGACGCGCCCGATGAGCGAGTCGTCTGCTCCCTGCACCTGTCCCCAGGGCCACGACGACACCGTGAAGCTGCTGTCCACGGTCGCGGTCGGCGGCCGGGCAGGCTCCGCGGCGCCGACGGCGCAAGCCGGCGGCGGCTGCTGCGGCGGTGCCTGCGGCTGCGGCTGACCGCCAGCTGAGCTCATCCCGGACGGGAGCCGGGCCGGCGGCGGTGGCCTTACATATCCACATATCCGTCATATGGCGTTACTTGCGCGTAACATACCGCTAATAGCGTTGCGTCTTCTCGATCTACCCCGCGGCCAGGCCTCCATGATCACGAAAGCCGCCTGCCCGCCCGCCGCCCGCGTGAGTCACGGGTTGCATCAGCTCGGCCCGCACGGCAGTGAAGCATCTGGCGCGAAGGAGAGGATGCGTCATGGAGATCGGTGCGCGGGACTGGTTCGAAGCGCGTTCCTTCCACCACCGGGACTTCGCCGGCCTGGCGGAGCCGCCCGCAGCCGGGGCGCGGTCGCCGGCCACCGTGAGCCTGGTTCTCCCGACACGCAATGTCGCGGAGACCATCGGCCCGATCCTGGATGAGATCACCCGCCTGAACCTGCGCAGCCGGCTGGTCGACCAGGTCATCGTGGTGGACGCCGACTCGACCGACGGCACCAGCGCGATCGCCCGGGAGTGGGGCGTAGAGGTGTACTCGGAGAACGAGCTGCTGCCGGAGTACGGGATCGCCCGCGGCAAGGGTGACGCGATGTGGCGCAGCCTGTCGGTGGCCAGGGGCGACATAGTGATGTTCGCCGACGCGGATACGAGGCACTTTGGCGAGCATTTCGTCTACGGCACCCTCGGGCCGCTGCTGACCGTGCCGGGCCTGCGCTTCATCAAGGCCGCCTACCGGCGCCCGTTCACCGACACGTCGGTCCCGGTCGTCGACGGTGGCGGCAGGGTTACCGAGCTCATGGCCAAGCCGCTGTTCAACTTCTTCTGCCCGGAACTCGCCGGCTTCGTTCAGCCCCTGGCCGGCGAATTTGCCGCGCACCGGGACCTGCTATGCAAGATTCCCTTCCTGACCGGCTACGGAGTGGAACTCGGGGTCCTGGTGGACGTGCTGCGGGAGGTCGGGCTGCCCGGGATGGCGCAGGTCGATCTCGGCGTCCGGCACAACCGCCACCAGCCGCTGTGGGACCTGACCCGGATGAGCTACACCGTGCTCCGGGCCATGATGCGCCGCATGGAGGTGCCGGACCGCGCGCCCGCCGCGCCCGAAATCCCCGGCATCATGGAGTTCCGCCCGCCCGAGGGGTACCTGCACGCCGTGGCGGCCGAGGAAGGGCTGCGGCTCGACACCTACCCGGACGAGCTCATCGAGCGGCCGCCCATGGCCGGGGTGCTCGCAGCGGACCGCGAGCGGGACACGGTGGCCTAGCCATGGCTAGGCGGAGAAGCGCTCGACCTGGCGCATCTTGTTGGTCGCGTCGAGCGCCGCGACCTTGTAGGACTCCGCGAGCGTGGGGTAGTTGAACACGGCATCGACGAGGTAGTCAATGGTGCCGCCGCAGCCCATTACCGCCTGGCCGATATGCACGAGCTCGGTGGCCCCGGTGCCGAACACGTGCACGCCGAGCAGCGTGCGGTCCTCCGGCGAGACCAGCAGCTTGAGCACCCCGTAGGAGTCACCGATGATCTGCCCGCGGGCCAGCTCGCGATAGCGGGAGACGCCGACCTCGAACGGCACGCACTCCTGCGTGAGCTGGTCCTCGGTCCTCCCGATGAAGCTGATCTCGGGCAGGCTGTAGATCCCGATCGGCTGCAGCATGTGCGCGGCGTGCACCGGCTCGCCGCAGGCGTGGTGCGCCGCCAGGCGGCCCTGCTCCATGGACGTGGCGGCCAGGGCGGGAAAGCCGATGACATCGCCGACGGCGTAGATGTGCGGAACCGCGGTGCGGTAGAACTCGTCCACCTTGATCCGGCCGCGCTGGTCCGCAGCCAGCCCCGCCGCCCCGAGATCGAGGTCGTCGGTCATGCCCTGGCGGCCCGCCGAGTACAAGACGGTGTCCGCGGGGATCCGCTTGCCGCTGGCCAGCGACGCGATCGCGCCCCCCGGCCTGGCCTCGACTGCGGACACGGTCTCGCCGAAGCGGAACGTCACCGCGAGGTCGCGCAGATGATACTTCAGCGCCTCGATCACCTCGAGATCGCAGAACTCCAGCATCCGGTCGCGCTGCTCGACGACCGTCACCTTGGTGCCCAGCGCAGCGAACATCGACGCGTACTCGATCCCGACCACCCCCGCGCCGGCCACCAGCAATGACCGCGGGACCCGCTCCAGGTGCAAGATCCCGTCCGCGTCGATGATCGTTTTCTCGTCGAAGGCCACGCTGGCGGGCCTGGCCGGCTTGGTGCCCGTCGCGATCACGATGTTCTGGGCGCTGACCTGGCGCGGCCGGCCCTCGCCGTCATCGACCTCGACGGTGGTCGGACCGGTGAAGCGGCCGGTCCCGGCCAGGATCGTGACCCGGTTGCGGGACAGCTGGCTGCGCACCACCTCACTCTCCCGGCCGACCACGTGCTGGGTCCTGGCGGTCAGGTCGGCGATGGTGATGTCGTCCTTGACCCGGTAGCTCTGCCCGTACATCTCGCGCTGGTCCAAGCCGGTCAGGTAGAGCACCGCCTCCCGGAGCGTCTTGGACGGGATGGTGCCGGTGTTCAGGCACACCCCGCCGAGCATGCGCGGCCGCTCGACGATCGCGACCCGCCGCTCCAGCTTGGCCGCGGCGATCGCGGCCTTCTGCCCGCCGGGCCCGGATCCGATAACCACGAGGTCGAAGTCGTGCACGCTCCCAGTGTGACCATGTCAGTCGGCCTTTGAAAGCCTGTACACCCCGGGCAGGCCGCTGAAATCAGGCCGGCCGTGCGCCCAGGTAGCCTGACGCCATCAGCCCCGCCGAGCCGCCGGAGGTCCGCGATGCCGCCCATCAGTGCCGAGCGCTGCTACGCCGAGATCGAGGCCAGCACCGATACCCTCGCCCGGCTGGTCGACGGCGCCGACCTGACCAGGCCGGTACCGACCTGCCCGGACTGGACGCTGCGGCAGCTGGCCACCCATGTCGGCCGCGCGCACCGGTGGGCGGCCGAGATCGCCGCGACCCGGTCCGCCGAGATGATCCCGTTCCGCCAGGTGCCCGACGGCAGGATCCCTGGCGACCCGGCCCAGCACGCGCCGTGGCTTCGGGCCGGGGCAGCGCGGGTCATCGAGGCGGTGCGCGAGGCGGGCAGCGACCCGGTGTGGGCCTTCGACGAACTCCGACCGGCCAGCTTCTGGGGCCGCAGGATGGCGCACGAGACCGCGGTGCACCGGGCCGACGCCGAGCTGGCCTCGGGCCGCGAGGCCTCCTTCGATCCGGATCTGGCCGCGGACGCCATCGACGAGCGGCTCGGCTTCCTGTCCGGCCCGATCCACGGCGGCCAGGACCCGCGCCTCAGCGCGCTGCCCGACGGCGGGGTCCTGCACGTCCACGCCACCGACGACGGCCTGGACGAGGCCGGCGAGTGGCTCGTGCGCCGCGAGGGACCCGAGCTGACGGTGGGGCACGGCCACGGCAAAGGCGACGTCGCGCTGCGCGGCCCGGCCGCGCGGCTGCTGCTCGTGCTTGTCCGGCGGGTGCCGCCGGATGACCCTCAGGTCCAGGTCGTGGGTGACGCCGCGCTATTGACCGGCTGGCTCGCCGGCACGCCGTACTGATCGCTCACAGCCACCCGACGCGGGCGCCTTCCGCCGGCTCGCCACCTGGAGGCACCGCGACCAGGTCGCCAGGAGGCACTCCGAGCTCGCCGCCGCGCACCTTCCGCAGCAGGCGGTCGACCGTGTCCATGATCTCGGGCAGGCAGGCACGCAGGCTCCTGGCGTCGGCCGCCGTCACGTCGTCGGCCGGGAGGCCTGCGCGCTCGAGCAGTCCTTCGAGATCGGAGAGCTGGCCTGCCACCCACTGCACCGGGCGTGCCGTCAGGTCGGCGTCGAACACGCGCTTACCGGGCTCCCAGCCGCGGAAGGCCGGGTGGTGGTGCGCCCGGTCCAGGCTGCCCGGCGGCCCGGCCGCGGCCTCCAGGAGATCCGCGCGCCAGACCGGCCGGCCGACCTCGATCGGCCGCGCCGAGTAGATGGAGCCCTGCAACTCGCCGCGCTCGAGCAGCCGGACCTCGAGGCGGACGCCGCGCTCGGCGCCTTCCTGACCGGGCAGCGGCGTCGGGATGACGATGTACATGTCGCTGGCCACCACGCCGACCCGCTCGAACCCGAATGCATAGAGCATGGCGCCTCCTGAGATCACCTGGCCTACCAGACCATGTTCCCTGGGCGGGTACTGCTTCGCCAGTTTCGGCCGGTGCCTCCTGGCGGGCCTATCTCGGGTCGGGCCGGTCGATGTTCCAGTGGCGGGTAACCGAGAGCAGCCAGGGGAACTCCTCACTGCCCGGCCGCAGCAGGAACCGGCTGACGACGCGCTGCCCGCCCTCGTAGTCGCCGTAGAGCAGGTCGACGGTCAGCGGCTCCCGGTTGATGATCGCCTTCCGGGCCGCGTCGAAGTCGGGATGCGCGGGATCGCGCAGCCCGCCCTGCCAGAAGCCGGTGTCCCCGGACGGGACGTAGAGGTCCCGCGTCTGGCGGGTAAACCTCTCCAGGTCGCAATGCTCGTCGTCGCGGTAGTCCCCCGCGTGGAACAGCCAGCCGTGCAGCACGCCGATCCCGCTGCCGGCGTTGCGCAGCGACGTGGCGAGATAGACCACCCCGTTCTCCTCCTGGACTACCGCCCCGCCGCCGCGGAGCATGGCGTGCCAGCCGTCCCCGAAGAACACCTTCTGCCCGCCGTCGTCCAGCCGGGACGGCACCAGCAGGGGGCGCAGCCCGGCCAGGAGGGACCGCTCGGCCGCGCGGGCCGCCCGGTTAGCCGAACGCACGGCGGCGAACGTCGCCACGGCCAGCACGAGCGTTCCGAACCCGGTGACCAGCGAGGAGGCGGTCGTCCACATAGCGCTCTCAGCCTAGGCGTATCCGGCGACAGGCGGATGAACAGCGCGCAGGCAGCCTACGGGAAGTGTCGGCTCGCAGTAGTCTGCGGGCGTAGTGCACTGCTAGAGTGTAAACGCCGAGTTAATCACCAATGTCCATTTGTCAAACTCGTCGATAACATTCATCGACGCTATCGTGAGGTTGTATTTTGCGGAGCGTCCTGCGCCAGTTCGTGCTCAACGGGGACGCCGGGTCAGACCCCGATGAGATCCTGAGGCTGCCGGGATCGGCCTTTGCGGTGTCGGACGGAACCAGGCCCATAACGCTGCGGCGGCTGTGGCTGGACACCTTCGACTGGCGGCTC
>Ga0209647_1001331_pt1 | contig 21335 bp, 20 predicted proteins | sample GraSoi_2013_60cm_FD_185827 | JGI IMG/M metagenome (GOLD analysis project Ga0209647, IMG submission 185827) | Grasslands soil microbial communities from the Angelo Coastal Reserve, California, USA - Sample 9_17_2013_60cm (SPAdes) (version 2) | ecosystem: Environmental > Terrestrial > Soil >... | reverse complement strand
AGCCCCTGGAGTGCGGTATCGCCGGTTGTGTCTCTCTCCCCGCAAGAGCGGGGAGAGAAACGGAGTTCGGGTCGCCTCCGTGCGCAGCGCAACAATGAGTGTCGACGAACGCGCAACGATCTCGGTGTGCTCCCCTCCCCCTTGTGGGGAGGGGTTGGGGGTGGGGGTCGCACGATTCTGCGTAGGCGGCACCACCGAAATCTCACTGCACGACCCCCCTCCCCACCCCTCCCCCACAAGGGGGGAGGGGGCAGACCGAGTTCGCCGCTCGCATTGATTCCACTTCACCTGAAGCCGCTTTAGATGGTCGCTTTCGCCAACATTCTCCTCGGCGGCGTGTTTCACGCCGCCGTGTTGTTCTTGGTCGCCGCAGGGCTGCAGCTCGTTTTCGGAGTGCAGAAGATCCTCAATCTTGCCTGCGGCTCGTTCTACGCGCTTGGCGCCTATTTCGGCGTGAGCGCCATCGGTTACGCCATCGCCGCCGGCCTTTCACCCTGGCTGATCATGCCCGCCCTGCTCCTCGCCGGAGTTGCGCTCGGCTTCATCGGGCCGCCGATCGAGCGCCTGCTGCGCACCGTCTACGGCCGCGACGACAGTCTCCAGCTGCTGCTCACGTTTGCGCTGGTGCTGATGTTTCAGGACGTGTTTCGGTTCGTGTGGGGCTCGAACCCGCGCTCGCTCGACAGCGCCTACCTCATCTACGGCGTGATCAACGCGCGCGAGTTCAGCGTGCCGGTCTACAATCTGCTGGTCATTGCAGCGGCGATCGCCACAGCGGCCGGCTTCGGAGCGCTTCTTCAGCACACCAATTACGGGCGCATTCTGCGCGCCACCGCCGAGAACCGCGCCATGGCCGAGGCTTTGGGCGTCGACGTGCGGCGGCTTTATGCGGTGGTGTTCACCATCGGCGCGGTACTCGGTACCACCGCCGGCGCACTGGTGGTGCCGACCGCCGCGGCGTCTCTCGACATGGCGATCGATTTCGTCATCGAGGCGTTCGCCGTCGTGGTGATCGGCGGGCTCGGCTCGATGCGCGGCGCGCTCGCCGGCGCGCTGATCGTGGGGCTCATTCGCGCCTATGCCATCATGCTCTATCCCGAGGCCGAGGTGCTCGCGATCTACGTGATCGTGATCGCGGTGCTGCTGCTGCGGCCGGCGGGCCTGTTCGGGAGGCCGGTGACATGACGCGCGCACCGGCCGCGATCATCATAGTGGCAGCAACCATCGCGTTCGCGCTGCTGCCGCTCGTGGCGCCGTCCTATTACGCGAGCCTGATGATCCCCTTCTTCGGCTACGCGATCGCGCTGCTCGGATTCAACCTGCTCTTCGGCTACACCGGGCTACTCTCGTTCGGCCATGCCATGTTTCTCGGCTTCGGCGCTTATGGCGCCGCGGTGCTCGCCGGCGTGCTGGGCATCAAGTCGTTCGAGGCCGTCCTGTTCGCGGTCATCCTGCTTGCCGCGCTCGCGGCCGTCCCGATCGGCCTTCTGTGCATGCGCTATGTCGGCATCTTCTTTGGCATGCTGACGCTCGCCTTCGGCATGCTGTTCTACTCGTTTCTGTTCAAGTTCTATCACCTCACGGGCGGCGACAGCGGCATGCGCATCCCGCGCATGAACATCATCGGTCTCGAATTCGCGCACTACAACAAGATCGAATTTTTAGCGGGCCCATTCTACTACTATTGTCTCGCCCTCCTCGGCATTGCCGCCTTTGTGATGTGGCGCATCGTGCATTCGCCGTTCGGGCTGCATCTCAAGGCCGTGCGCGACAACCCCCGCAAGGCGGAGTACCTCGGCGTTCATGTGCACCAGTTTCGCTTCGCCGCCTTCGTGATCTCGGCCGCCTACGGCGCTGCCGGCGGGGCGATCCTCGGCTTTCGCATCGGCCTGGCCGACCCCGAGCTGGTCTACTGGACGCAGTCGGGCCAGCTCGTGTTCATGGCGGTGCTCGGCGGCTTCTCCAACTTTTTCGGCCCGATCATCGGCGCGCTCGCCTTCACGCTGCTGCAGGATCAGCTGCAGTCCCTGACGCAGTACTGGCGCTTCATCCTCGGTGCCGTTCTTGCCGTCATTGTCATCGGATTTCCTGGCGGACTTGCCGGCCTCGCCGACGATCTGCGCTGGCGGCAAGCGCGGAAGTCGCCATGACCGCGCTCCTCGAGACCAGAACCGTCAGCAAGTATTTCGGCGAATTGCGCGCCTTGAGCGATGTCAGTATCGCCATAAAGGCGCACGAGCTCGTCTCGGTGGTCGGGCCAAACGGCGCCGGCAAGACCACCCTGGTCAACCTGCTCACCGGGCTCCTGACCCCGACCGCGGGCGAGGTGCTGTTCATGGGCGAGAGCATTGCCGGGATCGGGCCGGTGCGGCTCGCCGAACGCGGCCTGGTGCGTTCGTTCCAGCTGATCCAGATTTTCCCGCAGCTGACGGTGGCGGAAACCATCGCCGCCGCCGTGGTCTCGCGGCAAGGGAAGCGATGGCGGCTGTTGGCACCCCTCGCATCCGACCACGCGGTGGGCGCGCGGGTGGCGCAAGTCGCAGAAATCTTCGGCCTGCAGCATCGGCTTGCGAGGCCCGCCGCAACCTTGTCGCAGGGTGAAAAGAAGTTGCTCGACGTGGCCTCGGCGTTCGCGCTCGATCCGCGCGTCATCCTGCTCGACGAGCCGACCTCCGGGGTCTCCACCGCCGAGAAGCACGGCATCATGACGACGCTGATCGCGGCGGCAAAGCGCGCCGGTGTGCAGAGCATCCTGCTGGTCGAGCACGATATGGATCTGGTTGCCGCCTATTCGCATCGGATCATCGCGCTGGCGGAGGGCTGCGTGCTGGCGGACCTGTCGCCGGCGCAGTTCTTCGCCGATCCGCGCCTGATCGAGAGCGTGGTCGGCAAGCGTATGGGGTAGCGATGCTGACGGTGCAGAATCTGACCGTGGACGTCGAAGGCAGCCGCGTGCTGCGCGGCATCTCCTTCGAGGTCAAGGCGGGCGAGCTCATCTACCTGGTCGGCCGCAACGGCGCGGGCAAGACCACGAGCCTGCGCACCATCATGGGTTTTCGCAAACCCGCAGCCGGCTCGCGCATTACCTTCGAGGGTGTGGATCTCGCCGGGCTGCGCCCATACCGGATCGCGCGGCTGGGTATCGGCTTTGCGCCGGAGGAGAGCGAGGTCTTCGGCGAGCTCACGGTCGCGGAAAACATCGCGCTGCCGACCTGGACCCATCCGCAGGCGCGGGAGGCCGAGGCGCGGATCGAGCAGGCCTACCGCGTGTTCCCGCAGCTCGAGCGCTACCGCACGCGCGGCGGCCACGCGCTCTCCGGCGGCGAACGCAAGATGGTGTCCATCGCGCGCGCGCTCGCGCTCGGCCCGAAATTGCTGCTGCTGGATGAACCGACCGAGGGCCTATCGCCCGTTATCGTGCCCGCGATCATCCAGGGTCTCGCCAATATCCGCGCCTTCGGCCACGCGGTCTTCATCGCCGAGTCCAACATCCACCATGTGCCGGATTTCGCGGACCGGCTCTACGTCATCGAGCGGGGCGAGATCGTCTTTGCCGGCGCCCCGCAGCTCGCCGCCAAGGATCCGGCGGTGGCGCGCATCGTCGGCGGAACTCCGCCGGGAGGCGGCGCGGACGCGATTGAAGCGCCTCCCACGGTGTGATAGATGTGTGATATATCAGATGGGGCCCGTTCGACGTGACAACAATCGGCGGCTTTGCGCCGGCGTAGGAGAGACGAGAATGATCAGCCAGCGACAAATCGAATTCCGGCAGGAGTATCGCTCGCGCATCATGGGATGGTACGACGGCTACTTCCACGTGGCGATCATCTACGCCATGGGCGCGGCGGCGTTCTACATCTATATCGAGCACATCCACGACGTGACCGCGCTCGAGTGGCTGACCGTCCCACTCACTTTCCTCTTCACCAACTTGTTCGAGTGGGCAGTGCACAAGTACGTCATGCACCGGCCGGTGAACATCAAGGGGCTGCGCTCGATCTATGAGCGTCACACGCTCAACCATCATCAATTCTTCACCGACCAGGAGATGCGCTTCCGCGACCACAAGGACTGGCGCGTCACCGTATTCCCTCCCTACGCGCTGGTCGTGTTCATCCTGATGTCGCTGCCGATCGCCGTCATCCTCGGTCTGTCGCTGTCGCCCAACGTCGGCTGGTTGTTCATGTGCGTGACCACGGGCATGTATCTGATCTACGAGTTCATGCACTTCTGCTGCCACGTCGACGAGAACTGGTTCGTGCGCAATTGTCCCTTCGTCAACTCGCTGCGGCGCCACCACACCGCGCACCACAACGGCCGGCTGATGATGGAAGTGAACATGAATCTGACCTTCCCGATCGCCGACTGGCTGTTCGGCACCTCCGATCTCGACCGCGGGCTCGCCGGCCATCTGCTCAACGGCTACGACACGCGCTTCCTGAAGAGGAATCTGCGCGCCGTCCCGCCGCGTCCGGATGAGGTAGCGGTGGTGCCGGTCGGCGCCAACTAACGGAAAGGCGCGCCGCCATGCCGAACGACGTCAAAGCCGCAGTCTCCGCCGTCACGCTCGTCGTGGCCGCGGTGCTGGCGTTCTGGAGCGGCTCCCCGATCCGGCCGGAGTTGTCGATCTTCGTCGTCATCATCGCCGTATTCATGGTGGCGGCCATGTGGGTCTTCCCGGAAGCCGGCGTCAAAAAAGGCGACGTGAGGAAGGCGGAGTAGTCCGTTTCGTGGGCGGCGCATGACCCTGCACTACCAGGCGGCCGTGCTGCACGAGGCGCGCAGCGCGCTTCGGGTCGAGAGGGTCGCCGCTGCGCCGCTCGCGCCATCCGACGTGCTGGTGGGCGTGCGTGCCGCCGGGCTCTGTCATACCGATCTCGAGGTGATCGACGGCGCGCTGCGCTATCCGATGCCCATCGTGCTCGGCCACGAAGCCGCCGGCGTGATCGAGGACGTGGGTTCCGCCGTGCGGCGGCTCAAAAAGGGCGATCACGTCATCTTGTCGTGGAACCCGCATTGCGGGCATTGCTATTACTGCGACCGCGGCCTGCCGATCCTGTGCGAGGATTATCTCGCCAAAGGGTCGCAGGCGGTGCAGTTCGACGGCACCTGCAAAGCGCGGCGCGCGAGCGGTGAAGAACTCAAGCACCTGATGTTTCTCGGCGCCTTCGCCGAGTATTGCATCGTGCCGGAGCAGCAGGCGATCGCGGTCACCCGCGATATTCCGTTCGACCGCGCCAGCCTGATTGGCTGCGGCGTGATGACCGGCGTCGGCGCGGCGCTCAATGTCGCGCACATTGGGCGCGCCGATACGGTGATGGTGATCGGCTGCGGCGCGGTCGGCCTCGCCGCGGTTCAAGGCGCGCGCCTTGCCGGCGCAGCGAAAATCATCGCGGTCGATATCGATGACGGCAAACTCGCGTTGGCCCAGCGCATGGGCGCAACGCAAGGGGTTAACAACAAGCAGGAGGTTGCCGCGATCGCCCGGCGGGAAACTTTTGGCCGCGGCGCCGATGTCGTGATCGAGGCCGCCGGCAGCGCCGCGGCGTTTCGAACGAGCATTGAGGCGGTGCGGCCGGGCGGCGAGGTGGTCTGGCTCGGCAAGATCGACGTCAACACGGACGTCACGTTCCGCTGGGGTGCTCTGATGCAGGAGAAGCGCATCCGGCGCTCGAGCTACGGCGAGGCGCGGCCAGCGCGCGACTTCCCCATGCTGGCGCAGGCCTATCTCGACGGCCGCCTCATGCTGGACGAGCTGATCACCCAGCGCATCCGCCTCGATGCGATCAACCAGGGCTTTTCGGCGCTGCGGGACGGCAAAGCGATCCGCAGCGTGATCACGTTCGGATAATGTCGAGCGATCGCCGCGGCCGCCGCAGCGCGCAGCCGCATCACTGGCCGAACAGATAGTTGAAGCGGGCCATGATGCTGTTGCTGCGCAGCCCGACTCCGTAACTCTCCGCCGTCACCGACGACGGCCCGTTGATGTCGGTGCTGCGGCCGAGATCGGTGTGCATGAACTCGAGCCCGAGCGAAAATTGGCGCGTGAGTTTGAATTCGACGCCGCCGCCCACCGTCCAGCCGGAATGCACGGTGGAGCTTTGCGAGATCACGCCGAGCGTGTTGTCGCGAAGGCTGGTCTCGACAGTTCCGGCGGCGAAGCCGCCTTTAATATAGGGCAGCCAAGTATCAAAGCCGTAGCCGACGCGGCCGGTTACCGTCCCGAGCCACGTGAGCTTCGAGGACCATACATCCGTCGCGGGGAAGTAGGGACTGGCAAAGCTGCGATCGAAGTCGGCGGCCGAGGCTGATCCCTCGATGCCGAAAACAAACCGGTTGTACTGAAAATTATAGCCGAGCTGGCCGCCGCCGATCACACCGCCGCCGCGGTCGCGCGTGACTGAATTCAGCGGCGAAAAAAACGTGGATGCCCCCAGATTTCGCCAGCGCACGCTATCAGCGCCATAGCCGACCTGGCCGCCGAGATAGAAACCGGCCCAGCTCGCGGGGACGTCCACGGGCGCAGGATTTCTCACATAGGGAATATCGGCGGCCGCGGCGAGCTCGACCGCGGCAGCGCTCATGCACGCGACGATGACGAACGTTCGACCGACGCGGACAAGCATGTGCCTCTCCTCCTCGTCGCCCCGAGTTAAGAGATCGGGAAAGTTGCCGGCAACATTGGCGAAAGCACGGCCCCTATGCGCCGGCTTCTCGGCAGGGTTAACAAAGGTATTACGGTCCGCTCGTCTGCGCGAGAACTCGTAGCCTGATTGAGCGCAAGCTAAATCTCGGCCTCGCAACTCGCTTCGCTCATGCGGGCTCTGGCACCCCTGTACCCGCGCGTAACGCGCTCGAATATACGTCAACGCTCGACTTCACGGCCACCGTTGCGTAGCGCTGCTCGAGCAGGCGCCGCGACATGAACACCCGCGTGCGCCCGCGGCGCAGCGTGTCTCGCCTGAGCGCGGCTGCATTGCGCGCCAGCACCATCAGCGAGATCAAGATGTTCTCGCCGAAACGGCGGGCGCGTTCGCGCAAGTTCTGGGGATCGGCGGCAGGAACGAGCTCGAACCCGTAGCGCGCGAGCAAACGCGCCATCTGGCCGTCGCGCTCCGGACCAGCGAACATCAAGGTGCAGCGCACGACGGAAATGTCGTTGAGATCGCCCCGCTCGGCGAGATAACGCGCGAGCTGCGCCAACGACTGCCGGAAGCAGGCGTGCATCTGCCGCGCCCAGGCGATGGACGCTCCCTCCCTCGGCATGGCCGGGACTTGCTCGTTCCACAGATGCAGGTCGACGAAGCGCTCTCCGGCACGGCCGGACGTGCCGTCGGCCAGGGTGACGTCGCGGTCGAGACGGCCGACCCTGATACGCAAAATACAGCTCGGGTCACCGGTAAATTCGACGACGGATTGCCAGCGGCGCAAGGCACGATCGAACCCGTAGATGGCGCGCTCCAGCCAAGAGGGCCGGCGTTCCTCTGCCGGCAACCCGACGAGTGGCAATCGTCCCAACCCGGACATGTGCGTCGTGAAGGCCGTCTTGCCCCAATGATACAATCCATTAATCTGCTGTGGATTCAAATCTCTCCCAAATGTCAGGTAGCGAACAGTCCAAGGCGGCGGTGATCTCGGCCAACCCCTGGGCCGGATCGCTTCGCTCATCCACGCGAGAGCGAGCGCGCCGCGATCGCGGGGGACCGCGCATTCAACCAGGCTGGCCCAGATTCTGCATGCGCGGCGCAATGCGACGTAAACGCCCATGAGCAGTGGAGGTGATGCGATGCAGACGATCCGATCAGTGGCGCTGGGAGCGATCGTGGCTGTCACCGCCGCCTTGGGCCAGGGGGCCGCCGCGCAGGACAAGGTCAAGGTCGGGGTGTTTCCGACCGCCTCTTCGCTCCCCTATTTCGTCGCCATCGAGCGCGGGTTTTTCAAGGAGCAGAACATCGAGCCCGAGACCATCCGGCTCATCGGCGGCCCGCCCAACATCGCGGCGATGATCAGCAACCAGATCGACGCGGCAATCGTGCTCGTGACCATCGAGGCGATGAACGCCAATATCAAGAAGCCCGGCGTCGCCATGTATATCGGCGTGCACAGCCAGAGCAAAATCTACCAGATGGAGCAATTCGTGGCGCGCACCGGCTATCGGGCCGCGGCGCTCAAGGACCTCAAAGGTGCGCGCATCATGTCCGCGCCCGGACCCGCCAACCTCGTCGCCGCCAAGGCGGTGCTCGCCAAGGTCGGCCTCAACGAGGGCGACTACACGATCGACCAGCTCGACATGAGCCAACACGTCAACGTCATGACCAGCGGCACCTTCGATGCCGGCTATACGCTCGAGCCGCAGGCCTCGACCATGCGCAAGCTCGGCGTAGCGCGCACGCTCGAGGCCGGGGTCATCGCCAAGTACATCCTCGGCGACGAGGACGGCAACGCCTTTGCGGCCGGCTGCGCGATCACCAGCGACTTCATCAAGAGCCGCCCCGAGGTCGCCCGCCGCTTCGCCGCGGTGTGGAAGAAGGGCATCGATTTCGTCAACAACAACCCGCAGGAGGCGCGCAAGTACCTCGCCAAGAATACGCTCACCCCCGAAAACGTCGTCGATACCGTGCCGATGGTGCGCTACTACATGGCGGGCGAGCTCACGGACAAGCACAAGGCTGAGTTGCAGAAATTCATCGACTTCTCGACGTCTGTCGGCACGCTGCCGGAGCGCGTCGACATCACCAAGTTTCTACAGGCGTACTGACATCAAGAGCTGACGGACCTACGGGCCGCGCCGATCAATGTCCGCAGTTGGGAGTCGAACGGACTCAGCGCGACGTCGCCTCTGGGCCGTTCATGACCCGAAGCCGTCATAAGCCGGGTTGAAATCCCGCAGTGCAGCACTCCTGCGGCAGCGAGACGTGCTATCCTTCGGTAGGCCCTGACATCGCCCACAGCCTGCCAGCGAGGTTGCCGAATGAAACGACGCGAGTTCATCACGCTGCTTAGCGGCGCGGCAGCGTGGCCGCTCGCGGCAAGCGCGCGGCAGGCGGGGAAGCTGCCGACCATCGGATTCCTGGGCTCTTCCGATTTTGACATCGTCTAATCTCGCCGCTCGCTGCGCTCGCGCAGGAGGCTCGCAAGCTCTACAGGATCGGTTTTCTATGGGACAGCCCGGCCGTGTACGCGGACTCCATTGAAGCCTTCCGCCGCGGGCTCCGTGAACTCGGTTGGATCGACGGCCAGAACATCGCGATCGAATACCGATGGGCAGAGGGACGATCGGAACGAATGCGCGAGTTGGCAGAGGAACTTGTCCGGCTCAAGGTCGATATTATCGTCGTGCCGAGTTCCATCTACACTGAGGCGGCCAAGCGAGCGACCTCGACGATACCCATCATCTTCCTGACCCACGCGGAGCCAATCAAAAGCGGCCACGTGGTCAGCCTCGCGCATCCAGGGGGCAATGTTACCGGGCTGGCCACAATGGCGCCGGAGACAAGCGTCAAGGCTCTGGAACTGCTGACCGAGGCCATTCCAGGGGTCTCGCGCGTTGCTGTCATCTGGGACCCAGAGACACCATCGCATGAACCGAGTCGGCATGCTGTCGAGACGGCGGGAGCAGCCCGGAGGCTTCAGCTTCAGGCTTTGGGCGTGCGCGCCGCGTCGGAATACGACGCCGCATTCGCGGCTATAAGCCGGAACCACGCGGACGCGGTGCTGATCCTTGCAACCCCGCTCTACCTTGCCGGCGCAAAGCGACTCGCGGAACTCGCCATTGCACATAATTTGCCGTCTATCTTCACGGACAGACAGTACGCAGAGGCCGGCGGCCTCTTGAGCTATGGGCCTGACCGTGTTGATCTGTTTCGACGCGGCGCGATCTACGTGGACAAAGTCCTGAAGGGCGCCAAACCTGCCGACCTACCGGTGGAGCAACCGACAAAGTTCCAGTTGGTCATCAATCTCAAGACCGCCAAAGCGCTCGGCCTCGAAATTCCGCCCACGCTGCTCGCGCGCGCCGACGAGGTCATCGAGTAACAGCGCATTGGTGTACGTCGTTTGCTGCATCTGCTCACGGCCGGTTATGGCACATTCTAGACGTCCACCGACGTGCGCTCCACGGCCGCTTTCGGGGGTAATGCGGACGTCAGTCAGTGATTGCCGGACAATCGCGATTTATGAGTGCACGCCTAACTCGGCATTGAATACCGTCACCCCGCGAGATACGCCGCGCGCACGTGCGGGTTGTCGATCAGTTCGCGCCCGCTGCCCTCGAGCGCAAGCGAGCCCGACTCCAAGAGATAGGCGCGGTCGCACATGTTCAGCGCCGCCGAGGCGTTCTGCTCCACCATGAGGACGGTCGCTCCGGCGGCGCGGATACTGCTGACGATGTCGAACGTGCGCTCGACCATTGTCGGGGCAAGACCGAGCGAAGGCTCGTCGAACAAGACGAGCTTGGGCCGCGACATCAGCGCGCGACCGATCGCGAGCATCTGCTGCTCGCCGCCCGACAAGGTCCCCGCCGGCTGCTGGCGGCGCTCGGCGAGCCGCGGAAACTGATCGAACACGCGCGCCATGTCGGCGGCGATCTCGCGACGATCGCTGCGCAGGTAAGCGCCCATTTCCAGATTTTCCAAGACGCTCATTTGCGGGAAGACGCGCCGCCCCTCCGGACAATGCGCGATCCCGAGCGACAGGATGGCGCGGGCGGAGGCATTGGTGATGTTGTGCCCGTCGAACACGATCGTCCCTGCAATCGGGTGCAGCAAGCCTGAGATCGCCTTCAGGGTCGTCGACTTGCCCGCGCCGTTCGCGCCGATGAGGGCGACGAGCTCGCCCTTGCCGACGGTGAGCGACACACCCTTGAGCGCCGTCACTTGGCCGTAGCAACAGACGACATCGCGCAGATCAAGCACGCTTCTTTCCTTCCCCAAGGTAGGCGCGGATGACGTCGGGATGTTTCTGAATCAGTGCTGGCGCCCCTTCGGCGATGATGCGGCCGTAGTTGAGCACGACGATACGGTCCGATACTTGCATGACCATCGGCATGTCGTGCTCCACCAAAAGGATCGTCACGCCCGAGGCGCGAATGGTCTGGACCAATTTCATGACCTTGGCGCTCTCGCTCGCATTCATGCCCGACACAGGTTCGTCGAGCAGCAGCATGGACGGCTTCGCGGCAAGCGCCAGAGCCATTCCGAGCAGCCGCTGCTCGCCGTAAGGAAGGGTACCGGCCATGTCCGCCGCGCGCCGGTCGAGTCCGACGACGCGCAAGATCTCGCGCGCCTCATCCGCAAGCTCTGCTTCCGCAGCCTTCTCTCGCGGCAGGGCCAGCAGCGTGTCCCAGAGACTCGAGCGTCCGCGGCGGTGCAAGCCGGTCAACACATTTTCGAATACGGTGTTTCGCTCAAAGATGCTCGTGCGCTGAAACGTGCGCACCAGGCCGAGGGCCGCGATCTCGTGCGGCTTGAGCCCGTTCAACAACGTGTCGCGATAGCGAACCTCGCCCGCGGCGGGTTTGAGAAATCCGGTAAAGACGTTGAAGGCGGTCGTTTTGCCGGCCCCGTTCGGGCCGATGAGGCCGACGATCTCTCCCTCGAAAACTTTGAAATCGAGATCGGACAGGGCGACGAGACCGCCGAAATGCACCTCGACGTGCGAGACCGAAAGGACCACTTCCCCCGAAACCCCACGTGCCGGCATCACTGGCCTTCGCCAGGCTTTGCACTATCGGTCAAGGGCGCGATCGCACCTTTGCGTTCAGAGCGGCTCCAGTTCGCCATCGAGCGCTGCAGCGCCGGTACGATTCCCTGCGGGAGCATGAAAACGATCACGATCATCAAAGCGCCGTAGAGGATCCATTGCACCGCAGGCGCGGCGACGGGTCGAAGAACGACCGGCAGAAAACCGAAAATGACGCCTCCGACGATCGGCCCTGCGAGCGTCCCTTTGCCGCCGGTAATGACCATGATCACCATCGTCACGGTGTAGATGAACAGGAAAATGTCAGGATCGATGATTTTGAGGTAATGCGCGTAGAGGCTCCCGGCGCCCCCGGCCATCGCGGCTGACACCACGGCCGCCAGCACGAGATAGCGCGTCACATCGATGCCGACGGAGGTTGCGAGCGTCTCGTTTTCCTTGAGCGCGATCATGGCCCGGCCGATGCGCGAGCCCACGAGCCTGCTGATCACGACATAGGCGATCAGCCCGAGCGCGAGGACGAGGTAGTAATAGGCGACCTTGCTCCACAGCGTGTAGTTGCCGAGGCCCGGAAAGCCGAGCGTGTAAGGAGGGATGTTGGTCAGCGCCAATGGGCCCTGCGTCAGCTCGACCCAATTCAGTGCGATCAACCGCGTGACCTCCGCAAAGCTGATCGTGACGATCACGAAATAGGCCCCACGCACCTTGAAGGACAGGCGGCCGATCACGTAGCCGCTCAGTCCGGCAACAACCATGCCGATGAACAAGCCGATGATGGCGGGCCACGGTTGGTGCACCACGCGAAACCCGAACAGCTCGACGTCGAAACCCAGTGTGGTCAACGCGCTGGCATAGGCGCCGATGCCGAAGAACGCCACGTGGCCGAGGCTGAGCTGCCCGGTATAGCCGAGCAGCAGGTTCAGGCTCATCGCCGCGATGATGAAAATGCCGGTCGTGATCAACACGTGCAGGATGTATTGATCCTGCAGCCACCATGGAACGGTGAGGAGGACGACGAGCCAGATCGCCGGCAGCGCGCGTTTCATCCAACGCGCTCCGCCCGCGCGAATAGCCCGGTCGGCTTGAACAGCAGCACCACGATGATGATCAGGAAGCCCATGGCATCACGGTATCCCGAGGAGATGTAGCCGGCACCGATCTCCTCGACGAAGGCGAGTATGAATCCGCCGATGGTCGCGCCGGTGATATTGCCGAGACCGCCGAGGATGACGATCGCGAACGCCTTGAGCGAGGCGAGGTCGCCCATGGTCGGCGTGACGAGAAAAACCGGGCCGAGCAGCGCTCCCGCCGCGGCCGCAAGCGCGGAGCCGATGGCGAAGGTCACGGTGAAGATGCCTTTGATATTGACCCCCATCAAGGCTGCCGTATCGGCGTCCTGGAACGTCGCGCGCATCGCCTTGCCGAGCTTGGTGCGGTGGATGAGCACATAGCTCGCGACGATCAAGAGCAGGGCGGCTGCCAGCACGAAAACGCGCAGCCAGGATATCGACACCGGTCCGATCACCAGCGGAGCATCGGGAAAGGGCGTGACGATCGCCTTCGCCACGCCGCCCCAGACGAGGAGCTCGGTGTTCTGCATCACGATCCAGGCGCCGATCATCATCAGCATCACCGTATCGATGTCGGCGCCGCGCATCGGTCGCAGCAGCACGACCTCGATCAGCGCGCCGAGCAGCGCGCCGGCGATAACCGCAGCAACGAGGCCGAGGAAGAAGTTAAGCCCGAGCGCCGCGGCGACGAGATACACCGTATACGCGCCGAACGCGTAGAGCTCGCCATGGGCGAAATTCACCACGCGCATGATGCCGAAGATCAGCGTCAGCCCAATGCCGAGCAGGGCATAGGTCCCGCCGAGCATGACGGCATTGAGCAGATGCTGGAGGAATTGGTCCACGTGCCCCTCAGCGATCGGGCCGGCCAAGCACCGCGGTCCCCGCGCAGCCGGCGGGGACCCATATTCCAGAGGCGGTGATTTCCCCGCTTGCGCAGGGACGACAGTGGATTGCGTGTATCAAACGCTCGGGAGGACGACTTTGCCGTTCTCGATCTTGATGAGATAGATGCCCGGATTGCTTTGACCGCTTTCCTGGCCCGCTGGGCCGGCCTTCTCGAACTTGATCTTTCCGTTCATCCCGCTCAGCTCGATCTGCCAGAACGCCGCGCGGATCGCTTCCGGATCGGCCTTGCCCGCCTTCGCGATCGCCGCCGCAATGGTGCGGATGCCGTCATAGCCGCGGAAGCTCTCGGTCAGCCCGGCGAATGGGTAACCGCGTTTGTTCCATTCCGCGATGAAGGCCTTTGCCATGGCCGGATCGGCCGAGACATTTGGATTCCACGGCGTGAAGAAGGTGATGTGGGTCGTATCGTTTGCCGCCGCGCCCGCCTGCTCGATCAACTGATCGGGATTCTGCGAACCGCCGGTGGTGATGATTCGCTTCTTCAGGCCCAACGCCGCCGCCTGTTTGAAGACTAGCGTGAGTTGCTCGACCGCAGTGGTGATGATGAGGGTGTCGGCATCGGAGGCTTTTATTTTGGCGAGCTGTGCGCTCATGTCCTGCGCCGGCGGATCCATGGTCTCGACCAGACCCACCTGGATGTTGTGCTCCTTGAACATCTTGCCGAAATCTTCGGCGGCGCCGCGGCCCCAATCGTTGTTCACCACGAGGAAGTCGGCCTTGCCGATCTTGAGCTTGTCGACGATCTTGGCGAATGCGACCGCCTCAACCGCCGACGGCGGCGAGATGCGGAAAATGTACGGATTGCCCGAAGTGGTGATTTTGCCGGCCGAAGAGGTCTCGACCAGCATCGGCACCTTGTATTCCATGAGCTTCGGCATGATCGCGAGGGTGAAGCCGGAGCCCCATGCGCCCATGATCACCGGGACCTTGTCGCGCACGATCAGCTTCTCGGCGACCGCGGCCGCTTCGGTCGGGTTACTCTTGTTGTCCTCGATCACAAGCTCCAGTTTTTTGCCGAGCACGCCGCCTTTGGCGTTGATCTCGTCGGCCGCGATCTTGGCGCCGTTGGCGACATAATTTCCCGATGCCGCGAACGCGCCGGTCAGCGGCTGAATGACGCCGACCTTGATGCTGTCTTGCGCGGCTGCGGTGGCAACGCCGGCGGCCAGGGCGAGGGCCGCAAGGGTTGCCGTGCCTGCAAATTGCTTCATGTCTGGTCCTCCGTGATGCAAACGGCGCCGGCCGGCGCTCAGACAACTATAGCATGGTCCGCTCATATCGAACCACATGGCAAGAAGCGCAATGCCGGGCGCCGTCCGCGAAAGCGGCAATCCAGCGGAAATGGGTCGCGGCGGTGACCAACGGAGCGAACCTGCCACTCAAGCCAAATCATTGCGCCTTGAGGCGGGGAATGATCTCGCGCGCGATGAGCCCGATCTGCTCCATCTCGTACTTGTAGGGCACGAAGATGATCTTCTGCGTTCCGACCGCCAAGTGTGCCTTGAGCTGCTCGATGCACTCGTCGACCGTCCCCATGATGGCGCTGTCCTTCGTCGATTCGCTCCAGGACGCAAAATCCCATTCCTTGGTGAGCCACTCCATCATCCGACTCTCGACGGCTTGCCGGGACTTGCCGATGAAGATCGGCAGCTGGGAAGCATTGAGGAGCGTATCCGGGTCCTTTTCCGCCTCCTTCGCAAAGGCGCGGATCTTATCCCATGATTTGGCGAAGCTCTCCGGCCGGTAGAAATAGGTGAGCCAACCGTCGCCGCTCACCGCCGCGCGTTTGAGGACGCGATCGACATATCCGCCGATCAGGATCGGCGGATATGGTTTCTGAACCGGCTTCGGATACATGACTCCTGCCGGAATATCGTAGCGGGAAAATTTGCCGCTGACCGTGTGCTCGGTCCAGAAACGTTTGAGGATGTCGAGATTCTCGTCCATGATCTTGCCGCGCTGGTCGAATGGCACGCCGATCGCGTTGAATTCACGGCGATACCAGCCCGAGGCCATGCCCATCAGCAATCGCCCTTCCGAAAGCAGATCCATGCACGCGAGCTGCTTGGCCAGGATCACGGGGTTGCGCATCGGCAGCACGAGGATGCCGGTGCCAAGCTTGATCTTGCTGGTGCGGGCAGCGATGGCGGTGAGGAGCGTCAAGGACTCGATGATCGGAAAGTTCGGCTCGACGCCGAGGAGGATATGATCCCAGACCCAGAGCGAGTCGAAGCCGAGCTGCTCCATCCGCACCCCATATTCGACCAGGGCCTTGATGTCCGGCATCTGCGGATAGGCGGTGAAATTAGGCACCGCAATGCCGAATGTCCGATCCAAACGCGCCATCACAAACTCCTGTGGTGCCACATCGTCCCCGGGGGAGAGAGCAGACCGACCCTGCCGCTCATTAGCACGTAAATACGAACCTGCTAGCCGGTGTAGAGCCGGTCCGGATCGAGCTCGCGCAAGAGGTCGAGCTCCTGATCGGTCGGCGGCTCGGTCACGCCCAGATGCGGAGCGAAGTCGAGGGCAAACCCGGTGTTGTCCTGAAGCCTTTCCCGCGTGACGCCCGGATTGAGCGAGATCACCTGCATGCGCCGTTTCTCGTCCTCGAAGCCGAACACCGCCAGATCCGTCACCACGCGAAACGTGCCGCCGGCGAGCAGACCGCTCTTTCGACGCGTGTCGCGACCGTGCAGGTAGCCGGGGCTGGTGATGAAATCGACGTGCTCGACGAACCGGCGCTTCTCGTGCTTCATCGCCACGATCATCTGCGCGAGAGAGGCGATGTCGTTGCCGCCCCCCGTCCCCGGCAGACGGATCTTGGGCCGCAACGGATCGCCGATGAACGAGCTATTCAAATTGCCGTACTGATCGACCTGGGCCCCGCTCATGAACCCGACGTCGACGTAGCCACGCTGCAGCAGCAGCAGCACTTCGGCGCTGCCGAGCACCATATTGGCGCGCTTGGTGCAGCGCTGATCGTTGGTCGAAGGCGGCAGCTTCCCTGGCTCGATGAACGCGCCGATCACGCCGCCTTCGAACAGAATTGTCAGCCCTGGGCAACGCAGCCGCTGCGCAAGCGTTGCCGCCAAGAGTGGGATGCCGACGCCTGCGAATACCACCTGCCCGTCGCTGAGCTGCCGAGCGCTCAGGATGGTGAGCAGCTCCGCGGCGGTGTAGTTGCGCTTCTCAAGCATCGTAGATGCTCTCCCCGGCGCGCGCCGCCTCGAGCAATTGCTCGATCCCGATCAAGGCGAGAAACTCGCTCCACGATTTCGGACCGTAGACGAAGCGGTCCATGTATTGCTGCATGCCTTTGACGGGATCGCCGTTCACCAACGTCACGTACTCCTCCATGTGGCGCAACATGGGCTCGTAGGCGCCGTAGCATTCATGCGGGGCGCACCCGAACGGCAATTCGACCACGGCATCGACGGCAAAGAACGGTATCTTGGTCCGGTCTGGCGCGCGACGGATCTGATCGTTGGAGACGATGCGCTCGGTTGTCAGGATCACCTTATTGGCGGCCATCGCCAAATCGATGTCCATGAATTGCAGCCCGTCGATTTGCGCATTGCCGTAGGCGTCGCAGCGCTGGACGTGGATCAAAGCGACGTCGGGATTAAGCGCGGGAACGAGTAGCAGCTTCTCGCCGGTAAACGGGCAATCGATCTCGATCGCCTCCGGACGTTGCTTTTGCACGTCCGATCCCAGCATCGATCGAATCGGCATGAACGGAACGCCCATGGCCCCGGCGCGAAATCGCATGCCCATTGCCATGTGGCTCCACTCGTCGTATCGCGCCTTTCCGGTCTCCACGTAGTGGCGCATCACTTTCGAGACGCCCCACAGGATTCCCTGGCTAAACCAGCTCGTCACGATGTGATCGCAGGTGCCTGATGCCAACAGCAGGTCGCCGTCGCTGGAGACGATGCTGCGCGAGCAGGTCAATCGCTTTCGACCGGCGCGGATCAGCGCCCAAATCATGCCCATGGGGGTGCGCGACATGGTGCTGCCGCCGATCCCGACTGAATCCCCGTCGCGCACGAACGAGGTCGCGTCTTCGAGCGAGACGACCTTGTCGCGCAAGCTTCGGTCGCGGCGCAGTAACTCTTGGCGCAGCTCGAGATAACTGGGAGTGCCGATCGACTTGCCTTCGGTCTCCACCATGACGTCAGCGGGCGCGCGCGGCGCCGACCTCCGCGTTGAAGTCCTCGATCAAGCGATCCCAGGTCGGGATGCTTGCGACGAGATCGCGCCAGAACCGCTGATCCCTGCGCTCTTCGAAATCGTCGATCGTCACGCCCTGCTGCTCCACCCAGGTGAAGTACCCGAGATTGAAGATACGCTTGCGGTCGACATGAGTCAGCTCGAGGACGTGATCGTCCACGATGCCTTCCAAATGGCGGCTGAAGATCTCGCCGGCGTTGACCTCATCGAACCCGTCGCGATAACGGCGCGCCAGAAATCGCTGTCGCTCGCTGGCGTAGAGCAGCGCGCTGTCGGTCGCGACTGTCATGACCACATCGTCAGCGTCGAAATCAAGATGCTTGGCGACCTTTATCGCGGCGACGATATTCGCGAGCCCGGAGATGCCGATATCATCGAAGGTCCTCACCACGTCCGGGTCGATTTTGCGGCGCCCGACCAAGTAGCTGCGCCCGGCATTGCCGCCGAACAACAGGTTGAGGGAATCGCTCGCCAGATCCGATACGCCGACGACGAGGTCGGTATTCATGACGTTGTGGATCAGAGGAACATGCTTGTCGCCGATACCCTGGATGTTGTGCTCGCCGTATCCATTGCAAAGCATCGTCGGGCATTCGAGAGCCTCGGCCGCGACGATTTTCGTGCCATGCCGTGATTTCAAATAGTCGCCGGCCGCAATCGTTCCGGCGGATCCGGTCGCCGAAACGAAAGCCGCCAGTCGATAATCAGCGTTGGCGCTCTTGAGATGCGAGAACACACAATCGAATGCGGCTCCGGTGCAGTGATAATGGATCAAGTAGTTGGCGAATTCGGAAAACTGATTGATGATGACGTTGCGATTGTCGCGGGCAAGCTCGGCGCACTTGTCGTAGATTTCCTTGACGTTGCTTTCGGTTCCCGGCGTGCGGATGATGTCGCCGGGATGTGGCACCCAGTCCTGCAGCCAATCGAAGCGCTCTTGGCTCATGCCGGCGGGCAACACCGCGACGCCGCGACAATTGAGGATACGCGAAATGGCAATGCCGCCGCGGCAGTAGTTTCCGGTGGATGGCCACACCGCCTTATCCTGAGCGGGCTCGAAGCGGCCAGTCACCAGCCGCGGTACCAGACACGCGTAGGCGGCGAGCACTTTGTGCGCTCCGATCAGCGGAAAACGCCGCCCGAGAAGGACCACGATCGGCGCCTTCACGCCGGTGAGCGCCTCCGGCAGGACGATATAGCCGGGCAGCGGCACGCGGGTCCTGCGATCGGCGCCGTTGAACCAATGAACCCGCCAAAGATTTTTCGCATCCGGCTCGTCCGGGCCAACCGATTTGAGGCTCGTCTCGATGAGAGCCGGCATGCGCGCCGGATCAGCGAGCTCGCTCCAGGTGGGCAAGCTCACCTGCGCGGTTCGCATGCATTCGATCGCCGCGCGGCGGTGCTTGGCGTCGACGATCTCCGGCCGGATGAAGAATCGTCCCGTCATGGGGCCGATGTGGCTCCTTGAAGCTGCTCACCAACTCGCGCCCCGGTGAACGAGGCGCGGTAGCGCTCCTGCGGAACCGTTCGGTAAAGCGTGTCGCGCTGGCGCGGTCTGCGGCCAAGGGAACGAATGATACGCTCCATCTCGGCCGGCGCCATCTCTTGTCCGTGCGTAGCGCCGGCCGATCGCGTGATGGTCTCGTCCATCAACGTGCCGCCGAGGTCGTTGGCGCCGCTGCGCAGACACGTCTTCACCCCATCATGGCCCATCTTCACCCAGGAGGTCTGAATGTTGGTGATGAGCGGATTGAGCGCGAGGCGCGCAATCGCGTGCATCAGCACCGCCTCGCGGAAGGTGGGGCCGCGCCGGGCGCGGCCTTTGAGATAGATCGGGGCCTCCATATGCACGAAGGGCAGCGGGACGAACTCGGTGAAGCCGCCGGTCTCCTGCTGCAGCTCGCGAATACGCAGAAGGTGTCGCGCCCAATGCTCGTAGTGGTCCACATGGCCGAACATGATGGTGGCGGTGCTGCGCAAGCCGCTGCGATGCGCGGCCCGCATCACCTGGAGCCATCCTCTGGTGTCGATCTTGTCCGGGCAGAGCACGGCTCGCACCTCATCGTCGAGGATTTCCGCCGCCGTGCCCGGCAACGTGCCCAGCCCCACGGTTTTCAGCGCGCGCAGAAAAGTCGCGAGCGGGAGGCCCAGCGTCGCGGCGCCTTGGTGGACTTCGAGCGGCGAAAAGGCGTGGATGTGGATGCCTGGCGCGGCGCTTTTCACGGCCCCGCAAATCTCAAGATATGTGGCTCCGCTATAGCGCGGATGGATACCGCCCTGCATACACACTTCGGTAGCGCCGCGCGTCCACGCCTCGCACGCGCGCTGCGCGACCTCGGCCAGCGAGAGTTCGTACGGCCGGCCGCGCAGGTTTTCGCTCATCTTGCCTTTGGAGAAGGCACAGAATCCGCATTTGAAATAACAAACGTTGGTGTAATTGATGTTGCGGGTGACGACGTAGGAGACGAGGTCGCCACTGGCGGCCTGCCGCAACTCGTCGGCGGCCGCGCAGACCGCCGCAAACTCGTCTCCGCGGCATCGAAACAGCCGCACAATCTCGGCTTCGCCGAGCGCGCTCCCGGCCTGCGCCCTCGCCAGAATGGGAGGGAGTTCATCGGCAATCGCTGGGCGGCCGGGCCCAGCAGTACAATCGGGAAGCCGGCCGCGGGCGCCGGGGGACCATTCATCGGTGCGCGGCCATCCATCGGCGTCGATGCGGCGAAGCAGCGACGTCCGCAACGCTGGATCGACCCACGTCTCAGCGCGGCGGCCGAATGCGGGATAGATCGCCAGCCGCTCGACCAGCTGCTTGCCGGCCGCCTTCGTCGCGCGCTCAAGCGCGTCCAGAGCGGGCCACGGCGCCTCTGGATTGACGTGATCAGGCGTGACCGGCGATACGCCCCCCCAATCGTTGATGCCCGCATCGATCAAGCGCGAGAGCGCATGCGGATTGAGATTGGGCGGGACCTGGATGTTCATCGACGGCGCGAACAACAGTCGCGCGATCGCGATGGTCCAGAGATGATCCTCGAGAGCGGGCGCAGGCGAACGCGCCATGCGTGTTCCGGGTTTGGGCCGGAAATTCTGAATGATGATCTCTTGAATGTGCCCGTAAGCCTGGTTCAGATCGCGTAGAGCCAACAGAGAATCGATCCGCTCTCCACGCGTTTCGCCGATGCCGATCAGAATGCCCGAGGTGAACGGCACGCGTTGTTCGCCAGCGGCGCGGATGCTTGCAAGCCGCGCGCGCGGATGCTTATCGGGCGAGCCGTGGTGGGGACCGCCGGGCTCGCACAGCCGCTCGGAGGTGGACTCGAGCATAAGCCCCTGGGACACGGAGACGGCGCGCAATTGAGCCACATCGGCTGGTGCCAAGTGCCCGGGGTTAAGGTGTGGCAGCAAGCCGGTTTGCTCGTGCACAAC
>Ga0209647_1001329_pt1 | contig 21338 bp, 23 predicted proteins | sample GraSoi_2013_60cm_FD_185827 | JGI IMG/M metagenome (GOLD analysis project Ga0209647, IMG submission 185827) | Grasslands soil microbial communities from the Angelo Coastal Reserve, California, USA - Sample 9_17_2013_60cm (SPAdes) (version 2) | ecosystem: Environmental > Terrestrial > Soil >... | reverse complement strand
TGCGCAGGTCGATCTCAACCTGAAGAGCGTGTTCCTTGCGTGCAAGCACGCCCTGCCGGTGATGGAGGCTCAGCGCGGCGGCGCGATCGTCAACATCGCGTCGGCCTCGGCAATTCGCTGGAGCGGCTCGGCGCAGGTCGCCTATGCCGCAACCAAGGCCGGCGTGATCCAGCTCTCGCGCGTGGTGGCTGTGCAGTACGCGAGCAAAGGCATACGCGTGAACTCGGTCGTGCCCGGCCAGCTGCATACGCCGATGGTCGAGGCGCGCCTTGCGAAACAGCGAATGGGCGGCGACGTGGAAGCATTGCTGAAAAGCCGGGTGAAGCGCATTCCATTGGGCTTCGCGGGCGACGGGCGCGATACGGCCAACGCGGTGCTGTTTCTCGCCTCCGACGAAGCGCGCTTCATCACCGGCACCGAGATCGTGGTCGATGGCGGGATGACGGTACGCTGTGACTGACCGGGAGATGCAATGAGGCTGCTCAAAATCCTGCTGGCGTTCATGCCGGTGTTCGCGTGGGCGCAGGCCGCATCACACGCCAATTTTCCAAACAAACCGGTGAGGATGATCGTGCCCTTCCCGGCGGGTGGACCGGCGGACATTTTCGGGCGCGGCCTCGCGCAAGGGCTGAGCGAGCAGCTCGGCCAGCCGGTGATCATCGAGAACGTCGGCGGCGTCGGCGGCGTGCTCGGCGTCGATCGCGCGCTGAAGGCGGCGCCGGACGGCTACACGCTCGGCTTCAACAGCGGCTCGACGCTCTCGATCGCGCCCTACTCGTTCACCAGGCTGCCCTACGACGTGAAGAAGGATGCCGCGCTCATCACGCTGGTGGTGCGCGTACCGGAAGTGCTGGCGGTGCATCCGTCGCTGCCGGTGAACAGCGTCGCCGAGCTGGTCGACTACGCGAAGAAGAATCCCGGCAAGGTGAATTACGGCTCGGCGGGCGGCGGCAGCATCACGCACCTCGCGGGCGAGCTCCTGAAAGCCGAAGCGAAGATCGATCTGGTGCACGTGCCCTACAAGGGCGCGGCGCCGGCGGTGAACGATCTCCTCGGCGGACAGGTGCAGATGGGCATCTTCGACGTGCCGATCCTGCTCGGCCACATCAAGAGCGGCAAGCTCAAGGCGCTGGCCGTGACCAGCGCGACGCGCGCGCCGGCGCTGCCCGAGGTGCCGACCACCGCGGATGCGAAGCTGCCGAACGTCACCTCCGACAACTGGTACGGCCTGATCGTGCCCGCGGCAACGCCGGCCGACATCCAGAAGCGCCTGAACGCCGCCGCGGTGACGGCGCTCAAGTCACCCGCGATAGTCGAGCAGTTCGCCAGGGTCGGCGGCGTCGCCTCGCCCGGCACGCCGCAGGATTACGCGAGCTTCCTCGCCGCCGAGCAGGCGAAGTGGAGCCAGGTGGTCACGGCCATCGGCTTCAAGGAACAGAACTAGGAAGACTCCGGCCATCGCCGCCCGCTGGTTTCTGCTCGCGCTGCTCATCGGCAGCTTGCTGCTGGTGGGCACCATCGTCTGGCCGATGGCGAGCGCGCTCCTCGTGGCGGCGGTGCTCGCCATGGTGCTCGCTCCGGTGCAAAGGCGTCTCGCGGCGTTGCTGCGCGGGCGCCCGAAGCTCGCTGGGGTGCTGCTCGTGTTGGCGGTGCTGTTTCTCGTGGTCGGCCCGCTGGTGGCGCTGTCGGCGGTCGTCGTCAACGAAGCGACCGCCGGGGTGAAATTCATCGTCGAGACGGTCCGCGGCGAAGGCTTCGGCGGGCTGATTCAGCGGCTGCCGCCGCAACTCCAGCACCTGGCGAACGAGGCGCAGGCCGCCGTGGGCGATGTCGGCCGGTTCGTCGAAGACAACATCAGCGCCCAGGCCGGCAGAGCCGCCTCCGCGGTCGGCACCGCGCTCGCGGCAACCGGCGCCTTCATCGTGCAGGCGGCGCTGATGCTGCTCGCGCTGTTTTTCCTGCTGGTGGGCGGCCGGGATCTGCTCGCATGGCTCGACGAGGTTTCGCCACTTGGCCCCGAGCACACGCGCGAGCTGATCGACGAGTTCAGGAAGGTCTCCTATGCGGTGATCGTATCTACGTTGATCAGCGCGGCAGCGCAGGCGTTGGCGGCACTCGTCGGCTATTTCCTGACCAGCGTGCCGCATCCGGTCTTCTTCACGGGCCTGACGTTCTTTGCCGCACTGGTGCCCGCCGGTGCTCCGACGGTGTCCGTGGTTGCGGCGCTGATTCTGCTCGTCACCGGCCATCCCTATACGGCGCTGTTTCTCGCGCTGTGGTCGGTGCTGGTCGTCGGCATGGTCGACAACGTGGTGAAACCCCTGGTGATGAAAGGCGACATCGAGATGCACGGCGGCGTGCTGTTCTTTGCGCTGATCGGCGGCCTCGCGGCCTTCGGCATGGTGGGATTGCTGCTCGGGCCGCTGGCGATCGCGCTGTTCCTCGCCATCCTGCGCATCTACCGGCGCGATTTCGTAAACCGCCCGTAAAATGAGCTCATGCTGATCGACTTCTTCCTGAAGCTGAAGAGCCACAAGCTGCCGGTCTCCATCAAGGAGTACCTGACGCTGCTCGAGGCGATGGAGAAGAACGTCATCGGCCCGTCGGTCGACGACTTCTACTACCTCTCGCGCACCGCGCTGGTGAAGGACGAGGCGAACTACGACAAGTTCGACCGCGCCTTCGCCGAGTTCTGGCAGGGCGTCGAGACGATTCCCGGCATCGAGGCGCAGATCCCGCTCGAGTGGCTGCTGAAGCAGGTCGAGCTCACGCTCTCGGAGGAGGAGAAGAAGCAGATCGCGGCGCTCGGCGGCTGGGAAAAGCTGATGGAGACGTTGAAGCAGCGCCTGGAAGAGCAGAAGGGCCGGCATCAGGGTGGCAGCAAGTGGATCGGCACCGGCGGCACCTCGCCGTTCGGCGCCTACGGCTACAACCCCGAGGGCGTGCGCATCGGGCAGGACAAGTCGCGCAATCGCAGCGCCGTGAAGGTGTGGGACCAGCGGGAATATCGCAACCTGGACGATTCCGTCGAGCTGGGCACGCGCAATATAAAAGTAGCCTTGAGGAGATTAAGAAAATTCGCCAGGGAAGGCGCGCCCGACGAGTTCGACCTGCCCGGCACGATCGACAGCACCGCGCGCAAGGCCTACCTCGACATCCACATGCGGCCCGAGCGCCGCAACGCCATCAAGGTGCTGATGCTGATGGACATCGGCGGCACCATGGATGACCACATCAAGCTCGCCGAGGAGCTGTTCTCGGCGGCGAAGACCGAGTTCAAGCACCTCGAGTTCTTCTACTTCCACAACTGCCTCTACGACTTCGTGTGGAAGGACAACCGGCGCCGCAACTCCGAGCGCACGCGCACCTGGGAGCTGCTCCACAAGTACGGGCATGACTACAAAGTGATCTTCGTCGGCGATGCCACCATGAGCCCCTACGAAATCCTCCAGCCGGGAGGATCGGTGGAATATTTCAACGAGGAACCCGGCGCGGTGTGGATCAAGCGCGTGATGGACGTGTATCCCAAGTGCGTCTGGCTCAACCCCGAGCCCGAGGAGATCTGGAACTACCGCCAGTCGATCGGCATCGTCAAAGAGCTGATGAACGGGCGCATGTACCCGACGACGCTCGTGGGACTCGAGCGGGCGATGAAGCTGCTCGCCAAGTAGCTCAGTCCTGCGGCTTGATCCCGACGCGCTTCGCGACGTCGGCCCAGCGCGCAAGCTCGCTGCCTAGAAACGCTTCCGCCTCCTTCGACGTGCTGCCCACCGGGGTCGCGCCGAGCTCGGTCATGCGGGTTTTGACGTCGTCCTGGCGAAGCGCATTCGCCACGTCGCGCTGCATGCGATCGATGATGGCCGGCTGCGTGCCGGCGGGCGCGAGCAGCATCTGCCATTCGGCTACGTCGAAGCCCGGCAGGCCGGACTCGGCGATGGTCGGCACCTCGGGCGCGGCCGCCGAGCGCTTCGCCGTGCTGATGCCGAGCGCGCGCAGCTTGCCGGCGCGCACGTGCGGCAGCGAAGCGAGCGTGGTGGCGAACGCGGAGGTCACCTGCCCGCCGAGGAGATCGGTCATCGCCGGGCCGAAGCCCTTATAGGGGACGTGCACGACCTCGATGCCGGCGCTCGCGCGGAACATTTCCATGGCGAGATGGTTGGCGCTGCCGTTGCCGGCCGACGCGTAGTTGAGCGCCCCCGCCTTCGCCTTCGCGAGCGCAACGAAATCCGCCGTGCTCTTTGCCGGGACCGACGGGTGCACCACCAGCACGAGCGGCACGGTGCTGATGAGCGTGATCGGCGCCAGGTCCTTCGCCGTATCGTAGGGAAGCTTGGCGAAGAGGCTCGGGTTCGCGCCGAGCGCGATGTTGGTGAGGAGGAAGGTCGTGCCGTCGGGTGCCGAGCGCGCCACCGCCTCGGTGCCGAGTTGCGTTGCACCGCCGCCGCGGTTCTCGATCACGATCGGCTGGCCGAGGCTCGCCGCGAGCGCCGGCTGCAGGGCGCGCGCCACGATGTCGTTCGCTCCGCCCGGCGGGTACGGCACGACGATGCGCAGCGGCTTCGACGGCCAGGTTTGCGCCGCCGCAAGCGATGCGAACGTGACGAGAATGGCGAACAGCAGTCTTTTCATTTGGACAGGCTCACCTGGAGGACATAGACACCACGCTGCAGATCCTTCGCGCCCGCCGCAAGCAAGCTGCGCTCGTCGAGCAGTTCATCGGTGGCACGCTCGAGGTGTTCGCGTCCCGCGCCGCCTTCGACCAGCACCACCCACCCTGGCACCAGCGCGGGCGGGCGGCCTTTCTTTTCTTCCGTCTGCACGCTGGAGGCGCTCTTGTCGCCAAGACACAGGTGCGCACCGACGATGCCCGGCCGCTCCAGCACTTTTGGCAATCGCTCGTGCAGCAGCGCGAGCAACCGATGACCGTCCTCGGCATCGAAGCGCAGCGTGGCCATCAGGCCGCCGCTGCCGTGGCCGCGGCTCCATTCCACGCGGCAGAGCGAGCGCACGTTGTTGATCATCATCGGCGCCACGCGCCGGGTCTGCTCGGTCGGATGGTTGAGCCGTTCCAGGTATGCGGCGCTCGTGGGCACCTCCGCACCGGCGGTCTCGTAGAGCGTGAAGAACTCGGGCGCGCCGGCCAGTGCCCCGTAGCGGCGCCCGCGCAGGAAACCCGGGATGCCGACGCGCTCTGGCATGTGCTCGCCGTTGTGCCAGGCGAAGAAGTCCTCGCGCCCCTCCGGGCGTACGTCCTGCCAGATGGTGATGGCGCCGCCTTCCACTAGCTTCCCGGTACCACGCCAGGCGGCAGCGATTCTATATAGCGGCAGATGTCGCCGGGACGCGTGAGCCAGACGCGCTCGCGCTGCTCGACGATGTGCTCGATCACCTTGCGGAAACGGCGCAGCCGGTGCGGCTGACCGAGGATGAAGCTGTGCAGCACCACGCTCATCACCAGCGGGCGCTCGGCTGACTCCTCCAGCAGCTCGTCGAACTGGTCGACCAGGTTCTCGCAATGGAGCTGCGAGGGCGTGCGGCGCGACACGGCTTCGAAGGAGTCGTTGAGGTCGTGCGCATACGGCACGGAGAGGATCGGGCCGTGCTTGGTGCGGAACCACACCGGCTGATCGTCGAGCGGCCAGTCCATCATGTAGCGGAATCCCGCCGCGCGCAGCAGCTCCGGCGAGACCGGGGTCTGCGAGATATAGGGCGCGAGCCAGCCGATCGGCCGCTTGCCTTCGTGCTTCTCGATGGTCGCCGCGGCCTCCTCGATGAGCTCCTTTTCTTTTTCCATAGGTAGATCGACCTGGCGCTCGGCGTTGCTCCGTCCGTGCCCGACGATCTCGTCGCCGCGCTTGCTGAAGGCCGCCACCATCTGCGGGCAATAGTCGTAGAGCGCCGTGTTCACCAGCAGCGCGAACGGCAGATCGTAGTCCTCGGCCAACTTGAGGAGGCGCCAGGCACCGACCCGGTTGCCATAGTCGCGCCAGGCAAAGCTGCGCGTGTTCGGCTGCGGGTGCGGCGCGCCGTAATCGTTGCCGAGCCCCTCGCCGAAGGAGAAATGCTCGACGTTGAGGCAGAAGTGCACCGCAAGCCGCTTGCCGCCCGGCCAGCTGTAGTCCTTGCGCTCGGTGATCGCCGAGTAGTCGTAACGGCCGTGAGATTTGAGCTTCATCCGCCCCCTGTACAATCCCTCGACTTTATCGCCTATGGCAAAGCCCGTCATCGACATCGCGAACGTGGATCACTACGGCGTGCGCGTGCGCGACCTCGAGCGCGCCATGCGGTTCTACTCCGTCCTCGGCTTCAGCCTGCATGCCAAGGCCGGGAACGACGCGGTGGCGATCGTGCGCAACCCGCACGGCGTGGAGATCAACCTGGTCTTCAATGCCAACGCCGACGCCGGCGGCAAGAACATCCTGATGGATGTCGGCGAGAAATATCCCGGCTATACGCACGTCGCGCTGCGCGTCAGCTCGATCAAGGCGACGCTGCTGGCGCTGCGCGAAAACGGCGTGCGCATCACGCAGGGGCCGGTGTCCTTCGGGCGCGACGGGCACGTCTCGGTGTTCGTGCGCGACCCGGACCTGAACGTGGTCGAGCTGCGCGGGCGCGACGAGGATCTCTCCTCGATCGGCGGCGTGGTCGAGTACGTGCCGCAGAACTAGCGCGATGAACGCCCCGTTCCAGGAAGAGTTCCTCACGCTGCAGGAGATCTACCAGGCGGCGCGGCGCAAGCTGCCGCCCGGCCCGTGGAGCTATCTCATCGGCGGCGCCGAGACCGAGACCACGGTGCTGCGCAACCGCCGGGCGCTCGACGAGATCGCGTTCCGGCCGCGCGTGCTGCGCGATGTGAGCAAGATCGACAGCTCGGCGACGTTTCTCGGCCAGCCGGTGCGCCTGCCGGTGATGCTGGCACCGATCGGCGGGCTCGAGTCCATCGTCGACGGCGGCGCGGCAACCGCGGCGCGGGGCGCCGCGCAGTTCGGCGTGCCGCAGATGCTCTCCTCCGTCTGCCAGCCTGGTCTCGAAGCGACTGCCGCAGCGGCGAACACGGTACGCGTATTCCAGCTTTACGTGCGCGGCGACGACGCGTGGGTGGACGATTTTGTGCACCGGGCGCGCGACAACGGCTTCTGCGCCTTCTGCCTCACGGTCGACGTCGCCGCGTATAGCCGGCGCGAGCGCGATCTGCTCGGGCGGTTCGTGAAGCCGTGGCGCGCGCGGGCGATCGAAGGCGCCGCCTTCCAGGCCGGTCTGTCGTGGGACCACGTGAAGCGCTTCAAGGGCAAGTATCCCGACGTGCCGCTCATCATCAAGGGCATCGCGACCGCCGAGGACGCGGAACTCTGCGTGCAGCACGGCGTCGAGGTGATCTATGTCTCCAACCACGGCGGGCGCCAGCTCGACCATGGGCTCGGCAGCGCGGCCGTCCTGCCTGAAGTGTTGCAGGCGGTGAAAGGAAAAGCGGAGGTTTGGGTCGACGGCGGCTTCATGCGCGGCACCGACGTGGTGAAGGCGATCGCGCTCGGCGCAAAGACGGTAGGACTGGGCCGCCTTACCGGCCTTGCGCTCGCCGCGGGTGGCGCGCCGGGACTGGTCCGCGCGCTCGAGATCCTCGAAGAGGAGGTGCGCATCTGCCTCGGACTGCTCGGCGTCACTTCCTACGCCGAGCTGACGCCGCGGCATCTCGCCGCCGCGACCGCAGTGCGCCAGCCCGATACGTTCAGCGCCTTTCCGCTGCCGAGCGAATGAGATCGATCCTGGTGCCCATGCTGATCGCGGCGGGATCGGCGTGCGCCCAGGACGCATCGCTGCGCCTCGGCGGCAAGGACGTGCCGCTCGCGCCCGAAGTGCAAGCGAGGCTCGGCTCGCTCGCGCGCGAGATGTTCGGCCGCTGCGGGCCGAATACGCTGCAGCATCCGGGAAACTTCGGCCTCGCCGCGCTCGGCACCGAGAAGCGCTGGGCGAGCGTGCTCGAAGGCTCGCGGCTGAGGATCCGCTTCGCCGAGCCGTTCGTCACCACCTCGCACCTCGGCGGCATGCTCGGCGTATCGGAAGCCGTGATCGGCCTGGAGCAGCACGGGTTCTTCGTCGGCCCCAATTTCAGCCGCCACGGCGCGACCCTGGTCGAGCACCTGCAGTGCGAATACCTGCCGGCGCTCGAGCTCGCCTGCCTGCCGGAGCTGGCGCCGCACCTGCCGGCGAGCTATCGCGAGACCTGCGCCAGGCTCGACCGCGACAGCCGGGGACGCATCGTCATGCCGCCCCCGGATATCGCGCCGTCATGCAGCTGATTTATCCCCTCATCAGCCTTTTTGTCGCCCATGGCGCCGAGCCGTTGGTAGCGTAGCGGCCACCATGGCCGGGCTGGTGGCACCGCACGGGGGAAGCGGCCTGCGACCCCTGCAAGTCGAAACCGCTGAGCTCGCGGAGGAGCGCCGGCGCGCGCAGACGCTGCCGCAGGTGCGCATCACGTCGCGCGAAAAGGGCGATCTCGTCATGCTCGGCATCGGCGGCTTCACGCCGCTCGAGGGCTTCATGGGGCGCGACGACTGGCTGCGCGTGTGCGAGTCGATGCGCACCGCCCAAGGCCTGTTCTGGCCGATCCCAATCACGCTTTCCACGGACGATGAGTCGATCAAGCTCGGCGCCGAGATCGCGCTCGCCGACCCGGAGGACGGCGCACCGCTCGCCATCATGAAGGTGACCGAGAAGTACACCGTCGACAAGGCGCGCGAATGCGGCTGCGTGTTCCGCACCACCGATCCCGAGCACCCCGGCGTCGGCATGGTGCTGAAGCAGAGGACCGTGAACCTCGCTGGACCGGTGCGCGTGCTCTCCGACGGCGGCTTCAAAGCCAAGTACGGCGAACTCTTCATGACGCCGGCCGAGACGCGTGCCGAGTTCGCGCGCCTCGGCTGGTCGCGGGTCGCGGCGTTCCAGACGCGCAATCCGATGCACCGCTCGCACGAGTATCTCGCCAAGGTGGCGATCGAAGTGTGCGACGGCGTGCTGGTGCATTCGCTGCTCGGCAACCTCAAGCCCGGCGATATCCCGGCCGACGTGCGCACACGCGCGATCGCGGTGCTGATCGAGAAATACTTCCGTCCCGGCACGGTGGTGCAGGCGGGCTATCCGCTCGACATGCGCTACGCCGGGCCGCGCGAGGCGCTGCTGCACGCCCTCTTTCGCCAGAACTACGGCTGCTCGCACCTGATCGTCGGGCGCGATCACGCCGGGGTCGGCAACTACTACGGGCCGTTCGATGCGCACCGCATCTTCGATGAGATCGCGCCGGACGCGCTCGAGATCCAGCCGCTCAAGATGGGCACGACCTTCTGGTGCTACCGCTGCCGCGACATGGCCTCGTCGCGCACCTGCCCTCACGACGAGCGCGACCAGATGCAGGTCTCGGGAACACAGCTGCGCCAGTGGCTCGCGGAAGGACGCCCGGTGCCGGGCGAATTCTCGCGCTCGGAAGTGCTCGAGATCCTGCACACGTATTACGCCGGCCTGGACGACGCGAAGGCCGCGCCTTAGCGATGGAGTGGTGGGTCTGGCCGATCGCGCTCTTCGCCGTCACCTTCGCGATCGGCATCGTGGCAGTGCTCGCCGGCGTCGGCGGCGGCGTGCTGTTCGTGCCGATCGTCAGCGCCCTGTTCCCGTTCCATCTCGACTTCGTGCGCGCCGCCGGGCTGCTGCTCGCGCTGACCGGCGCGCTGTCCGCCGCGCCGGCGCTGCTGCGCGGCGGCCTCGCCAGCCTCAGGCTCGCCATGCCGCTTGCGCTGGTCGGCTCGATCACCTCGGTCATCGGGGCGCTGATCGGCCTCGCGCTGCCGACCGACGCGGTGCAACTCGCTCTCGGCATCACGATCCTCGCGATCGCGCTGCTGATGTGGCGTTCTGGCGCATCCGATCATTCGCAGGTTCCGGCGAGTGATCCCTTAGCCGCGGCCCTGCGCATGAACGGCGTCTATCACGACGCCGCGCTCGGCCGCGACGTCGAGTGGCGCGTGCACCGCAGCCGCACCGCGCTCGCCGTGTTCGCCGGCATCGGGCTGCTTGCCGGCATGTTCGGCCTGGGCGCCGGCTGGGCCAACGTGCCGGCGCTGCATTTGCTGATGGGCGCGCCGCTCAAGCTCGCGGTCGGCAGCTCGGGGCTGCTGCTTTCGGTGGTCGATACCTCGGCGGCCTGGATCTATCTCAATCGGGGCGCGGTGCTGCCGATCGTGGTGGCGCCTTCGATCATCGGCGTGATGCTCGGCGCCAAACTCGGTGCGCGCCTCCTGCGCCGGGCGCGTCCCGTGCTCGTGCGCCGCATCGTGATTGCGCTGCTCCTGCTGGCCGGCGGCCGCGCGCTGCTCAAGGGCTTCGGCGTATGAACCGCGAGCAGGAGGTCTATGCGCGCTGGCTCGACTGGGGCACGCGCCTCGCGCTCGCCGTGCTCATCGCCAGCTTCCTCGCCTACGCCCTCGCGCTGTTCGATCCCCTGCTGCCGCCGCAGGAGCTGCCCAAGCTGTGGGCATTCCCGGTCGATCACTACATCGCCGCGAGCGGCGCCCCGACCGGCTGGGGCTGGCTGCAGCTTCTGCACAAGAGCGACTACCTGATCTTTGTCGCCGTCGCCGTGCTCGGCCTGCTCACCGTCGTGGGCTATGCGCGCATCGTTCCCATTCTTCTAAAACAAGGAGAAACCTGGCGCGCGCTGATCGCGGTCCTGCAGGTGATCGTGCTGCTGGCCGCCGCCCTGTACTAGGCGGCGAGCGGCTGCGTGGAAGCGAGCTGCTCCTTCGCGAACGCGAGGAACGCCGCCACCAGCCGCGAGTGGAATCTTTCTTTCGGGTAGACCGCCGAGAAATTGCGGATCAGCCGCGGGCGCAGCGGCACCTGCACCAGCTGGCCGAGCTGCAGCTCCTTCGCCACGATGACGCGCGACATGATGGCGAAGCCCAGGCCGGTGGCGACCAGACCCTTGATCGCCTCGGGGCTGCCGAGCTCCACCACCACGTTGAGCGAGTCCGGCGCCACGCCGGCCTTCGCGAGATAGCGATCGATGACCTCGCGCGTGCCCGAGCCCGGCTCGCGATTGATGTAAGCGTGCTGGCAAAGCACCAGCGGCAGCGCGAGCTGCTCCTTCGCGAGCGGATGCGAAGGCGCGCACACCACCTGCAGCTCGTCCTCGCAGCACAGCTCGCTATGCAGCGAGGCGAGGTGCGAGTCGCCCTCGATGAAGCCGAGGTCGAGCGTACGCTCGGCGACGCGCTCCTGCACCGCCTCGGAATTGCCGACGAACAGCGTCGGCAGCACCGCGGGAAAGTGCGCCTTGAACTTGCCGATCAGCTGCGGCAGCACGTATTCGCCGATCGTCATGCTCGCGCCGATGACCAGCGGGCCTGCCGCGTGGCCGCTCAGCTCCTTGAGCCGCGTGTCGAGCTCGGCGGACAGCGCGAGGATGCGCTCGGCGTATTCGCGCGCCAGCTCGCCCGCCGGCGTGAGCGCGATGCGTCCCTGCGCGCGGTCGAAGAGCCGCGTGTTCAGGTGCTCTTCAAGCTGCTTGATCTGGAAGGTGACCGCCGGCTGCGTCATGAACAGCGTCTCGGCCGCCTTGGTGAAAGACAGGTGCTTCGCTACCGCATGAAAAACCTGGAGACGCCGGTCCGCCATCCGGCGATATTACGAGAAAAAGGGGTCAGGACCCTTTTCCAGGACCCTTTTCCGCTTTGGTTGGACGGCCGCGCGGACGCAGCGCGGACCTCAAGCCCAGTGCATGCGCCATTGTCTCGACCCATGGCTTGTCGCCATAGGGACGGCTGCGCCGCGCACAGCCTCGCAACTCGTCGGTCTCGGCTCTTTCCGCTGCTGGTTCACATACGCGAGCCACTCATGAGGCCGCTCGAGCGGCCACGGATGCAAACAAGGTGGCCCATGCTGGCGCCCCTGCTCTACGCGCCAAAGACTGCTCCATCGCCATTCTTCAGCTCGTCGCACCAGGTTGGCTCGAAATGCATTAGCTTCGACATAGCGAGCAACGGTGAGAAAGTGGGGGTCGTCTTGCACGACGAATGACTTGAAGCGTCCCTGATAGACGTGCCCGGTTCCTGCGCTGACCCGATAGGCATGCAGACGCTGCGCGTGCGTCAGCGTCACGAGCCGCATGTAGTTAGACAGGTCGCCGTCGTTGCGTGGCCAGAGCAAAAGGTGCCAGTGATTCGGCATCAGGCACCAGGCGAGGATGCGCATCGGCACGCGACTCTGCACTTCCCCTAGCACACGCTCGAATGCCAGGTAGTCCTGCTGGCGATGGAATATCGTGCGCTGGCTGTTTGCGCGGTTGAGGACGTGATAGACGAGGCCGCCCGGCGCCGCCCGCAATGGCCTTGGCATCCCCCTTTAACGCTCGGCTCGGCGCGCCGCCGACAGGAGAAAAGGGTCCTGACCCCTTTTCCCCGGCGAAGGTGCAGGATCTCATTTTTACTAAATCGGAGCACGCATGGCACTCGTACCGATCGCGAAGCAAGGCCACTACCTTCACGTTTACGACTTCCGCATCCAGGGTGACAGCGCCGAATTCATCCGGCTCTTCAACGAATTCGATTATTCCGACGCCAACCCGATGCACAAGTCGCCGTACCAGGCGAAGGACGGCGTGCTTTGCCAGGACACGCAGGATCCCCTGCATTTCTGGCTGATCGGCGAGTGGAAGAGCGTCGAGGAGCACGCCCGCATCCGCAAGGTCATGGCCGAGATGAAGCCGAAGTTCGTGAGCATGGTGGTGAGCGGCCCGTTCATCCCGCTCTACGGCAAGGTGGTCTCGAGCACGCCGCAAGACGTTCTCGACCGCGCCGCGCGCGGCAACGTCTAGTCGGCGCTCGCGCCGGTGCGGCGCACGAGATCGGAGTATTTCGCCGTGTCGGTGCGGATGAGCTCGGCAAGCTGCTCTGGCGTTAACGGGAACGGCTCGAAGCCGAGGAGCTGCATCCTGGCGAGCATGTCGGGATCGGCCAGCACTTTGTTGACGTCGCCGTTGACCCGGCGCACGACTTCCGGCGGCGTGCCGCGCGGCGCGAGGAGCGCGAGCCAGGAATCGACTTCCAGCCCCGCCGGGCCGCCCGCCTCCTCCACCGTCGGCGTGTCGGGCGCGGACTTCGCGCGTTCCCGCGCCGCCACGGCGAGGTGCTTGATGCGCCCCGCCTTGGTGAAGGAGAGCGCGGTGCCGACCGAGGCGAAAGTCCACGCCAGGTCGTTTGCCGCGAGCGAGACGAAGAGCTGCGACTGGTCCTTGAAGTGCACGAAAGTCATCTTGGCTCCGATGAGCGACGCGAACAGCGCGCCGCCGAGGTGCCCGGGACTGCCGACGTACGGCGTGCCGAAGATCAGGCCCTCCGGGCTCGCCTTGGCCGCGGCGACGAGCGCCGGCACGCTCTGGTAGGGGCCGGTGCTCGAGACGGTGATGAAGAACGGCGTGTTGAAGAGCGCGGCCACCGGCACGAAGTCCTTCTCCGGGTCGTAGGGCAGTTTCTTGTAGAGCGCCGGGTTGATCGTGACGTGAGCGTTGCTGACCACCAGGAGCTCGTAGCCGTCGGGTGGAGCGCCTTTCACGGCCTCGATGGCGATGAAGCCGCTCGCGCCGGGCTTCGCCTCGACGATCGCCTGCCGGCCCCAGAGCGTCGAGAGCTTCTCGGCGAGCACCCGCATGAAGATGGTCGGCCCCGAGCCGCTCGAATACGGCGCGGTCATCCTCACGGTTTTCGCCGGGTACGGCTGCGCCATCGCGAGCCCTGCCGCGAGCCAGCCCGCGGCGAGCGCGAGCGCAATCGGAAAATGCCGTCTCATGGTCTCTTCTCCTCCTCCGCCATGGTACTAGCGCAATGCTAGACTGCCTGACTCCAATTCGGGAGAGCACCATGGCAAAAAGCGCGTTTCGCCTGCAGCTCGAAGACGCAATCAAGCAGCGCCACTCGGCGGTCCATCCGTGGAGCGAGGCGTGGTACTCGGGCAAGCTCAACAAGCATCTGCTCGGCGAGTGGGTGAAGCAGCACTATCACTTCGTGATGCCGACCTCCCGCATGTTCGCCGCCACATACGGCAACTGCGAGGTGCAGGAGGTGTGCGACTTCCTGCTCGAGAACATCACCGAGGAGGAAGGCATCGTCGGCCAAGCGGGGTTCGATGCGGTGCGCCATTCCGAGCTGCTGCTCGACTTCGCTGAGCACTGCGGCAAGACGCGCCAAGAAATCATCGACGCGCAGGTGAACGGCGAGCTGCTTCCCGAGACGCTCGGGCTGCAGAGCTGGTGCTGGCGGCAGTCGCGCCGGCCGTTCGTCGAGGCGATCGCCGCGATCAACGTCGGCCTCGAGTCGCAGGTGCCGGTGGTGTACGCGAAGACCACGCCGCCGCTCATCGAGAAGTACGGCTTCACCGAGGAAGAGGTCACCTTCTTTCGCCTCCACATCGTCGCCGACCAGGAGCACGGCGAGCGCGCCTTCAACATCGTCGAGAAATACGCCGTCACCGCGGAGCAGAAGGCGACCTGCGTGCGCCTCGTCAAGGAAGCGACCATGATGCGCCGGCTCTACCTCGACGGCCTGTACAACAAGTACCTGCTGAATCCGGAGCGCAAAGCCGCGTAGATGCACACGTTCCAGACGCTCACGCTGGAGGAGGCGGAGCTCGTGCTGGACGCCGCGCAGGAGAAGTGCCGGGAGCTCGGCGTGCTGCAGGTGCTGTGCGTGGCGGACAACGCGGGCTATCCGATCGCGCTTCGCCGCCTCGACGGCGGCAAGGTCACCAGCGTGCAGATCGCCATGAACAAGGCGTTCACCGCCGCATGCCACCGCCGGCCCACCGATCAGTACAAGAACGCGCAGCCCGGCGGCGACGCCTTCGGCATCTTCACCCAGCATGACGGCCGCTTCACCACCTTCGTGGGCGGCGTGCCGATCATGGTCGACGGGCAAGTGGTGGGGGCCGTCGCCGCGTCCGGCGGCAACGCCGAGCAGGACACTGCGGTGTGCCTGGCCGGCATCGCCGCCTTCATGAGGCACCTGGGCAAGGCGCCATAGAGCTTCCGGCGCAGTGGTATTGCGAGGGCGATCCTTTTCAGCAGGAGAGGCAAAAGCTCTTCGCCCCCGCGTGGCAGCTCCTCGGCCGCGGCTCGATCCTGCAGAAGCCCGGCAACTACCTCTGCGCCAACCTCGCGGGCTGGCCGCTCGTCGCGCTCGTCAACCGCGAGGGCAAGCCAGCCGCTTTCAACAACGTCTGCCGCCACCAGCGCATGGGCGTGGTCGAAATCGGCGCCGGCAACTCGGCGGCCCTGCGCTGCAAGTACCACGGCTGGACCTACGACCTCGATGGCCGCTTCAGCTCGGCGCCTTCGGTCGTCGCGCCCGCGGATCCCTCATTGCCGGACAACAACCTGCAGCGCATCTCGCTCGCGATCTGGCACGGCCTCGCCTTCGTCTCCCAGACGGGGACCGGTGAGTCGCCTGCCACTTTCCTCGATGCGTGCGCCATCGACGAGACGAGGTTCTCGGGAGAATCGAGCACCGACATCGGCTGCAACTGGAAGCTCTACATCGAGCATTGCCTCGCCGAAGACCCCGCGTCGTGGGCCTGGCCTGCACTGATCGCGCGTGCCAGCGCGGACGGCACCGAGGTGCAGCAGGTGATCCCGCGCAGCTTCAGCCGTACTCGCGTGGTCCAGCATTCCTTCGGCGGCGCGAGGCTCGACCTCGCGCCGGCGAAAGCCGCGTGCGAAGACGCGCAGAAGCGCACGGAGGCCGGCGAACTTCCCAAGGCGGCGAACTCAGCCGTTGCCGCCTTCCGCCAGCGCGTTCGCTCTAGCGTTTAGGTTTTTTCCGGAATTCGGCCGGCACCACCGTGCCGCGCACGTGCTTCCTCTCATCCTGTCGTTATTTGACCAGAACGCCGTCGGCAAAGGCCGCGCAGATGTGATCGACAAAGGCACGCACTTTTGCGCTCGCAAGCCTCCGCGAGGCATGCAGGACCCAGAGCTCCATCGGCGGCGTTTTCAGAAATCCCCATTTGCGAAGGCGCCCGCTCGCCAGGTCGCCCGCGACGAACGATTCGGATAGGAGAGCCGCTCCGATGCCCGCGCGTACGGCGTCCCGAATCATCAGCAGCGATGAAAAGCGCGCTACCGGCCGCGGCACGAGCGGCGCCCGATAACCCTCGATGTTCCAAGGCGGCTCCAAGGCCGGCCGCCACGCCAACACCGCCGGGAAGCCCTGCAGATTCCTGGCAGTCGGCCTGGTGTGCTCGGGTGTCGCCGCGAGGACCACGCGATCCCGCAGAAAGCACCGACCTACCAACGTGCTATCCGGGCGAGGATTGAGGCGAATCACCACGTCATAGCCTTCCTCGACGAGATTCACCTCGCGATCGTCGGCGGTCACCTCCAGTTGAATGTCCGGGTAGCGCGCACAGAACTCGGCGGCCACCCGGCCCAGGCCGACGTGGGAAAGAAGCACCGGAGCGTTTACGCAAAGCCGGCCATGGAGCCGGTCCTGTCCGCCCCGAATCGAGTGCTCGGCCTCGCGAATCTCGCCCAGGAGATTCTCGGTCCGCGCCAGTAGCGCTTGCCCTTCATCGGTCAAGCGCAGCGCACGGCCACCGCGCTCGAACAACCGCACGCCGAGGTTCTCCTCGAGCTCGATGACGCGGCGCGAAAGCGTCGCCTTGGAGCGGCCGGATTTCCGGCTCGCGCGACCAAAGCCGCCGCTCGCAGCGACCAGGACGAAATCCGTGAGCGCATTGAGATCCATCTGGCGTCTCCAATTTGAGACGAAGTGTCTACCAAATCCAGTCTATTCGACTCCTGTGAGACGGTCTACTGTCCTAGACACCGTGGCAAACGCAAAGGAGCCGTGAATGACCGATCTGTCGGCAAGCAAGGCGGACCCCGCGCGGCCGACGGCCGGGCTGAGAGGTGCTTCCTGGACAGCGAGCCGCCTGCCGAAAGACCTGCGCGTTTCCGTGCAAAGCCTGCGCACGCAGGACGGAGCGCAGGTGACCGGGTTTCTCTACTACCGAGGCGGGGAGAAGGCTGCGGTAAGTCTCATGCACCCTCGCGAGCTCGTCGCGTCGCATTATCTCGTGCCCGACGTGCTGGAGGCCGGCTGTGCCTGCTGGGTGCAGGGCTCGCGAAGCGTAGGCAACGACGTTCGGCTCGAGCATGAGATTGCGCTTTACGACGTCGCGGCAGGACTGAATTTCCTCCGCGACCAGGGCTTCGAACGGCTCTGCTTCCTCGGCAACTCGGGCGGCGCCGCGCTCTTTGCACTGTACCTTCAACAGGCGTCCCTCGCGCCGGCACGGCGCATCGTTCGCACGCCGGGTGGGCGGCCCACAAAACTTGGCGATACCAACCTGCCGGTTCCCGAGCGCCTGATCCTCGTCGCGCCTCACCCGGGGCCTGGAAAGCTCCTGCAGAACTGCATTGACCCATCGGTGATCGATGAAAAGGATCCTGCAGCGCTCGATGCCGCTCTGTTTCCCTTCAGCGCGGAAAACGGGTTCCGGGAACCCCCGGAAAGCGCGCGCTATTCCGAGGCGTTCGTTGCCCGGTACCGGTCAGCTCAGCGCGAGCGAGTGGCGCGAATCGACGCCCACGCCAAGGCCATCATCGAGGAGCGGCAGCGCTCCCGCGCCGCGGTCAGGGAACGCAGCACCCTGCAGAGCCGAATCGGCGCGGCGCATACGCCGATCTTCCAGGTGTGGCGCACCGACGCGGATTTGCGCTGCTTTGACTTGCACCTGGACCCGTCGGATCGAAAGTGGGGAACGGTCTGGGGCGCAGACCCCTTCGCGTCGAACTACGGAAGCGTCGGCTTCGGCCGCTCATGCACGGCGGAGAGCTGGCTCTCGAGCTGGTCGGGGATATCGTCCAACGCGTCTTTCGAGAAATGCGGGCCCGCCATCGAGCAACCGACGCTCATGATCGACTACACGGGCGACAACACCGTCTTTCCGTCCGATTCCGAAGCGATCTTCCAGTCCCTGCGCACCAGCGACAAGCACCGCGCCAGCATTCGAGGCAACCACCACGGGCAAGCCCTCCAGCAAGGGGAGCCATCGGGCCAGGTTCTCGCCGGCCGGACCATCCAGAACTTCCTCCGCGGTGCCCTGCAATGACGGGGGTGACCCAACCGATCGCCGGCGTCGTCTATCCGCCGCGGGAGACGCTGCAGCGGTACGTCGAGGCAGGCGCGCTTACCGACGAAACCTGGGTCGCTGCCCTCCAGCGTTCGTTCAAGGAGAACGGCGCCCGCATCGCGGTGGATGGTCCGGAAGGCGCGCTGACCTACGCGCAGCTCGATGGGCTCACCGACCGCGCAGGCGCCGCGCTCCTGGCAAGCGGCCTTCGGCCGCTCGACCGGGTCGTTTTCCAGCTGGGCAATTCCAAGGAATTGCTGATCGCATTCATCGGCTGCCTGAAAGCGGGGCTCATCCCGATCTGCACGCTCGCCGCCCATCGCGAGCAGGAAATCGGATACCTGGCCCGGCACGCGAAAGCACGCGGCCACCTCGTGCAAGGCGACGACAAGTTTGATCTCGTGGGTTTCGGGCAGGAGATGCAGCGCAGCGTCCCGAGCCTGGATGTCCTGATCAGCGCGCGAGGCCCGGCGAGAGCGGACGTGCCTCGATTGGAGGATCTCCTCGAGCAGGAGTTGCGCTCCAAAGCGATCGCCCGTCTCCAGGACGTGCCGCGCGACCCGTTCCAGGCCGCGCTGTTCCAGCTCTCCGGGGGCACGACCGGCGTTCCGAAGCTCATCCCGCGGTTCCAGAACGAATATCTGCACACGATGCGCGAGGTCGCCCGGTATCTCGATTACCGCCGCGATGACGTCATGTTCATGCCGTTGCCCATGATCCACAACGCGAGCATGGCGTGCGCGTGGGGCCCGACCCTGCTCCAAGGCGGCACCTTCGTGGTCGTGCCACAGATCACCGAGCAAGCCATCGTCCAGGTTTTGAAGCAGTGCAAACCCACCTGGATCGGGGCCGGGGTAAAGCAGGCGGTACTCAAGCTCAAGGCCGCCATGGATGCGGCGCAGGTCGAGCCCGGCAGGGTCCGCGGCGTATGGACCATCAATGCGGCCAAGTACACGCGCGAAGTCCTCGACCTGCCCGGCTGCCACACCTTCGGCATGTCGGAAGGTTTCCTGATGTTCACACGCGACTCGGATTCCCGCGAGGCCCGCGAAGAAACCGTCGGCAAGCCGATGTCCGGGCTCGACGAGGTACGGCTGCTGAAGCCCGGCACGGAAATGGACGTCGCGCCAGGAGAGATCGGCGAGCTGGCCGTGCGGGGACCATCGGTCATCCACGGGTACTTCGACGCCGAAGAGCGCAACCGGCAGGCATTTACCCGCGACGGCTTCTACCGCTCGGGCGACCTGATGTCCGCTCGCGTGATCGACGGCGCGAAGTACTACGCCTTCGAGGGGCGGATCAAGGACGTCATCGACCGCGGCGGCGAGAAGGTCAACTGCGAAGAGATCGAGCTCGCCCTGGGCGAAGCCCAGGGCATCGCGGAAGCGGCGCTCGTCGGCATGCCCGATCCAGGTCTTGGCGAGCGCATCTGCGCCTTCGTGACGCTGCGGCCGGGATGCTCCCCGTCGGAAGTCGGCGTGCCGAGCTTCGCCCGCTTCCTCGAAAAGCGCGGTTTCGCAAAGTTCAAATGGCCCGAGCGCGTCGAAGTGCTGAGCGCCATGCCGACCACCAAATTCGGCAAGATCGACAAGGCGGAGCTGCGGCGTCTCGCCAGCACGCCCGCGCTCAGCGGCGTGCACCACACCGCGCGCCCAACCTGGAAGCTGCGCGAGACGGTGGAGTTCTACCGTGACCGGCTCGGACTGAAGCTGGTTCATGCCATCTCGGCAAAAGGCTGGGGACCGGAAGGCCATCCCGATTTCCTGCACTTCTTTTTCGACAGCGGCGATGGCAGCACGATCGCGTTCTTCTACTACATCGGCGCTGCGCAACCCGAATATCTCGTCCATCGGCCGCAGTGGGACTGCGACTCCGTGCATACCGCATGGAAGGTGCGGTCGGAAGAGGAGCTGCTGCGCTGGAAGCGCTTCCTCGAGGGGGCCGGCGTTGCCGTCGACATGCACATCCGGCACGAGATCGTGGAGTCGATCTATTTCCGCGATCCCAACGGCTACCTCATCGAGATCGGCCGTGCAACGCGGGCTACGAGCGTTCTGGACCACCGCGACGCCGAGCTGACGCTGGCGGCGGCGATGGAAGCGGAAACCGAAGCGCGCAGCGGCGGCCAGACGTTCACGAGTATCGAGACTGTCTGGCAGCGCAAGGCCCGCCTGCACGAAGAGCTGAAGGCATGATGCCCAAGGTCTACGTCCTGGACGTGCCGGAGTTCCGCCCCCTCATCGATGGGGCTCGATCTACGGGGTGCACGGTGCAGGGGCCCGCGGGCGGCTACTTTACGATCGCCGCGCCCCGCGAGCTTGTCTTTGCGCGCGCTGCCCTCGGGCTGAAGCCCGCGCTCTGGTACAGCTCGCTTTCCGGCGGGGTGGAGGGGCGCATCGCGCAGTTCGACCGCGACACTATCCGGATTGCCGCGTGGTAGCCGCCCTCGACGCGACCGAGCAGGTGATCGAGAAAATCCCGTTGCGCGTTCGCCGGCGCGTGAAGTGGGGCGAATGCGACCCAGCCGGCGTCGTCTACACCGGTCGATTTCCCGATTACGTGATCTCGGCCTTCGAGCTCTTCATGCGCCAGCTGCTCGGCGGCGCCTTTCAAAACGCAGAGGACACACACGGCTTCGGGACCCCGTGCAAGGCGCTTTCGATCGAGTTCGTCAGTTCGCTGCGCCCGGACCAGGAATTCGAGATGACGGTGCTGGTGCGAGAGATGCGGAATCGGACGTTCGATTTGGACGTCAATGCGCGCCACATGGACGGCAAGGAAGCCTTTCGTGCCCGCATTACGCCGATCACCATCAAGCGCGGCGACCGCTCCGCCGGAATCCCGCTGCCGCCGATCCTGCGCGAAAGCCTCGAGCGTTACCGGCACGCGTGCGAAGAAAGGAGCCGCCAATGAGTGGCGCGCACCCATCTGTGACTCGAGCAACACGGTAACCATGAAGTGGAGTCTCGCTGCGCTGGCCTTCGGCAACTTCGTCATCGGGACGGGCACGCTGATCGTGCCCGGGCTGCTGCCGTACCTGGCCGAGAGTCTCGGCGTGTCGCTGCCGGTGTCCGGGCACCTCATCACCGCGTTCGCCGTGACAATATGCGTCGCGGCGCCGCTTCTTGCCGGCGCCACGAGCCGCTACGACCGGCGCGCGC
>Ga0209647_1001327_pt1 | contig 21344 bp, 10 predicted proteins | sample GraSoi_2013_60cm_FD_185827 | JGI IMG/M metagenome (GOLD analysis project Ga0209647, IMG submission 185827) | Grasslands soil microbial communities from the Angelo Coastal Reserve, California, USA - Sample 9_17_2013_60cm (SPAdes) (version 2) | ecosystem: Environmental > Terrestrial > Soil >... | reverse complement strand
CAACCAGAGGCCAACCCCAACACCACCGTAATCTGGCTGACCGGCACAATTATTTGTCTTGGTTGGTACGCAAGGGGGCGGCTTGTAGCCCTCGTCCCACCATGTACGCATATGATACTGGTGGAAAGCGTAACTGCCCTTGGCCCCGGCGTACTGGTTTTCCGCGGTATACAGGTTATCGCCACCGCTCACAATCACCGGGTAGGCTTTAGCCGTATTAGCACAACCGCTGGGATAGTTAAAACAGACATTGGTGTAGTCGCGCACATACCAGGCAAAGGGCCACGTCGCGTCATTCATCAAGCCAATCGGCAGGAGATGCTTGCCTTGATAGAGCTTTTGATCGAGCGCGTCGATCTTCGCCATAACTTTATTCACATCAGGCGTGGTCTGAACATACACCATCATTTCATGTGGACCATCAGCAGGATGGATATATGCAACCTCGTACATATTATGCAGCGTCGGCAGCAGCAAGAGAACTGCCATGACAACACCAATACACGCCGCGCTGCCCGCTAGTGGTCCAACGCGCCGGCGCGGCAGAGGAACAACGGCTAATGGTATGTCCTTGTCGCTAGCAGGAGCGGTATCTTTCGCCTGGGTAGACCCTGTCAGCCATTGTTTGACCAGTCTGTAGACACCCATTACGGCTGGCTCCAGACCAATAGCTCCCAGTAGCATCATCGGCATCGTCATATGGATCACCAACCAGGGCATCTTTTCCGCCGCCCAGGAGTAGATGAATACATTGCCTACAAACCAGTACACGAGGAAGAGACGGAAACGTGTCGGCTGTATAAGGCAGCGGATGACGCCAACCAGGCCAAATACCAGGCCTATCTGCTCGTACAGGGGAATAAGCATCAGATAGTAGTACCAGGGCTGACCACCGCGCGCAACTTGCTGCTGCTGAACCCAGTAGTAAAGCCCCTGCCAGATGCCATCTCCAATGCCGCCCTTAATGTTGGTGAAGAGGACAGTAAACAGGACCAGGAATATCGCCCAGGCGCTCAGAACAGCGAAGAACCAGTGTGTCCATGGCATGGTAAGAATGGTGTCCAGCATGCGCTGGTTGCGCGGGTCAATACGCGCCGCCAGTCCCCGACGTCCCGGCTCCGGTAGTTTACCAAATAGCTCACGTCCCAGGATACTCAGCACATAGACACCCAGCAGAATGCCTAGCCACGGCACAGTCGCTACCGTCTTATCCTTCAATCCCTGGACATACAGGTCGGCAGCAGGGGTATTTTTGGGGTCTGTGATGTAGATCGATAGAGCTTTTAACCAACCAAAGAATATTTTTGCCGCTATACCAGCGACAGCAAAGTAAGCCAGCAGGAAGATGGGAGCAGCCGTACGCGGCACAAATCTGATAAAGGACGCATCTTCCGCAAAACGTGCACGGAGGGGCACTCTCAGACCGAGCTCCCAGACAATCACAGCTACAAAGAAACTGCCGAAGACAGCTATCGTCAAAAACGTGGCCTCTTTCGTTGCATAGGAAAGGGCAAAGGCTACCGCAGCCAGGATGAGCCAGCGCATCTGGCGATCCCGTACGTAGCGCGCAATTGCAACCACCAGCATCAGGGTGAAGCAAGCCATGTAGATATCTTCACGCGCAAAACGCGAGAAATAGACCATGCTTGGCGATACGGCGAGCAGGAAACAGGCCAACCACGCGCCTAATTTACCCAGGTAGTCGCGCAGAAAATAGGGCATACCAACGATGAGCGTCCCCAGCGTGGCCGCCAGGATGCGAACCGTTGTCGTGTTAACGCCATGATCAGGTGCACCAAGCCACTGAGAAAGTTTGTAGACCAGGGCAATAAAATGGAACTGGAAAGGTCCATGCAGCAAGGGGTCATAGTGATAACAGGAAACACTGGGATTGAAACAACTGATCCAAGTTTCCATGTTATGCATTAACTGCAAAGAGAAATAGGCATGCAGGCTCTCATCATGATGAAGTGGCTTATCCCCTAAGTTCCAGAAACGCAATAGAGCCCCTAGAAAAATAACGCCCCAGAAAGGTGCCCAGTTAAGCAGTTGTTCGCGTGAGGGTGGAGAGAAGCGTGTACCACGCTTTCGGTCAGCCGTGGGGGTCTCCTGAGACACATTCATGGTCCCCACGATTTGTTCTTCTATCGTACCTTCTGGCATAAACCTCTCCCTTTATACTGCTCAACGGTATAAGCTTCTTCTTCTTCCGCCGCTGTTTCTACTTCTGCACCTGGCATAGCCACTGTGGCTGCCTCCATGGTGTCCCGTATTTCTCGAGGTCCTATTTTATAACTCCTCAAAGAGCGCCTCCTTGAACACCTGCTATGGTGACCCTACTTCAACCTGCAACTATTGTGATTACGAGGTCCTTAGCTGCCTTTGACCTGGTAAATCGTCACACCATTAGCAGAGTAGACAACCTGCATAAATGCAGCAAAACGATGCAAGTCTGCATTGGGATACTTCATTTTCTCTAACTGACCAACGTATACATATTGAATATTGTAACGAGCCAGCAAATCCAAAACCACGTTGGAATGGGGATCCGTATAGATGCTATCGACATCCCCTTTGCGGCTATTAAAATCAACGGCGTTTAAACCATTGTTAAGCCAATTGACGCGCCATTGATACTCATGTCCTACCCATCCCATTGGACTGGGCAGACCTGTGAAGGCTGAGATACGCGCATAACTAGTATAATCGTCCCCTACCGCTTCCACAATAACAGGGTTACCACTCACATGACCATTGAGCCAGCGAATGGCTGCATAATCACCAGACGTATTATAATCGCAATCGGGAATATTACATGTTTGCAAGTAACCTATGCCATCCAGGCTATTTGTGCGCTGCATGTAGTGGTTCGTACGTGCATAAGTTCCCACCAGCGGATAGACTGCGCTTGCCAGCAGCAAAGTGAGCAATCCAACTGCCCATAGGCCTTCTACGCCACGCTGCATCCAGCGCTGCGCACCCGAGATACTCGCCACGGGACGGAAACTCTCCAGAATAAAATAGAGTCCCGCGCCAGAGGTTATCGAGAGCAGAGCCCAGGCCTGGAAATAGAACTTAAAGACGGTATTCATACGCGGGAAATTCCCCGCGAAGACATCTTTTAAGAAAACAAGCTCGCACATAGCGACCAGGGCAAAGGCCGTGCTTCCCAGCAAGAGGGTAAAGGCTTGCGAACGATCGCGCAGACTATACAGGGTAGCCATCGCGCCAAAAGCGGCAATACCGCCAGCCACTATCAAGGTCGCGCTATTTCTCATGAGCACTGCTATCGCCAGTTCCACCACAAGAATGGCGATGATGGCTATTACCCCTTTATTCAGCCATGAATAACGTGCAGCCGGAGCCTGGGGAGCACCAACCACAGCGTCCTCTGCTGAACCGGTGGGATCAGTCCGGGTAAAAAATGGATGCTTTAACGCGACAGCTACTAGCAGCGAGAGGAAGATAAAAGCAAACAACCCGTAGATCAATATTTCATTCGAGAGGGGCGAGCGATCATTAACACCGACGATACCGATACCCTGTGAGGGAGAAATAAAGTTGAGATAGAACGGCGCATATAACGCAAACGACAGCGCCACGAGCGCGGCACAGGCAGTGAACACATCCAGCACTAATTCCATGCTGAAACGGGATTTGTTCGCCAGCCATTGTTGTAATACAATACATATACATACCAGCGCTACATAGGTTGGGAAATCCCAACCGTTCATCGTGAAGAGGCCGCCCAATATTAAGGCCGTTGTTCCCAGGGCAACTGGCAACCGCCAGCCCTGGCCAAAGACAAACAAACCTCGTCCAACCTTCCCATTCTGTTCGCCCTGCTCCAGGAACAGATTTAACGCCAAACCGATAGCGACAATCGTAAATGCCAGGGCCAACACATGGGCATGGAAGCACGAAAGCAGAAAGCTAAAGGCTGGAAATTCATTAATCGTTTTATCAATAACCCGGGTGGGAGTAAACCAGTTAAACTGCGTCCAGTCTCCATGAGCTTCCCACCATTGTTGTGTCGCGGCCAGATTCCCCAGCACAAGCCCCATCACAATTGCCAATACCCCATACGGCATAGCGCGCAACAAGGATGGATAGACGGTATCGGGCCGCTCGCTCTCTATGTCCACTGCGCCCGCTGCTTTGACCTTGCGCCGATGCTGTGTCCAGGCAACGATATTGCTGGTTACCCCAAAGAGATTGACCGCCGTCAGGCCAAAGAAGGTGCAAATACCTGTATTGAAGGCTATCGAGGGACTCTGCCCCAGGAATTTGGCCAGGACAGCTATCGTGTAATGGGCATAATAATAATAGTTGATAGCATAGCCTGAGAACCACATATCACTGGGAGGGAAATGAGGGCTGCGCATAATAGCAGCAATAAAGCCCTCGTCCATAAACATTTCAAAGGAGCGGATATCAGGCCCATATGAACGAATCCAACCCAATAAAAACATCATGCCAATGAAAACCACTTCGCTGGCAACAATGTATGGGAAATTGGTACGCACCACTTTTACCAGCGTATGCCGTACGCGCAAGAAACCCATCAAATTAAAGGCGAACAGGATGAGCAGGACGCCCAGGATAAAAAACTGGCTGAAAGGTAAAAATTGTAGGAACATCAAAGGCAGCCAGACACAAAAAGCCAGCAAAGCCATGCCTATAGCTTTACTGAAAGCCCACCCACGGTCAGGCAGATTATGAAAAACGGTTATAGTGAGCGGCATGCAGATGAAGCCCAGGATCTCCACCATAGCCCACATTTGTAGCAGTTCGGCCATAGACACTCTCTAAAATACAAATTTCAGTTCATTATAAAACACGTAGACGACCTGATGAATTTTCCTATTACTTCCTTCGTATATCATTGATCCCTTAACAACACTTCGTTATACAGTTTTTCTACTAGCAACGACGTCGTTCTGTTCTCAAAAGTTCCCAGAAAATCTCCTGCTCCCACATAAGTCCTTATGTCATTTCGTAAATAATCACGCCGTTGGCATGATAAGTTACATGTACAAATTGACCTACCATTCGATCAAACTTGCTCAAGCCATCCGCTGCTTGCTGCCCATAGAGTTGTTGCTCCAGTGGCCCAACATAGATATATCTCACATGATAATAATGCAACAACTCAAGCGATAAACCAACATCAGGCGTCGTGTAGATGGTGTTGATATCCGTGATGCGATTGAGGGACTGATTGTCATAGCGCTGTTCGCTAACATGATCGGGCCAGCCCAGGACATCGGGTAGGCCGGTATATACCGAGACACGGTTAAACCACTGGTAGGAGGCATCGGGGGCTGCCGCTTCCAATATAACAGGCGAACCGGCTACGTGGTCGTTCAGCCAGGTGATGGCCTGGGCATCCCCAGGATACCACGCGCGGACAAAGGCAAAGCCATCGAGAGTAGGAGTATAGTTGGCACTCTGGACAGGAGGGAAGCCGTAGAATTTCGCCCAGCCTTCGTGTTCACCTATGCGTGAAGCTGTTCCCGCGGGCAGAAAAATTGAGCATGCCACGACCAGTACCACCAGGCAGACTCCCCACATACGTTTCACTATGCCGCTCAATGTTTGCCATAGGCGCTGTACGGCAAGCGCACCACCGATACCCAAACACAGCCAGGCTTGCATAGAAAACTTGAAAACGGTGTTCATCCGATAGTAAGCACCGCCATCCAGGAAGTCTCGCACATAGACCAGCTCCTGGCCCAGCAGAATACACAAGCCCAACACAAGCAGCAGATACGTAAAGCGAGAAGTCGCATCAAACGCCACAATAGCATTCGTGTTAGTAGAGACAGCAGATGTTGACAAGGCTCTCATCACGTGCGTCCCTGTGCCGACCCGACTCCACATGATGAAAAGAAAGACAGCCAGGGCAATCAATACGGCCAGCAGCATTTTCAAACTTAGCAGGACCACAAAAGTAAGCGCGACCCCGCACAGGAGAAAATATCCGGCGAGGCGGCGCGGCTCAATCTTCGTTTTGCTGCGCACCTCCCACCAGCGGTACAGTTCCAAGAGTAAAAAACTGAGGTCCAGGAATATCCATAAGCCAAAGACAGTCAGAAAATCACTCCAGGAGGTTCCCTGTCCAACCGCACCCAGGCCGTCTACATAGAGCTGCTGGTAAAACTTGTAAAATGGCAGATAAAAGAGATAACCCAGGCCGCACAGCAGGACAATACTCACCAGACAAAAGCCTGACGACACCAGTATCTCAAATCGCCCGCTGCCGCGCTTCTCCTGGTATGTCCGTAATATTAACGCACCTCCCAGCACCAGTGCATAGGCGGGCACATCCCAGGGGTTGACACAGGCAATCGTGCCAAAAATAAAAGCGGCGAGGAGGTATAAAAGTATCACTCCTCCACGCCGCTCACCGCTTGTTATCTCTTTGCGCTCGGGTAAGAGCAGGACCGTGGCTATTCCCAGCATGAGTACCGCGACTGGCAGATCCATCACATGAGGATGCAAGTCAGCGAAGAGAAAGCTCCAGAAAGGAAATTCGTTGATCGTAAAAGGTATGACGCGGCTGCTCTGCCAGTAATCAAAAGCGGATATAGGTCCATGCGCCAGCAATGCTAGCAACTGTCCTTTTAGTTGCACCAGGCCGTCAAGGTTACCGATCAAGGCCACAAAATATCCCGCCAGCAGGGCCATGGAGTAACGGCGCGTCAGGCTATATACCAACGAGCAAACACCGGTGAAAGTAAGAGCGAAGAGGGTGGGGATGGCGAGATTGAAGGCCGTTGTCGGGATGATGCCGGTTAGCTTGATGAGCGCTCCAAACATTACATATCCATAATAGTAGTAGTTGATGTAACCACCAGCAAACCAGGGATCATAAGGCGGCATATAGGCGCTGCGCAAAACAGCATTTAGAAAGGCCAGTTCCATGGGCTTTTCACCACCGTGATATATATGCCAGAGATCAGGATTGAGCGCCCGAATCCCCACAAACAGCAGCAAAGCCAGCGTAAACAGACCTTCTTCCAGCAGTATTACCCGCCAGTGCTGGCGTAGAAACGCGTGGATGGTGCGTCTCTGCCAGGTGTAGAGCGTAAAAGAGCAGACAAACAGACCTCCTATCACCAGCCATAGCGAGAGAAGGTTAAAGGCAAGCAGGTGTAAGCTTGCCAGCAGCCAGGCGAAATATGTTAACAGAAGAATGCCCAGCAGTTTGCTAAAGATATAGCCGCGATCATGTAAACTGCGTAAAGCCAGTGCAGTAATGGGATAAACCAGCCAGCCCAGCAGCAGCAATGCGAGCCACCAGAAGAGCACCGGCTGCATGTTAGATACACTATTTGCGGGGAATTGCTCGCTAAAGGGGGGTGAAGCCTGGTCATCGGCAATCTGTTGAGGAGTGAGCAGCAATGAACGCTGGATGCCAGAAAGTCGCGCTCCCAGGGGCGGCAAATGTATGCCCGCAAGTAGTTTATTGAAGAGTTGTGCCGATGTATATGGATATGGGGTGTCTCGTACAAAAATCTTCACAGTAGGGTGATCGAACACAGAGTAGCTCTCATCCGCATCACTATCATTGAGTGTGATCCCAAACAGGTTGGGACGAACCTCGAAGCGTTGGACCTGGTGGAAACCTAGTTGACCACTAAAGAGGAGCTGATAATAGTGATTGGTCAGCGGGTAGCGAAATGGCAGACGCGGAATAGATTTATCAAGGCGGTCAGAGGACATGGTAATGACATTGATCGTTGGCAGAAGGTTGGCAAGTTGGTGCGCTTTATCGGTCGTATCATCGCCATATAGATCCAGGCCTGTTTGCGCCTGACCATTCGCCCCTGGGTAGCTAGCCTGGGTATACATTTCAGGAAAGTTATTGCCAATCGCCACGGGTAAAGGATCATCCCACTGTTCATATGTCAACACGCTGCCAGGTGCGATATGGCTGTATATCCACTGCGATGCCTGAATACGCGTATTGGGTTGGCTGTACACATTCAGCAAGGCCAGCCCCTGAAACATGGTACCTATCAACACCAGCAGGATAGCGAGATAGGGAAGAGCCGCCAGAATTTTTTTTGCGTACCCCTGCCCCTGTTTTGTTTGTGTCAGGCGCACGCAGGCCACCAGAAGAGTTGTAGCCATCAAGGTCAAGAAGGGATAAATAGGCAGCATATAGCGCATAAACTTTACATAGAAATCACCCGTTATCCCCGCGTAAACCAGCACCCAGGCCAACACGATCAACCACAGATCAGCATCGCGCTTCCAGACGCGCCACAAGAGCCACAGCAACCCCGCAAATGCCGCTATCCCCAACGTCACTCCCATACCCCATAAGACGATATTTTGTATTTCGTAGACATACGGTGTGGTGCCCGTAAACTGGCGTACATATGGTAAATCCAATAGACCCCGCGCCAGGTCACTCTGCTGGCTAAGTTGCTGGACAAAATTTGGCAGATCAAGCAGCGCATAGGGCATGGCTATAAGAAATGTAATCCATGCCATGCAAGCTGCCAGCAAGAGTGGGATCAGGGCGGTGTAGGCACCATGCTTATACCAGCGCATCGCCACAGCTACAAGCAGGGGAACTGCCAGGGGTGTAGCACTAAATTTGGTCGCCACGGCCAGTGCATAAGCCAGGCCAGCTACGACTGCCCAGCGGACTGGTTTGTCTGTATCTACCAGGGCGACGCAAGCTAACACGGTCAGCACAACAAAGAAGAGCAGCAGTGTATCTACAACGTAGAAGTGTGAAAGTTGCAGTTGCAGAGGTGTAAATGTCACGAGCGCTGCCGCTAACAGACCCACGGCCCAGCCCTGCCGACGCTCCCCTGTCTTTTCCCGGGCCAGCAATAAACCCAGCCAGCCTGTTAACAGGATAGTACCGCTATCAAAGATAGCTGAGAGAATACGCCCAAGCAAAGTCAGGCCTGTCATCGTTGCAATGTTGGGAGAGAGGTGAGACAGGATATTGCCCAGGCTTGCCAGCAGGTACAGGGGAAAAGATCCATAGGCAAAAAAATGGGGATTGAGCGGCGAATTTACAGGATCAAAGAACTGCGCCACGCTGGTTGGCCACGATAGCGTCATGACGCGAAAAAGGATTTGCCGTTCATCGGGATGAAAATTATTTCCCTGGTCCCAATTTAAACCGTACAGGCGCAAAGCCAGTCCAAGCACAGCCAGGCCAAATAGAGCCAGCACGCGCCAGCTAACCACCTTCTTCACGTGTGTCTCGATCTTTTCCTCCCTCAAGCACCCCAGAGGGAAATTTATCTGTTCTCAACCTACCAGGACGGCGACTGTCCCCTAGTATAGGCAGTATGTCAAGCCGGGTCAAGAGGTACTAATGGATGGGTTCACTATCTATGCTACCGCTCCCTTACTTCTACCGCCTTTACCAGCTTTCGTTACCGCAACCAGCTTCTTTGCCTCCAACTGTTCATTAACTGCACCTACCACGACCGTATCTCCTGGCACAAAGGTTGTTTGCAGAATGGCCTCGGCCAGCATATCTTCGAGCAATCTCTGCACGGCACGACGCAGGGGTCGCGCACCATAGACCGGGTCATAGCCGTGTTTCACTAGCAGACTGCGTGCCTCATCTGTAACCTGTAAGCTGATCGCCTGCTCCTGCATGCGCTGCTGTGTCGCAGCAACCATCACGTCCACAATCTGGCGCAGGTGTACCTCTTCCAGCTTGTGAAAGACCACTATCTCATCCACACGGTTGAGTAATTCTGGCTTAAACAGACGCTTTAACAGGGGCATGACCTGTGAACTACTGTGCTCAAGCTCCCAGGCCTGCCGATCCTGTTCACGATACTTCTGGCTCGTAAAGGCCATTGGGCGCAATTCAAGTTGAGACGAGCCAATATTCGAGGCAAGAATAACCAGCGTATGCTTGAAGCCTACCACCTTACCGTGTGTATCAGTCAGGCAGCCATCACCCAGGATCTGCAAAAGGAGATCATAGATCGCGGGGTGCGCCTTTTCAATCTCATCGAAAAGAAGCACGCTGTATGGACGTCGATATACCTCTTCGGTCAATTGCCCTCCCTGTTCATAGCCAATATATCCCGGAGGAGCGCCTATCAGGCGCGAAACGTGATGGCTCTCCATAAACTCCGACATGTCCAGTGTGATCAGCGCACGCTCATCCCCAAACAATGTCGTGGCGAGGGCACGCGCTAGCTCCGTCTTCCCTACACCGGTAGGGCCAACAAAGATGAACGAGCCAATGGGACGACGATCATCTCTCACATCGACACGTGAGCGACGTATGGCTCGCGCTACGGCCTGCACTGCGGCATGTTGCCCAATCACACGCTGGTGCAGGATATCCTCAAGCTGCAATAAGCGTTTGGCTTCCGCGGTGGTGGCCTGAAGCGGCGGAATACCCGTACATGCAGCTACAACCTGGGCAATCTCCTGCTTACCGACAACCGGGCGCTGCTGTCCCCGTGTGCACATCCACTCTCGCTCAAGTTCATATAACTGCTGGTACAGGTGCAACTCTCTGTTGCGCTGCTTTAACGCAGCGGCAAAGTCGCGCTGATCAATTGCATAATCCTTTGCTTGCCGCACCAGCACAATGTCATGGCGTAGTTTCTGTATATGCTCAGGACTTAGCGCAGCCTGGACGTTCGTTCGCGCCGCGGCTTCGTCAAGCAGGTCAATGGCTTTATCCGGCTGGTAACGGTTCTGAATGTAGCGTGAGGACATCTGTACAGCCGCTACTAAAGCCTCGTCGGTAATCGTCACCTGGTGGAATGCTGCATAGCGTTCGCGCAGACCGCGTAACATCTCCAGCGTCTCCTCTGGGGTTGCCTCTGGAATATACACAGGCTGAAAGCGCCGCTCTAGAGCCGGGTCGGCTTCAATTGTCCTACGATATCCTTCGATGGTAGTAGCACCAATACATTGAAACACACCTCGTACCAACAAAGGTTTAAAGAGACTGCCTGCATCGAGTGATCCCCTCGCTCCGCTAGTGGCCACCAGCATATGTAACTCATCTATCATCAGAATAATATCCCGAGCGGTGAGGATTTCCTGGATAATATGCTTCAAATGCTCCTCAAAATCACCCCGATACCTGGTATTAATAGGCAGCAGCCCTACGTCTAGTGCAACCACGCGATAATTCAACAGGTTTTCTGGCACGCGATTTTGCATAATACGCAGGGCCAACCCTTCCGCGATGGCAGTTTTCCCCACACCCGCATGACCAAGCAGGGCGGGATTATTCTTTGAACGCCGCGATAAGATCTGCATCGTTCGTTCCAATTCCGCCTCACGCCCAATCACCGGATCAAGTTCACCGGCCAGGGCTGCCAGGTTCAGGTCGCGGCTTACCTGGTTCAACATAGGTGTCATATCGTAATGGATCTGGTATTGACGAGCAAGGAGCATCCTTGCGCTTCCATTTCTGAACAGCACACGCAGTTGTTGACGCGTTAGATCGGGAAAGAGGCCAAAGCTCTCCAATACCCCCACCGTCACGCCATTCGGCTCACCATACAGACCCAACAACAGATGCGCAACGCCAACCAGTTCCTCCTGCATTTCAGCAGCCTCCCTTTCGGCATTTGCCAGCGCAGTCCGTACCGCCGGTCCTGGTTTCGGTCCACTTGTATACACCCTGTTGCCGTGACCTGCCATAAATTCGATGGCCTGAATAATACGCAAGGGACTTACGCGCAAAGAGGCAAATAGGCCTTCAATAACCAGGTCACCTGATTTGAGGATGCTCAGTAGGAGGTGCTCAGTTCCAACAATCCTGTGGCGTAATCGCTGTGCTTCCTCGCGGGCATAGGCCAGCACTTGCCGGGCTTCTGGCGTGTAACGGTTCAACCTGCTCATTACCGTACTCCTCCCAAACAAAGAAGATCCTATAAACCAGCCATCTTTCCACGCCGCTTCCTCATCTTCATAGGATAGATATCGGGTGAGCACTATATATTAGGCAGGGTAAAGGGACTAAAGGGTAAATAAGAAAGATAAAAGTCCCGAGTTTTTTAATGCAAAATCATCTCTTCCGGTATCTCAACAAGCTGCCTCCAATATCAATGCCAATGTACGCCATATGCAAGCTTCCTCCCTTATGGTTATGGTTTTTTGTCAGCGGGTGTGATATTACTTTGTGTACAGGCAGAATATCGCAAGGAGTAACTTATGAGCATTCCAGCATCCGGCACTGTTGCGCTGGTCGGCGCAGGCGAATATCTACCACCCATTGCGCCCCTAGATCAGGCGTTGCTCGAGCGTGTGCAGGGAACCCCGCGCGTCGTCGTACTACCCACTGCTGCCGCTCCGGATGGAACTACCGTGGCACACCGCTGGGTTGAGATGGGCATCAAACACTTCTCTCAACTGGGCGCAGCGGTTGAATCTGTAATGTTGCTCACACGTACAGATGCCAATGATGCGAACATCGCTGCCCAGATCGCCGCGGCCAACTTCGTCTATCTCTCCGGCGGCAAGCCGCGCTACCTGCTTGAGACACTACAAGGCACCGCTTCCTGGCAGGCCATGAGCAATGTCCTGGCAGTTGGAGGTGTACTGGCTGGTTGCTCAGCAGGAGCCATGGTCCTGGGCAGTGAATTATTTGATTTTCCCCAGTTGTGGCGTACCATTCCTGCCCTCGGCCTGATCCCAGATATTATCGTCATACCCCATTTTGATGAATTACCTACTATGGCAATCAATACGATGAACCTGGGCAAGCGCAAAACCACCGTTGTGGGTATCGATGGCTCTACTGCGCTGGTCTGCTCGCAAGCACAATGGATGGTCAATGGGCGCGGCAGTGTGAGTGTCTTCAAGGACGGACACAAAACGCGCTACCTCTCCGGTGAGAAGGTTCCGCTCCCCAGTTAACTTGATATACATCAACCCTTGACAAAGGGTGTTTTGTATTCTATACTTCTTTTGTTGGTTGAATTGACAGTCAACCAACAGATTTTGGAGAAAGAGCATTCATGTCACCACGAAGTGAAAAACAGAATCAGCAGATTAAGGATGAGCGCCGGGAGAAGATTCTGAAAGCGGCCATACAGGTCTTTGCAGACAAAGGGTACGCTACCACAAAGATCACCGATATTGCGGCGGCGGCAGGCATGAGCCACGGATTAATCTATCACTACTTTGCCAGCAAGGAAGCTGTCTACGCAGAAATTGTCGAAGATGCGGTCCAAAAATCGGTCCAGATGAGTACAGCGGCTCTAGAGCAGCCTGGTACACCCTGGGAACGTATTCAGCTAATGTGCGCACGGACACTGGCGGGTATCCGAGAGTATCCAGAGTACTATGCCATTATCGTTCAGGTGCTGACCAACCCGGAGATCCCCCTTGAGGTGCGTACATTCTTGCGCGAAGCTGGGAATACGACTTACCTCAATATGTTCAGCTTAATCAGGGAAGGTCAGGAGTCAGGGCAAGTTGTAGCAGGTAACCCATTTGAACTGACTAATGCTTATTATGATTTGATCCAGGGGATTGCGATCAGAAATGTCGTCGCTCGACAACAAGCAAGTTCTTTGCAGGAAGATGCCAGTATACAACCCTTCATTACAATTGATACCGTCTTGCGACTCTTAAAAGCCTGAGAGCTCCCTTTTTATATCTTTCTCTAGTAGTTTTCTTTAGAAAACTGCACATCAGTATGTCTACTTGTCAGCAGGTCCTTATGGAAAAGACTTCTTTCAAAAGAAAGGAACCGCGTCATGGAAGCGTTGCTTGAAAAATGGTCCTTGTTCATCAGCCGCTGGTCATTGCTTATTGTGATAGTATGGATTCTCCTTGTTATCGTCGCCTTCAAATTTGCTCCCTCCATTACTAGCGTCGCGGCCCAGCAGAAAATTGCTAACTTACCTGCTACCGCAGAGAGCGTCCAGGCGGACAAACTCTACGGCAGCAAATTCGCGGTAGGGCAGCAGTCCGTGAACACCGAGACCGACCTCATCATCCTGACAGATCCCCAGGACATCTCAGCGCACGATGAGAGCCTTGCACAACAGATCGCCAGTTGGCTACGTAATCCCGCGACTCAGCCTGCGTACCTACTTCAGGTTCAGGGGCCGAGCGTGAACATTCCGGCGGCAGCATTTCAAAGTAGTGATGGGAAGGCACTCAGAATCATCTTGACCTGGGATACGGCGCATGGAGCCGACTTGAACACATCGACGGACCAGGTCAACCACTACCTTGCTAGTCAGAACGTGGTCCCAGGAGGGACACTGGGACTTTTTGGCGCGACATCCATCGCCCAGGATCTAAGCAACAGTTCCCTGAGTTTAGGCGGTGGGATTGCCTCCATACTTGGCTTCCTGGTAATCATTGCTATCCTTGGTTTTGTGTACCGTTCTCCCCTGGCCGTCTTGCTCCCATTGCTCTCCATTGGCCTGGCATTTGGGCTGGCCATCCCAGTGCTGGCCTGGGCGGGACAACTCTTTGGATTACCGGTAGCTACTTTCAGCCTTGAATATGTTGGATTTGTCATGCTTGGAGCCGGGACGAATTATGGTGTCTTTATGCTCTCACGCTATCGTGAAGAGATACGCCGTAGCGAACAGAATGATCGTGCGGGTAGACATGCAGCACTCGCTCGTGCCTTTGGACGCGTGGCCGAGGCGATCATGTCAAGCGCAGCTACCGTGATAGCGGCGACGGGCGTGATGGGAATAGCGCAACTGGCTATACTCCGTCTCACCGGTCCCGCCGTAGCGATTGGCGTCTGCTGCCTGCTCCTGGCAGGTCTTACCTTGTTGCCCGCGCTTATGTCTCTCTGTGGCAGAGCGCTTTTCTGGCCCGCCAAACCGCGCCCACGCAAGACCACAGGCGACGTACCGGCCACACGCAGTATATGGGCTTATGCTGGTCAACTGGTTACCTCGCACCCCCGCCTGGTTGCGCTAATCACGGTCGTGCTATTATTACCGCTTGCCATATCCGCCTTTGGCATCGCGCCATCATTCGATACATTGGGTATTCTACCGACTACAACTACATCAGTACGGACATTTACAGCATACCGGCAACATTTCAACGACATTGCCCAGGTGCAAGTTATTCTGAATGCTCCTGGCAAGGATCTGAGACAGCCACAATATAGCAGCGACATCGCGCATATTGCAGCAGCGCTGGCAAAGGTGCCGCACGTCTCGCGAGTCGTGATCCCAACGACTTCTGCCTCTCAGCCGCATCTTCCCAGCCAGGATTACGCTACCGATGGCAGCGCGGTTGCTATAACGCTCCTGCTTGACGTTGATGCAACCTCACAGGAAGCGCGTCAAAGCGTTGACATGCTCATTGCTACAGCGACGCAGGCGAAACAGGGCACCAGTCTCAGCAACGCGCAAGTGCTTCTCAGGGGAGAGAGTGCAGGCGTACGTGACGAGGAAATCCAGTTGGGCAGCGACTTCCTGCTGATTGCCATCCTGGTCATTAGCGTCATCTACGTGATCCTGGCGCTGCTGGTGCGCAGCCTGATCGCCCCGCTCTACCTGCTCGGTACTATCGCGCTTTCGGCGGGAACAGCCATCGGTCTGACCAACTTCGTCTTTCATGATATCCTGGGCAAGCCTTTGTACTACATCATCCCTGTGATGGCCTTCGTCTTCCTGGTCGCGCTTGGTGAAGATTTTAATATCCTGACCATCAGCCGCATTCGTGAGGAGGTGAAGCTGCTTGGTGAGCGTAAGGGGATTGCCACGGCTGTAGCACTAACAGGCGGCGTCGTCTCATCCTGTGGCCTGGTTATGGCGGCTAGCTTCTTGCGAGCGGCCATGAGTCCTGTCATCCTGCTGGCGGAATTAGGCTTTGCCATTGTGGCAGGCGTATTGATCGACACCTTCATCGTGCGTCCTCTGCTAGTCCCGGCCATAGTAATGTTACTTGGTCGTTGGAATTGGCTCTGGTTTGGCCGCAACAGGGCTCCATCTCTGCCTACAAGTGGGCAGCTAGTAAACATTGTTGTTGAGGAAAAGGCCTAGTGCAAAACCACTTGACCTGTTCGAAGTTTCCCTGTAGAATGATCTCCATCCGCAGGCATGAGAGGCAGCATCAGGTTTTCTTCGATCCGTTTGAGGATACTGCAAGTTAGATAGCCTTTCTTCGTATTGATTTTTCGTTCAGTTGCCAAAAAGTACTAGGGCCTCCTTTCAAACAAGGAGGCCCTAGTACTTTTGTAGGTTATGCGAATTGGCTTTTATGCAGTGTAAATATTACCTCAGCTTTTCACCTCTAGTGCCTATTATTACGGCTGGCACTGCCACTCGCGCCAGCTATAGCCGTCACGCACAAAGATGGCATGGGCAGCATTAATGTTGGACCAGGCATCGTAAGGTGAGGCACCAGCATATGGTGTGCCGCTCCAGGTACTAGGATACAGGATCTGGAAAACACCGGCGGCATGACTGTTGCCAATCGCCTGGGAATTCGTCGCGCCTGGATTGAGACTGGACTCACATTGGGCAACCCGCATAGCTGAGCCAGCGTAAGGACCAAAGACCTGCTGAATCATGCTTACCACCGAGCCACCGTTAGAGGAGGTTGCTAAATAGGAGTGGGCAGGAGCCTGCCGTACGGCAGATGAACCGCCAGATGTTGGAATACACAGGCTCCGTCCGGCATAAATCAGGTTGACGTTACCAATCCGGTTGGTTTGCGCGAGCGCGTGTATGCTTGTATTGTGAGCCGCTCCAATACTGCTCAAAGTATCACCAGGCCGGACTGTGTATGAATAGCAACCTGAAGCGATCGCTGCATGAGTAGAGCTCGACATCAAAAGTTGACTTCCACCAACCAACCCCAGGATAGCCATCGCAAGTAGTCCTACAGAGAATTTTTGACTGAAAACTTTACGGAACATGGATACGAAACGGTTCATTATGCTCTTTCTAACTTCCTAACTACCAGTAAATCACCGTGATTTACTGAGCCTCCGAAAAGGCAAATATGTACGGTCCTAAGTACATCAGCACGAAAAGATGACAATATGTCCTAATGGTGCAAACCACTTGTTTCCACCATCTGCTGTGTTTTTTTGGACTGTACGGTGAGTATAACATAAAGAAGCTGACATACTGTGAAATGTGATGAAACATGACCCAAAAAGGCTACGAGCTATGAGGCAAAATGGTCTTGCACAGTTGTCATCTAAGGTGATGAATCTCTTATTAGGACGGCTACAGCCAACGGTAGGGGCAGCTTTTGTGCCTGCCTATCTTTCTATGAAATGTTAGAGCCAGCCCTTCTGCTCGGCGATGTGCGCTGCCTCAATCCGGTTATGCGCTCCCAACTTCTGGATGGCTACCGAGAGGTAGTTGCGGACGGTGCCTTCAGAAAGGAAGAGCGATGCAGCGATCTCGGCAATACTTGCTCCGCGCGTGGCGGCTGCCAATACATCGCGCTCCCGCTCGGTGAGCGGATTATTACCTTCACTGAGCGCCGCCATGGCAAGGGTGGGATCGACGACCCGCTCGCCAGCCACAGCTCGCCGGATAGCCGTCGCAAGTTGGGCCGATGGCGCATCCTTGAGCAGAAAACCAACGACTCCGCTCTCCATCGCCTGTCTCAAATAGCCCGGACGCCCAAACGTCGTCAGGATGAGGATGCGGCACGACGGCAACTGTGCGTGGAGTGCGGCGGCGGCTGTAATGCCATCACATCCTGGCATCTCGATGTCCAGTAAGGCCACCTCTGCATGCGCAGCCAGTGCAGCCGCTACTACTTCATCTCCGCGCCCGACTTCTGCGACGATCTCGATATCGCCCTCCAGTGTCAGCAAGGCTGCGAGTGCGCCCCGTACCATCGCCTGGTCTTCCGCCAGTAATACTCGAATCATCGTTGTTCACTCCTCTTTGCATAGTTGTCAGAACGCTCTGATTGAACTACCGGCACTGAGACGGCCAGGCGGTAGCCTCCGCCGACGCGGGGTCCTGCTTCGAAATTACCACCAAGCGCTTCCACACGTTCGGCGAGCCCGCGCAGACCATTGCCTCCGCTGCCATTATCACCACTGGAGGCCGCATCTTGTGGCCGCGCAACTCCGTCGTCGATAACTTCGACACAGGCAGAATGACTCTCTCGCTTCATACGAACTGTACACTGGCGCGCTCGGCTGTGGCGGATGACATTCGTTACCCCTTCGCGCACAGCCCACGAGAGGAGCGTCTCAACTGCGGTTGGGAGTGTACCCATGATGCTCTCGTTACCTTCGTAGCGGTGGGCAATGCCAGCTGCAAACAAAATTTCGTGGGCAGCATGCAACTCACTTGAGAGGGTAGGCTGACGGTAAGCAGAGACGGCTTCACGAACTTCCTGAAGCGTTGTCCGCGCCACGCGCTCGACATCGCCGATCTCAACAGTGGCTCGTTCTGGCGCTACACCTATCAGTCGCCCGGCCAGTTCGCTTTTGAGCGCGATGAGCGAGAGGTTGTGCCCTAACAGATCATGCAGATCTCGCGCAATTCGCAGTCGCTCTGTCATCACTGCCAGGCGAGCAATCTCTTCCCGCGCCGCGCGCAACTCCCGGCCTGTTGTGATTGCCCGGACCATGCTCATCGTCACGATACCTACCACCAGGACGAGGACGATCCCCTGCCCAAGATAGGACCAGTTGGGATCACGCAAACCAAAGACAGCGATTAGCAGCGCGAGTGCGACAACCGCCTGTATGGCCCGCACAGTCGGGAGACGGCCCGCCATATAGGCACTTGTAAAAATGAACGGCGTTCCAATTCCTTTGTAGAGGAGCACAATGGTAAGGCTTAATGCGACGAGGACAGCTACCGGCAGCCATGGCGAGGCTTGCCAGCGTCCTGTCGGCGCCGCCGCACCGACAAGACGTTGCACATTCCGCCATGTTGCCCATATGTAGACAGCGAAGAAGAGAGCGACAGCAACGAGCGTAGCGATAAGGCGCAACAAGGGAGGATGAGATTGGAAGAATCCTACGATGTCAGGAATAGCAAAGGGCAGCCATATCACCCAGATTAACCACAAGAGAAAAGGAGAGAGGCCGCCGCCTTGCAATGATGCGTTTGTCTCATTTGGATCTCTCATCTGCATATCTTCAACTCCTTGTAACCTTCTCCGCTTTCCACTCAGGTTAGGTGAATTATCGCTTACCTGTGTTGTATGTCACAGATCCTGACTTTTCTGCTCCATTTTACAAGGAAACCAGGCATTTATCCAGCATTGTGCCACATATAGCCCAGCTCAACTCTATTGCTCAATACTTGCTGTGCTGGTCTCAGTATGCCTTTTTTGTTATTGCTTTGTATCTGGTTGAATGTATTCTCACTCCAGACAGTTCAAGTATACGGTCGCAGTAGCGTACTCGGTAGTGAAGACAATCATGAGATAGGGATGACATTTGTCATATTATGCATTGGCCTATGCACGAGACGGCTGAGAATGAGATAAGCCGATTGAACGAAAGCTTCGACTCAAAGAGCGCGTACACAACAGTTCATGGTAACATAATGATGAACTTCTCATGCAGTGAGAAGCTGAGACAAACTGTGAAGTATGTATTATGTGGAGGAAACTGTGAACTACGTCATCCGACCTGCTGTAAAAGACGACGAGCCGTTCCTTTGGGAGATGTTATACTATGCTGCTCATATGGAAGATGATAATGAGATATCTTCTCAAGCAGCAAAAAACAATCCAGACCTGATGAAATATGTCAAGGATTGGGGGCACGAGACAGATGTAGGCTGTATCGCTTTTGAACCAGGTAGCAATCAACCGATAGGGGCTGCATGGATACGCTTACTCACTGGAAATGAGAAAACGATTAGTTATGTGAACGATGTCATACCTGAGTTAGCAATTGCTGTTCTACCTGCGTACCTTGGGAGTGGAGTGGGAACACAATTGCTCAAGCAGGTTCTTGAAGCAGCGAAAAAGCGCTACTCATCAGTGGTACTCAGTGTTCGTGCAACAAATCCAGCAAAACGATTATACGAAAGGATGGGCTTTGTTATCTTGGGGGAAACAGTAAACAGAGTTGGAACCGCATCCTTGAATATGCTTATACATCTTTTGTAAGCACACTGTTTGAGGGAACTCGCTTATCCGAATGGCATTGGACGCTCAAAACTGTCCCATACCTTGATTGAGAAAAAGCTGAAAACAAGTGGAACCTGAAACCCTGATCTAGATAAGGAACGGGTATAGCTATCATTGCAGCTCTTTTTAGAACGGACCTCCAAAATAGCCATCACTGGGCCTAATAGAGCATCTGCTGGGCAACCAACGTTTGCCCAGCAAATGCTCGCAATAACGCATGGTTCTCTACCGGCGGAGATCGACCTGTTCCCTTTTGCCTTTGTGAAGAAAGGAGAAGGCCAGGCGTGTCCACGTAGCGGGCAGATGGGGCTCTGTGGTGTAGCCATCCTCGGTCACCCTCAAGCCTGCAAAGCCGAATATCGCTGCCTGCCAGACGGCACCACAACACGCGGAGTGAATCCCCTCTGGGGTGTTGCCGCGTAGGTTCTCCAGATCGACCAGGTTCCCTTTCATGAACAGCTCATAGGCTTCATTCGGCTTCCCCAGTTCGCATGCCAGAATCACGTGGAATGCGGGAGTGAGGGAGGAGCCGTAGTCGTGGTCGGTGATGGGATAGTAGTAATCCCAGTTGATCCTCTTTGTGTTGAGGTCAAACTCCTGTATGAGCACTGTAAGCAGCATCAACACATCGGCTTGTTTGATGATGCGGTACTTCTGAACGCCCTCCATCCCGAAGATCCCCTGATAGGAGACTGTGCGGCCTTTGTACTGCTCCTGATCGAGCGGTTCCCGCTTGAAGAACCCCTCAAATTGTTCAAACAGACCGGTCTGCTGGTCTCGTGGAATGCGTATCCGCGCGATGACATCTCGCCAGTAGTCCAGACGCTGGTCCGTCAGATCAAGCTGTTGCTCCAACGCTTTTGCCTTGTCGGGGGCATACTGATGCAGCCAGTTCAAGATATCGAGCGCCGTCTGCAGATTCCAACGCGCCATGTAGTTAGTAAAGGTATTGTTGTTGACGTGCTCCTGCCACTCGTCGGGACCAATCACATCGTTGATCTCGTACTCGTTGCGTTCGGGGTTCTTTTCGACGCGACTCCCCCAGAACAGCGCGGTACTCAGGACGATCTCCGCCCCGTAATCGCGCATGAACTCATGGTCACCCGTCATCGTCCAATACTGCCACGCAGCATGTGCGACGCTAGCACTAATATGTATTTCATGGTTGGCATTCAGAATAGCAATGACCTCGCCTGTTTCTGGATGCACCATCGATGGTGGCGTTATCTCGTCACCACTGAGCGTACTTTCCCAGGCATATT
>Ga0209647_1001322_pt1 | contig 21395 bp, 25 predicted proteins | sample GraSoi_2013_60cm_FD_185827 | JGI IMG/M metagenome (GOLD analysis project Ga0209647, IMG submission 185827) | Grasslands soil microbial communities from the Angelo Coastal Reserve, California, USA - Sample 9_17_2013_60cm (SPAdes) (version 2) | ecosystem: Environmental > Terrestrial > Soil >... | reverse complement strand
GAATACTGGAATTGTCGGCGGACACCCAAATAACAAGGCGTATGACAGCTAAGGATTCCCCGGCGTTCCACAATCTGACAGGAGCGATAACGGCCTACGGCAAAATGCTCGCGCTTCTCACGGCACTTCTTTACGGTGTCCGCTTTTCGTACAAATCCTTGTCTCTAAGTACCAGAACCGGAGAAAGTAGAAAGTACGAAGCCCTGGAAGAATTTGCGATCTCCCGCATAAGGTGGGAATCGTCTGGTACGCCTTAAACGCCGATTCCTGCGGGACATGCAGGCATGGTACAAGGAATGCAATCTTTACGCCGGAATTCCGAATGAGATTTTTCACCCAATTTACGAAACTTCTGACTCCTTTTAAGCTCAAACTGGGGGTGGATTACAATGGAGACGTTCGGTTACGACATACTAAAGAAAGACTCTGTGGGCGCTCCGATTTGGCTTGAGGCGGTGCGTGACCTCGATACAGCAAAGAAACGCGTGGCAGAACTAGCCGAGAACTCTCCGGGTGAATATGTTGTTTTTTGCGAGCAAACTTCACAAATTGTCGATAGTTTTGTCTTAGCCTGATTAGCTCGGACCTGTGTTATTTACCGCCTCCGAATTCCCGTTGTAGTGCTTCCTTAATGCCTTCCTCAGGGAAAGACCGGATTGCCATTTAACCAAGAATAAAGATATATGCTTCTCGCAGCTTACTCTAGACTCCCGGCTTACTGTGGAGGTGTAGCCGAACTCCCTTGGGAAATTCCTCTTACCAGCTCTCAGACAGGAAAGGAGTAAGGAAAATGAAAGTGGTTATCTTTTGCGGCGGGCTTGGGATGCGCTTGAGGGAATACTCCGAGAATGTTCCTAAACCGATGGTGCCGATCGGCTACCGGCCGGTACTTTGGCATGTGATGAAGTACTATGCCCACTTCGGTCACAAGGATTTTATTTTGTGCCTTGGCTACCGCGCCGACGCTATCAAGCAGTATTTCCTCCGCTACGACGAGTGTGTTTCCAACGATTTTTCACTCAAAGGCGGCAAGGATCTCCAGCTCTTTAATAGTGACATCCACGATTGGAATATTACTTTTGCCGAAACGGGAATGCACTCCAACATCGGACAACGGCTCAAGGCTGTGGAGAAACATCTGGTTGGAGAAGACCTGTTCCTCGCGAACTACGCTGACGGATTGTGCGATCTGAAGCTGCCAAAACTCATCGATTTCTCCAAAGAACACGGCAAGATTGCTACCTTTGTTTCGGCAAAGCCGAATCTCACCTATCACGTTGTGGCCGCGGGTTCCGATGGCGTTGTAAGCGACATCAAGCCGATCCGTGATTCTGCTCTGCGCATCAACAGCGGATACTTCGTTCTCAGGCAGGACATTTTCAATTACATGCGAGACGGAGAAGAGCTGGTCCTCGAGCCCTTTCAACGCCTAATTCAGGAAAAGCAGTTGATGGCCTATGAGCACAATGGTTTCTACGCTGCCATGGACACCTTTAAAGATAAGCAGCTGCTTGACGATTTGTACGCGCGGGGCGATGCACCCTGGGAGGTCTGGAAATGCGCGCCGCCGAAGGGTATTACTGTAGAGCCGGAGCCCTGGAAAAACTCCGTCCCTGACTCAGCGGACTATGTTGGGCAGGTGGCGCGATTCTAAAGTTTAGCGCGGATGCTTTCTTGGCGCTGCAGCGACTTCGCGGCATCGAGTCCAATACCTTCGGCGGATTCGCCGAGTACCCAATAATGATGTTTACGATTTTGAATTTGGATGGCTTTGAAAGGGCCGCTCGTAACGCAGGCATTTGCGCCGTTGTTTTCAAGGGCGAACGTTGGACACTGTTGAAGAGTATAGAAACTGCTCTCGCACAATCCCAACGGTCAATTCAGTAAAACCAAACGCTAACGGGCTTGGTAGGAATTGATTGCGGGATTTCGAGATTCGGAGTTTCATTGACGCCGAGGCGGAGAGCATCGGGCGGGAATTTTCCAATATGCCGTCAGGTTCGTTGTATCCCGCCCTTGGCGGTGAATGATATTTTTTTCCCGGTGACCTGACTCACAACAACGTAATCGCAAGGAAGACTTTCGCGGAGAACAATCACACGCCCCATCGCATCCTCAAGGCTTTGCACGGCCTCAAGTAGAATGGGCTCGCCGTTGCCGCCGATCTTGAACACGTCGAACACCGGAGTACGCTCCGGGGGAGGGTCTGGGTGAAGCGGAGTGTAACACGGGCGTTATAGGAAGGAGTAACACTATTGGTAGTTGCCCAGTAGTTCTGTAAGTTGTGGTAGATGGCGCTTACCTACACTGAGAACTGTATTGTTGGGGATAGACGCTTACGCTATTTTCCGATTCAATGGGAGAGTTTGCCAAGCCGTTTCCCCCTAGTAGCAGGCCAGACTCCATTCACACCGCACCTTCCCGGACGTTACGTGTGCTCGTTGCGGATGACCATGAAATGGTAAGACTGGGCCTCTGCGCGTTGCTTCAATCCCAGCAGATCGAAATATGTGCCCAAGCGAAAAACGGAGAAGAGGCCGTCGAAAAATCAAGGCAGTTGAGCCCGGACTTAATCGTTCTCGACATTTCAATGCCAGTCCTCGGAGGCATTGAAGCAGCGCGGCAGATCAGAGTGTTTCTTCCCGATGTGCCGATTTTGTTTTTTTCGACGCACAATGCTTCCCACCTCGTTGCCATAGCGAAATCTGTCGGCGCACAAGGGTTCGTCACAAAGAATCAGTTGGCCGCAACGCTGCTCGATGCCGTGGATGCTTTGCGCAACAAGAAAACTTTCTTCAGCTTCTAGCATCGCTCCCGTACACGACAGTGTTCCTGTACAAAACGCGGGCTGTCGCGTCGATACGACCTTCCCCTCAAGGACGCTGAACGGACAGCCCGTGCTACACGCACATAGCGTATGCGATGGCGAACACTTGCAATCGGGCAAATACCTTCATTAGGTTCGGGATAATTCCCCGGAGAGCAATGGGTACTGCGTCAGCAAGCGGAGGGATTTAAACGAGCGACGACCCGCTGATGACGCTGGTCAAAAACAAAGTATTCGCAGGGACTTTGTTTTGAAAGTTCCTCTACCCGCTTCTTTGCGGTTGCTAGGTCCTGAACAGACTCCACCCACACGAGAGCAGCGTCGTGTTTCTCGAAAATATCGTAAGCAGGCAACGTCATAACGTCAGTAAAGAGCAGCATGGGGGGAGGGCAGGACACTCTCAAAGTGTGCTACGGGCAGGATATTCTCAAGCGGTGAATACCTTAATTGCTAGGCGGGTACATCGTTTAGCGGTCGCGCAGCTCACTAATCCACTTTTCCAAAATCATTTGGTCATTTGGCTCGATCCGCGTAAAGACAATTCCCATGTCACCGTTAGCCGTGGCATAGGCCACCTCGCCGAGAGCCGAAAACGCACTGCGTTTGCTCGTAATTCTCACTCTCAGTTTGGTTCCAGCGGGAAGGGGCTTGCTAGTGCTCACGCCGCAGCTATACAAACTCAGATCGGTGACCCGCTCCTGAAGCTGAAGGTCCGATTGCAGGTCCATCAGTTCAACACTGGCGACAAACGGATAACGGCGTGCCCGTGGACGTTCGACGCGAACCTTGACCGGATTTTGCAATTTGTCGGTCACCGTTTTTCATTTTCCGAAATGGGTCGCATAACAGCAGAGATATTTGTCTGCGGTTGTGTCGGATTTCGCAATCGCCCATAGGGCTCCCGTCACAAGTGAGCAGCTGGCTGAATCGTTAGACGGTTTGGAGCCCGACTTCACCTTCCTGCTTGGAATTGCCTTTGCCAATCCAGACCACGTTGCAGCGCACGGCGTTGAGCGGGTCCTGATCCAAGACAATTTCGATCATTTGTCCGCGCCTTAGATGGAAACTGCCGCGCACTCGGAACCCGTCTTTTGAGGATTCGACAACAAGGCACGGGAATCTCTTTTGGTTTCGGTCCAGATTGATAATCAGGCTGGCACGCTGCCTGGTGAGGATGCGCTTGGAGCGGCGACCTTCAGGAATGGAGAAGCTGGGCATCGCGCAAAACCTGATTCCAACGCCGAATTATTCGATTTGAGAAGGAACCTCCGACCGTGTCGATTCCTGTTCTATACCGCGTACAACACGCCTCAAAGCCGGGGTCCGGCAGGTAGTGCTCTTAATCTGCACCTAATGGTGGTGTCAAATGTGCGACCACCTTCATTGCGCGCTGATCGAATACCACAAACTCAGCACCGCTGTGGCCTGATAGCTCCTTGATGCGCTTTTTTGCGGATTCGAGTTCTTGAGCAGCTCCCACCCACGTAAAGTCCGTCTGTTCTTTCTTGAAAATTTCGTAAGCAGGTAACGACATTGCTTCCCCCTCGTATGACATTCGAGGCAAGCCTAATTTTCGAACTAGAGATAACCCACGTTCACACGGGAGTTTGGCGAAAACGGCGACGGTTTCAAGCAGGTGAATACCCCAATTTGCAGTCGGGTGATAACGCCAATGGTAAACAACCCGGCGACTAGCGAGAGCATCCTGTGCATCGTTCTAGAGCCGACTGTCCAAGGATTCTTACCGAATGGTATTGGGGAACGAAATCGGTTTTCCTCGCGGCAAGTATTCAGAATGAGAAGTGGGCAGTCAAATTCAAAGCAGGGCGCAAAGGACTATTTTGGTCCTGCGCCGACAGCGTCGGAACCGCCATTTGAAGCACTCAGGGGATCAGTGTGACTACAGCCTTCCACTGATTGACGACTCAACTGATTATGGTAATTGATGGATCGCACAAAGCCGGATTACTGGACGTGTGCGGCTTGCGCGTTTATGGTATGCAAGCTTTCGTAGACTGTGCCTAAAAAATCTGTTGTCGCCTAATGGAAGCAGGCCCAAGTAATGATAAGTCCAATGTGGATTTTCTTCTTTTGGGCACTAATCAGGCTTCTGAGAACGCCCTATGAGGTGGGACCTTGAAGCCTTTCGATGCGAGTGGTGTGTTCCGGCTCGCCATAGAGGGAGACGAGGTTCGTCACCTTGGTGTCCGAAGTGCCGGGATCACAGTGCTTTCCCAAGCATTGGCGTTCGGCTTGCAATTGGCCGCCATCATGGTCTTAGCTCGGCTGCTGGCACCGAAGGACTTTGGCTTGCTAACGATGGTTACCACGTCCAGCCTGCTACTCACGAGCTTCGGACTGAGCGGGTTTACCGAAGCCGTTGTGCAGCGGGAAAAGATCGATCATTTCCTCGTCAGTAATCTGTTCTGGATCAATTTGGGCGCAGGCTTTCTCCTGACGGTCGGGTTTGCCGCTACGGGGTCGCTACTGGCGCAATTCTACAGGAACCCGCGCGTTGAGTCCGTGACCGTTGCGATGTCCGTAACCATCTTTTTGAGCAGTATTTCGGTTATCCATCTCGCCCTGCTCAGGAGAGCTGTGCGCTACTCTGCAGTTTCCGCCAATGTCCTCCTGGCCCGCGCAGTTTCGGTGGCGGTGTCAATCCTCCTGGCCTGGGCAGGGTGGGGGACCTGGGCGCTGGTCGCAGGAGCTGTGGCACAGACGCTGTCGGAATCCGTCGGGGCCTGGACGCTATGTCGATGGATTCCCAGCCGTCCGCGGCGCGTGGTCGGCACGGCCTCGATGGTAAGCTTTGGGCTGGGTATTTACGCTCGCTACTGCTTGAACTACTTTGCACTGAATATGGACAACGTCCTGGTTGGACGGAGTTTTGGTGCGCAATCTCTGGGCTTCTACAAGAAGGCGTTTGATATATTTGCGCTTCCCGCAAGTCAGCTCAACGCCCCGCTATGGCACGTCGCGGTATCAGTACTAAGCCGGTTCAAACCTAACTCCGCCGAGTACAGACGATATTTGCTCGGCGGGTTATCTGTCCTGGCGTTTGTAGGTATGGGAGTGGGGGCTGGCCTCACATTAGTCGCCAAGGATTTGATTCGGTTCCTGTTAGGACCAGAGTGGGAAGCGACGGGCCGAATTTTTATGTTCTTTGGACCGGGAATAGGGGTCATGCTTCTCTACGGGACACATGGCTGGATTCATGTGTCGATCGGAACGGTAGACCGTTGGTTCCGCTGGGGTGTGGTGGAGTTCGTTGTGACGGGCCTGATGTTTCTGCTCGCGCTGCGGTGGGGTCCGGTGGGAATGGCCATAGCCTGGACTGCGTCCTATTGGATTCTGATTGTCCCTGCGTTTTGGTACGCGGGGAGGCCCATACATTTGGGTATCGCGCCAGTGTTCTCAGCCGTCTGGAAGTATCCCCTGGCGTCCCTTCTAGCGAGTTGTGCGTGCGTCGGAATCATCCGAGCGATTCCACCCTTCATCGTGCTGTCGGAGCCAGTTGGAGTATTAGTCCGTATTGTGACGAGCTCGTTGTGGTTCGCAGTGCTGTATCTGGGTGCGGTCATCCTGTTGCACCGAGGGTGCGGACCCCTTCAACAGGTTGCAGCGCTCTTCCAGGAAATGGTCCCATGGAGCAGATTCTCGAAGCTACGGACCCGGCAAGCAACTTTGCAGAGCAGAGTATCAACCTGATCATCGCTTCGGGAACGCCCCCTGTGATCGCAACATCCTCAGTCCACGGTCCACTCCTATTGAAAATAGAGAGAGTGGAAGCGTCGCCTTCTCCTTGCTCGCTTTTCCATTTGTCCATTCTAGCCCCACATGCCCGATTAGTTTGAATGCATAGGTCGAAGGAGGAGCGCTTGGTGTACAAGCTGAACTCAGCGAGCGAGCTGATTCAGAGACACCAAGGAGGCTCCCCCATGCAGACTATGTATTACATCGGGCTTGATGTTCACAAGAGAACGATCAGCTACTGCCTGAAGGATGGCAGTGGCGCGATTCACGCCGAAGGCACGATCCCTGCCACGCGTTTTGACCTGGACCGGTGGATCAAAACACTGCCGCAGCCGTGGACTGTGGCGATGGAAGCCACAGTTTTCACCGAGTGGATCTACGATCACCTGCAGCCATACGCCGCGGCGGTGAAGGTGGCCCACCCGCAGCGAAAAAGAAGAACGAATCGCATTGATGCGAGCAAGATTTGCGACTGCCTGCGGTGCGATTTTCTGCCGGGGTGCTACATGGCCTCGACGGCGATCCGCGCGGGCGACTTAGATTATCCCGACGAGATGATGTTGCCGTTTCTTGTTTACGCTTTCACGGACGATAACGTTCTGAGATTTGCGAAAGCTGCGAAATCAACTCTAAGTCCAAAGAGAAGATAATTATCACAATTCTTATAAGCTCGTTGTATAGTCTGCGGCATGGTTGCCAGGGTCGGAATCTTTGGTGCCATGTTGTTGTCGTGTATAACGTGTGCCTCTGTTCTTCTTCGTCGAGTATCCGCACAGACTTCACCAGTTTCCCCCCAACAACAGCAGGTCGAGGATAAGCCGACGAAGAAAGAAAGATGGACCGTTGCGGGTGTCTCAGCCGGAGTGTCTCTACTCGGTGCGGCTCTTTCCTTCTTTTACTTTCGCAAAAACGTGACGTTAAGCAAGCAGATCGCCGACCGAACTGTGACCGTTTTGAGTCCCAGAAAGTTCTACTGGAAATAAACAAGCAATATCTTTAGAATCCTGCACTATTCTCTACGACAGCAATCTTATCGCCGCATACAATCGCTGGCTTAAAAGGCAGCCGAAAATCCCAACGTCGGTGGTATCATGAGCGATTTTTCTTTTGTTACTTGTAACGGCGCGTTTTTGGCGAGTGCGTTTGTTCGTTCTAGGCTGACGATCGATTCGCGCGGCCAGAGTTATTTCCCGTTCGCGTGCGGACTTCGACATGCGCGGCTTCGCCATTTCTTTCTTGATGCTGGCGCGTATCGCGTCGCCGAATTTCCTCTTGGCTTTCTTCGCCATCGAACATCCATGATGACATCGAGACCTTGATGGTGGTTGTTGAGCACCTCACTCGGATGGGACGGCACTAAAGCGGCTAGTGATGTGATGCCTGCGTTGAACTGCGACATCGTGTTGATTCTCTTCTGGCACGCCGGACACCCAGGGATCACCCCTCAGAGTGCACTCGGAACAGGGAATCCAAGCGCTGCCGCTTGCTTGCCAAGTTCTTGCCAATCGGCGGTCGGTGTGGCAGTCCCGCCGCTGCTCAGGATTCCGCTGCCCAAGGTCTGAAGGCATGGCGCCGCAATGAGAGGCGCCTGAGGCCTCGGCAGGTTCGGCACAGTGGCGTCCGGCTGGCTGAGATTCAGCGCGTACGCAAGGTTATTCACATCGGTGCTGGCGTCGCGTGGAGTCAGAGGCGCAAGCCCCCAGCGCCACTCAATCAACTTCAAAACGGAAGTGTGATCGAACACCAGCGCGCTGACTCTTGAATTCGCCGGATTCCCCAGGCTGAAAGGTGATGCAACGACCGTAGGTACGCGCAGTCCGAGCAGCGCTTTGCCGTTCACAAGATCGGTATCTACACTGTTTGCGGCCGCGGCGCGTGGGGGGGCGACGTGCTCAAAAAAGCCACCCCATTCGTCAAAATTTACGATGAACACCGTGTTCGCCCATTTTGGTCCTCTTGCCACGGCCTGGAAAGTTTCATAAAGGAAGAGATCTCCTTCGCGGATATCGGCGTGAGGATGATCGTCGTTGCCCGTACCGTCATCCAGGACGGTGTATCTCGGGTCAATAAAAGAGATCGCTGGCAATGTTCCAGTGCTGGCCGCGGCGAGAAACTCCTTGTAGAGACGCGAGATGCCGAGATATTTCACGCCCCATAACGCCAGGAAAGGCACGTTCGAGAAGTAATAGCGAGCACTCACACCAGCGCTGGCGAGCCGGTCCCAAATCGTCGGGACTGAAGTGAAGCTGGTGCTATCGTCGAGGCGGTCGGTTTGAGCGGCATGCAGAAACAGCCGGTTCGGAAAGGTCGGCCCAAGGATCGCGGCGAAGTAACGGTCGCAAGCGGTATAGTTCCGGGCCAATGCGGCATAAAACGGAATATCCCGTTCGCCGTAGTAGCCGATGGAATAGACGTCGTTGCCACCCGCGCGGAGAAAGCCGTCCATCATTCCACGGTCATACTCGACGCGAGCGCCGCCGTAGGAATGGTCTGGATCCGGGTGGGGGCAACCCGTGTAGTCACCGGAGAGCGAATGAGTCGCGTGACTCACGCCTGCGCTGTCCGCAAACGTCAAGCCGGCTTGCTTGCCATCTGCATTCGGCAGCCATCCGAGAAAATGGTCGAAACTCCGGTTTTCCATCGTCACCACGACGATGTGTTCGATTCCCGAATTCGCCGGACTGGGTAGATTGGGTAAATCCAGAAGAACATCTTGCGCAAACAATTTCTTGCTCGGGGGCCACGATGCGCCAACCAACGCAGCTCCCGAAACCAATGCGGTGTTTTTCAACAAGTCGCGACGATTCACCTTCATGTGTCACTCCTCGGATTAAGACGGAAAAGGTGGGGCTGCAAGGTGTAGGGCACGGTCTTACGACCGTGCCCCGATGTGGATCGTCACGAGCACGTGATACCGGACTGGGCGGAAGCGACGACGATGTCGATGCTCGGTCCCTTGACATGCAGTGCATTGACCGTAATGGATCCGGTATTCCCGCTCGGCGAGCTTGTCTGCTCGTTGACGACGAGGCTAATGCCGCCTGGTAACGAAATGGCGAGGTTTGGGTTGGATACGAGGACGGATTGGCCCGCGGCGACCAAGCCGACGAGCTCAGCATTCCCGCTGACGGCGGCTTGTCCACCGCTGCAGGTGGCGCTGGAGTTCGACTTCACGACATCGGCGGTAACCAGACCACTCAACAAGTTTAGGCTTGCGACCGACGATTGCGACTGACTGCTGGTGCCACTGCCAGACGTTGTACTCTTCAGCGCGTCAGCCGAGGCCAAGCCCAAGACATTGACGCTCGCTAGAGACGTATTCAGATTCCCGCCGCTAGCCGCAAGCGGTCCAGTATCTGAGAGGGCGAGCGAGATCCCTAGCGCATTTGCCCGCAAGGCCACAGCTTCACCGCTAAACGTAGTAGTAGCCTGCGCAAAGCTGGCGACAGGGCTGAGAGCCAAAACCGCCGTCAGGCAAATCGCAATCGTCGAATTTTTCTTCGTGTTCATTTGCACTTCTCCTCTCTTCCAGTCTTCCAGTTGAAGTTTCTGTCGCCGACGCGCGCCGTTGTAGGAGGCGGCCATCGGTCGGGCAGTTGACGTCAGCACCTGAAGGTTGCTGGTTCTCCTTCAGGCGATTCGGGTGCGGTTTTCTGTTGTGTTGGAAATCCGCGAGCGGGTCGGATGTCAAACAGATTGTCTGTTTTGACGCCGAGACGTTAGCCTGGGGGTCAGTTGCGTACAATAGGGTTTTTGTCCCCTATTCGGCGCAGGTAAACACCCTAATCCGGATTTGAGTTTGCTCTTTACCTTCGACAACAGGATCACCTCAAACAAGGTTCGGGGCCCAATGCGGGGGCCGCTTGCTATAATCCAACGTCTTGCTGGAAACAAACGGAGAAGCTTCAACCGCGAACTCCGAACATTCCTTGAACATCGTCGGGTCAGTGAACAGTCGATTTATTTTTGACAGTGGTCCGCCTATAAGGCAGGATTTTTCACCCAAAACGCTGATCGCAGATCGCGCAGAGTTTCTCCTGAATGCACTTGAGTGATCTTTCTGGATCAATGACACGAAAGTCGGGCTTGCCGTCGATCCACATTTGCGTGAACGGAACCGTGTATTCGCCAAAGCGCGGCAGATGGGCCAGAAAATCGGAATCACAAATGTCGTTTCGCTTTGATCCTGCCCCTCCTCACCAATCTTAGCTCGCCAAGATTCCAGCGCGTCTTGTGAATGTGCTGAGCCATTGCAGAACTAGGGAAAACTCCACAGGCAAAATGCGAGAGTTCACCGGATTGAATATATTTTTGTTCCCTTTAGCTTTGGAGCGAATCCTCAAGGTGATTTTAACTTGCAGCAGAAACCTTCGTATCCTCGTAGGTTCTTCTCGCGGGTCGAGACACGAGTGGACGTTTGGGTCTATTGGAGTTTTAAAGGACGTGAGGAGACATCACGAGTTCGGGATTTGAGCCTGGGTGGTCTGTTTGTCGAGACAGCAAAGTCAACCACGGTGGGTGCGTCGGTCAAACTTGATTTTCTTGTCCAGGAGGGAAGGATAGGGGCTGAGGCCGTCGTGCGGCATGTAAAATCTGGTGGACTAGGATTGAAATTATCGGCGATGGGCAATGAAGACCAGAAACGTCTGAGAGCCAACAAACCCTGGCGTGGTGCAAGGACAGATCATTGGTTCTGCCGGAGCTGGCCGGAGTTCAAAGCCTACCCATCAAGTCCCGGTATCTCTCTGTCGGGGCATACTGACTGAAGCATGTCTCTAGGATTGACCGCGCCTGGCGGTTCTTCCAGTCTGCTACGGTGAGTTGGTCGCTGGCCGTCACGTAATCGCAAATGGCCAGCGTGTTCCTGAGCCGACCACTTTTCTTGCGCTTTCGAGATCAGGACTTTGTGAGAGCGGCCACGAAGCGCCTCTTCAAGTCTGGCCGGGGTGCCGCGCAGACGCGCGCGCAGATTCGGGAGCAGTTCCACCGGAAACGAAAACTCAAACTTGCGTTCAAACCAGATTGGCACCTGACTGATGGCCATGTTCGCTCCTTCGTAGGGCGTTTAGATTCCATCCCGGTTAGGCAGAATTCACCGACCTATTTGGGGCGAGAGAAACATTTCGTGGCGGACGCGTTACGCTGGATAGCGCTTGAGTGGCCTAGCTCCTGGCTTAGAAAAGGCGATACGCCAAAAGTTGGACGTAGGAGACATAAATTCAACTCCTACGTATCTCTTCCCATCACGATGCCGCCTGGTCGATACAACCCTACATTGGATCGACTGTCGCGTGTGCTCGTTCATGAGAACAAGTGCCTGATCGAGCGCAACCTCCTTATCTAACAGAAGCAGGCACCCGCCTTCGCTTACAAAGTGAGATCGGGTTCTGACGATGAACTCTTCGCCAGAGACCGTCTGGCCGTCCACTCGTAGTGGCACCGACAGCGTGACGCGAGCCGAACGACGTTTTTCAATGCGTCGATAACCACTCAAGCTAAGCCCCTAAGTCACAACCCAACCGTCGCAATTACGAGCGCAAGAACCTGCTGAAGCTGGCGTGGAAGCGTCCGGCATATCATTCTTGGGGCGCTCATACTCGCTTCTCTTCAATCCGCAATTTCAGAGCTTCAATCTCCTGCTTGGTCATGCCTTGCAGAGCCATCGCTGTGGCCAGATACAAAGCGGGAACGTGTTTCATTTTGTCGCCGTATTCTATCTTGCGACGGAGTTTCTGTTGCTTCTGGATCAGCGCCCACTTTCAAAAACACTTTATACGCATCGGGGATGGACAGGGTCTTTTCAATCAGGCCATGCTTAACCAAAATGCGATGATACGAAGGTACTGCCAACGCAGATGAATGGGTCGGCGGAGCGCGCTTGTTTTGTTTCGGGTGTTTCATTGCACTATGCTGACACGTTTTCTCAATGCGGTCATTTCTTTGGTGCTCATGGCGATGCGGGCGATTTCTGCGTAACATCAGAGAGGACAAATGCGCGAAGTGTCTAGCTCTGGCTCGGTATCTTGAACGGAAATCGGAGCGGGCGATAATGGCGAAGGAGTTGTGGAAGAATCCGAATTAGCGGGAGCATCCATCGCATATGATACGGCCAGAGGAGCAAACGCATGGGTAACCCGTCAAGCGCGATGACCGCTGAGCAGAAAATCCTTGCCACACTCGCTCGTATTGAGCGGAAGCTGGATGATATGGAGCGTCGAGTTAAAGCTGTGCAACAAGACTTAAACCGAGTCAAAAGAATAGTACGAGGCTAGGAATGGCCGACAAAATCATTCGGCTGAACTGGCCTGCATTGGACTTGTGTCTGCCCGAAGGTGCCAGCTCAACCGGTCGATGCAACACCATCTAATCAGTTGATCCGACAATACTTCCCTCTAGAGAACCGATCTTTCCGGCTGTGCTCAATCAGACCTAGCCAGGGTGGTGTTCCGTTTGAATCAACGCTCGCGACAGACTTTTAGCTGTTGAGCCCCCTGCAAGTAGACTTCGAGTTAGTGTTGCGTCGACGCATTGAGATCGCCCCCTTTGATTGACTGCGAAGGAAGCCACTTCTACATGAACCCAACTAACCACGCCTTGTGAAAAGATTCGACGCCTCAAGATCGCGTTGGTCGGCTATATTATCTTGCCTCAGGGGGAACGCGCATGAAGCCAGTCCGTGTTGTCAGTGCGATATGGCTGATGATAGCGGTGGAGCAACGTCGGTGCAGAGCGAATGATCTGCCATTCAGGCAGTTCTCGATGCACACTCTCATGCATGGACACGAGGCGATGCGCATGCGGCCGCGGCCAGCCTCAGATAGCACGAGAGCGAGCGAAGAAGCGAGATCTCCGCTTCAAAGGAGGAAGTGATGAAGCGCCGAACGTGGCTCCTCAGTGCGCTATTCATATTACTGTGGCCTGCACCCGCGAAGGCCGACAATCGAATCATCGTCCGGACGACTCTCGGTCTCCAAGGACTTCAGCAGCTTTGCCTTCTCCAAAGCTGCACTGTGGTCGGCGGACTAGGTGACGTTCAAAACCAGCTTTTCTTGCTCACTACTCCGCTTGACCCTACCACTTTCCTAGGTATCCTCCGCTCGCTGCCTGGAATTGTGAATGCCGAGCTGGATCAGCTAATCAGTCTGCTCGCTGGTCTCAACCGCGTAACCACGCCGCCAGTTGCCCTCTCTGACTCAGCTCCATTCGCTTATTACAACTCCACCGTTTGGAACGGTTATGCCAATCAGCCCGCGGCGCAAAGAGTCCGCGTTTCGGCGGCTCAGGCCCAGTTTCAAGTCGCCGGCAGTGGAATCGTCGCCGACATCGATACCGGTGTCGATCCCAACCATCCGGCTTTCGCGGGTGTCCTTCTTCAGGGCTACGACTTCACCCGCAATCAATCAGGCGCTTCTGAGCTAAACGATTTGTCTCCAACGGATTTCCCCTCGCCGCCTCCGCCTTGCCCGCCTTCGACTTGCTCGCCGGCCATCGTCAACCAGCAAAGTGCCGCGATCCTGGACCAGCAGTCGGCCGCAATTCTGGATCAAAACGCCAAGTACGCCGCCTTTGGTCACGGCACCATGGTGATGGGCGTCATTCACTTGGTCGCTCCGAAGGCGAATCTGCTGCCGCTTAAAGCTTTTCATTCTGATGGCACAGGTTTCCTCTCCGACATCGTGCGCGCGATCTATCACGCCGTGCAACACAGCGCGAATGTCATCAATATGAGCTTCAACTTCACGATAAATTCTCCGGAGCTTGCCTCGGCACTGAATTACGCCAACCAATCCGCTCTCATTTGCGCCGCGTCCGCGGGGAACGATGGCCAAAAGGTGCTCGTCTATCCCGCCGCGCTCCAAAGTGCGGTGATGGGCGTCGCGTCCACGAACGATTTGGACGCGCGTTCTTCCTTCTCCAATTATGGCAACGCCATCGTCTGGGTTGCCGCTCCGGGCGAAGGCGTCGTCACCACCTACCCGTTCAGCACCTACGCCGCCGGCTGGGGAACATCGTTCAGCGCGCCTTTCGTTTCCGGCGCAACCGCGCTGCTGCTGAATAAGCAAGCGAAGACCAATGAATCTCAAGCCAGCGCCGCAGTGGCACATGCCGTCCCAGTTGGCCCCGACATGGGCAATGGTCGCTTGGACATTGTTCAAGCACTCCAGGCCTTGTCCCCTGCGGACTTCTCTCTGTCCCCTAACCCAATCACCTCAACCATCAACTCCGGACTGTCCGCCACCTACACCCTCACTTTGACCCCAGTTGGCGGATTCAATCAGAGCATCGCGTTGAATTGCAGCGGTTTCCCGGCGGCATCCACCTGCGTTATCACACCTGCCGCGGTCACGCTGAATGGCGCCACGCCCGCGACTGCAACCGTTACAGTGCAAACCACGGCACGCGCAGTCGTGCCGCCCGCGATTCCCGTGCCTGTTGTTCCACTTCTGTGGACGATGGCCTCGCGCCTCGTCTGGATGCTCGCTTGGGTCGCGTGGCTTCTAGTTTGTGCGATCCTTCACTGTCTGGGCCGAACGTCACACCAGCGGCCCGGCCTTGCTCCTCTGGCCGGACTCCTCGCAGTTTCGCTTTGCTCGTACTCTTGTGGAGGCAGCTACAGCAGTGCGCCACCGCCACCTGGGGGCTCCGTAACGCTGTCCGCGCTTACGGTCAACCCGACGAGCGTCAATGGAGGGAGCCCATCTACCGGCACGGTGATACTGAGTGGTCCAGCTCCCAGCGGTGGCACCGTCGTTTCCCTGTCGAGCAGTAATACTTCCGCGGCTACAGTCCCGGCCAGCATGACTGTCGCTGCCGGCGACACCCGCGCAACGGTGCAGGTCACCACTATGGCCGTCGCCAACTCGACGCCAGTAACGATCTCTGCGTCATACGCTGGCGTGACGCAAACCGCTCCGCTTACTGTCACGCCCCAGCCGCCGCCCAGCCCAACCCTCAGCGCGCTTACGGTCAACCCGACGAGCGTCAATGGAGGGAACCCGTCCACCGGCACGGTGATACTGAGTGGTCCAGCTCCCAGCGGCGGCGCCGTCGTTTCCCTGTCGAGCAGTAATACTTCCGCGGCTACAGTCCCGGCCAGCATGACTGTCGCTGCCGGCGACACCCGCGCAACGGTGCAGGTCACCACTATGGCCGTCGCCAACTCGACGCCAGTAACGATCTCTGCGTCATACGCTGGCGTGACGCAAACCGCTCCGCTTACTGTCACGCCCCAGCCGCCGCCCAGCCCAACCCTCAGCGCGCTTACGGTCAACCCGACGAGCGTCAATGGAGGGAACCCGTCCACCGGCACGGTGATACTGAGTGGTCCAGCTCCCAGCGGCGGCGCCGTCGTTTCCCTGTCGAGCAGTAATACTTCCGCGGCTACAGTCCCGGCCAGCATGACTGTCGCTGCCGGCGACACCCGCGCAACGGTGCAGGTCACCACTATGGCCGTCGCCAACTCGACGCCAGTAACGATCTCTGCGTCATACGCTGGCGTGACGCAAACCACTTCGCTTACTGTCACGCCCCAGCCGCCGCCCGGCCCAACCCTCGCCTCGCTCACGCTGAACCCGACCAGCGTCACCGGTGGGTCTCCCTCCACAGGCGCGGTGACGCTAAGCGCGCCGGCCCCCAGTGGTGGTGCCGTCATCTCGCTCTCCAGCAGTAACACATCTGTGGCCACGGTGCCTGCCAGCGTGACCATCCCTGCGGGAGCCACCAGTGCGATCTTCACGGTGACCACTAGCACCGTGGCCACTTCCGCTGCAATCACCGTCTCCGCGTCCTATGCTGGCGTGACCCAAACAGCGTCACTCACCGTAGCATCTGCGCCGCCTCCGGGCACGCCTGCGGGCACTTACACGATCACGATCACGGGAACCTCGGCCAATCTCAGTCACAATACAGCGCTGAGTCTCGTGGTGAACTAGGCGAGCGATCCCATCGCGTTGGTCTTCTAATCTGACCCGGAAGAACTCGCACCATAGCCTCAGGTCACGTCCTTTCTCATCTGGCGTTCCCTTTCCGAGTCCGAGGTGCGTGCGGTCCTCGCGTTAATCAGGCATGTGGATTGCTTCCGTGTGCGCATCACTCAGGCACATTCAAATAGGAAGGCCAAGTCTGGCTTGAAAATTATTGTTCGCGGAGCAGGTTGCCGAGTCGGCGTGCAGGACGCGTCTCACGGGACCGGCGCCGAAAGTGATGCGGTGAGCACCGTAGTAAATGCAACAGCGGCAAGCACAAATGGATCGTGCGCGGAGGCTTGGTAGACGGCGGCGGAGAGTAGTCGGCTCGCCGCCGCGCCCAGCACAATGCCAACCACAGAGCCGCTCCCGAGCAGGATCAGCATACGACCGAGCGCTGCCGAGAGAATCTGCTTCGCCTGCGTCTTGAGGAATGCCGCGTTGGGTCGCGTAAGGCATTGCTGATAGAACACCTATATTTTTCGGGGCCGTTCAGCCCCATTAGAAAAAAGAGATGGTGCGAAGAGTGCATCGCATGCGGGAAAGAAGGTAAAAGATGCCTTGGACTGCTTGGGTACGTTCACAAATCAGATTGCACCAGAGATCACTAAAAAAGATCGCGGTGTATCGTCGAACGCTTAGGCGTGCAGCAATTACCGTAGCTGTCGCTCTGTGCATGGCATCTTTGGCGTGGCCCCAAGTGCAAGGTGTTGCGATCATCCTACTTCTGTTTGTGATGTTTGAGTACATACTACTCACTCAGGGAAACATCGAACTAGTTCGTCGCCAGCTAGAAAGACAAGAAAAGGTCTACGTTAATTTCGACCTGATATGTCGGAACGAGGTCTATGTCCGTATCGCCAACGTCGGTATCTCGAACTTCTTAGTCAGCGCGATCTACGTCCGGACTCAAAATATGGACGAGTTCCACTACACAATGCAGGAAATTGTTGAATCTGGAAAAACAGCAGAATTAAGTTTGCCCCGAGAAATCTACGTCGGACACCCGCTCAGCGTCGATGTAGAGATCTCGATTGAGGTCGTGGGCTTAGATGTTCGTCGCAAAAGCGAGCCGCAATGCTTCAACATCAGCATGGCACAGGATGGCATTCCTGACAGAGTAAAGAAGGGCTTTAGCGGTCTTTGGAGTCTCACATGCCCCAGGTGTAACAACAATTTCGGAGGCCTTTTGGCGTTGTCGTTGCGGGGACTCAAAACATTCGATGACGCACTCATCCGCAAACGAGTAGCCCTGGGGGACTTTCAAGATTCCTGCCCAAATCATGCATCTAAGTGGCTAATGAAGATGGACGAAAGGGTGGAAGACAGGACGTTAAATTTGCGTTCAATGCCGGAATGTTTGCGCTAAAGCGATTCTAAGGTCATCTGTCTGCCCGCGCTTGAAAAGAACCAGAGCTTCGTTTCATTACTGCTGTTGTGTCATGATAATTGTCCTTACGATTGTCGATCGGGAAGAGGCACCAGTCTTGATCATGATCAGTCGCAGAAATGCTTTCACAGTGCTGGGCTGAGGTTCATCCGATTCGCAATCGCCACGGTGCTCATGCCTTGCAACAAGTACTCCAGCACTTCTCGTTCGCGTCGCGTTAACTTGAACTGCTGCGAGATTTGCGACAAAGGAACCAATCCAGACGGGCCTCGTTCCAGCAGGACCGCTATGTTGGCCTGAGAAGGTTCTTTGGCATGCGAATCTACCAGGGAGGTCCGGCAAAAGTAACGCCGCCTGCCCGACCGGAACTCCGTGACGAAAACCGATTCACTCTGAGACGGCCGGGTTATCAAGCTCGACCGAATCTTCTCTGTGAGGAGGAGGTCCGAGCTTGTTAGGTTCTCGATGTTATCTGGATAGCCGAGAATCTGGACCGCTTCGGCGTTGAACAAGACGGGGTGTAGTGAGGAGTCTATCAGAAGGAATCCAGCCGCTGATTTCGGCGGAGACACCGCCTTCCTCGTCGCCGACACATCCGCTTGGGCCGCTGAAATCTTCATCACTCTTAGTTGAGAAAGAGCGTTGCTCACGAGATTCAAGTGGTTAAGCTCGACTTTCGCTCAGCGCTCCAGGGCAGTCTGTCAGATCAGCGATTATTGAGTGGTGCTCTTCCTGAAGTTGCTGGAGTCTTGAGAGAAGGTCAGGGGCTTTGCCATAGGCTAGGATCGCTCTCGTTACGTTGTTAAACGGCGGAGAATCCATAGCAAACTCGCGTCTTCCTATTTGCGCTTTCGCTAAAAATTCCACGATTAGTTCCACAACTTTATCCATAGAACCGCCCTTCAATTTCATCATCATGTGTTGGACCGAGCCTCCTTCTCTAAGACTGCCTACCTCGCCCGCGCAACCACGCCCAGTACTTCGATGAAAAACGACATCGTTCTCCCGGCCATGATTCGGTTAGTTCTTTGACCCGAGCCTTGGCCGCTCGAAGGCCTCGCGTGGCTTCAACCGTCCGGAGTCCAATTTCGCGATTATTCGACCGATGCAGAACGCATTCATGCAAGGGTTCATTGCAGTAGTAGGCGTAGATTCCATTGAGTGTTTATCTCTTATAGTGCTGATCCAGACGCACGATTCGCGCACTCTTCGCATCAGATGAGTGCGTTGTTGCAGTGAAAATATAGGTGCATTCCTGTAATGATTCAGCACTCCATTGCTTTGATGAACTGGCCTTCCTTTTCGGAAGAGAATTCAACAAACCGGTGCATCGTCGCGTGGTCGCTTTTACAATAAAACACATTGGATTCATGATTTTTGACTTTGCCTGAGAGTCATTGGTGGACCACTTCCAATTTGAAGGGCGAGCGCCTTGCGAGTGCCGGCTTGTGCATCCAAGCTCAATCTCGATTCTCCCCTGAAAACCACAATCATCAGAACTGAAATGTGTATTTGAGTGAAGGGATGGTGCCCGGCGGTAACTATTTCTGCTCGTTCAGCCTGTGACCTGCGAATTAGAGTAACTCCCCGATCGCAAATGCGAGAGTTAACCTGATTGCGCTTCTTTCCGAGCCATGTACTTTTCCTGGCATAGCCTGAAGACTTGGAAACTGCGAAGGTGTTTCTCGAACAGTTGGCTGCGCTCTCTCCGGAAGAGCAGAAAGGTGCTTTGTCAAAACACTCGCCAAGTGGTTGCCAAGGAGTAGCCGAGCTGTCGGTGCCTCCGGAGGCCGCGTGTGGATTCACGTGAGTTTATCTTGCAGCAAAAACCTTCGTATTCTAGGAGGTTCTTCTCGAGGGTCGAGACACGGGAGGGCGTTTGGGTCTACTGGGTTGTAAAGGACGCGAGGAGAAATCACGAGTCCGGTATTTGAGCCTGGGTGGTCTGCTTGTCGAGACAGCAAAGCCAACGGCCGTGGGTGCGTCAGTCAACCTTTATTTTCTTGTCCAAGAGGGACAGATAAGGGCTGAGGCCGTTGTGCGGCATGTAAAACGTGGTGGGCTAGGATTGAAATTCTCGGCGATGGCTGATAAAGACCAGAAGCATCTGAAAGTGTTGGTGGCAAGGCTTCGCAAGTAAAATGTGGTCCACAGTTTTAATTGTCGCGTCACCGTAGGTGGATACTTTCGTAGGCCGAAGGCTTATTACCGTTTAGAGTGATATTTGGCGGCAAAATGCCAGGGTTTACCGGATTGCGATTCTTTCGGGGTTCTGTATCCTCAATTTCGAAGGAGAACGGGCCTCCTTGTTTGCTTCCTTTGGCTTTGCAAACCCCTTTAGAAGTGACGGGAGGCCCTCCCGACGCGGTGCGTCGTGGTAAAGGTGTTTGCCGCAAGAACCAATGGCGATAGGCATGGGAACTCCAGAAAACGTCTTGCTCGCGAGAGCGCAATCCGGGAGTGAGGATGCGTTCGCTGAATTGGCTAGGAAACACTCCAGCCAAATCTACAAGTGTTCTTTGCGTATCTTACAAAATCGCGAAGACGCTGAAGACAACCTGCAAAACGTCCTGCTTCAGACTTTCCGCAACATCAACAGTTTTAAGGGCAAATCACAATTTTCAACGTGGTTGGTACGGATCGCTGTAAATGAAGCCTTGATGAAATTGCGTAAGCGCCAACGGGACAAATTCGTGCCGCTTGAAGATGCAAGTCATTTCTGGAGCCCCAGACCGTCGCCAGAAATCCAGGTGATCCGGGCGGAACTGCGAGCGCTTCTGATCAACGAAATTCTGAGGTTATCGCCGGGGCGAAGGAACGAAATTCTCCGGTTCACGATGGGGGAAAAGAGAAATACAAGCACGCAAAAATCAACAAGATTCCGCATAAAGTATCAGCTTCGCAAGCAACTTTCATACCTGTTGAAAGAGGAGAATTCCCCGGCATCGTGTTATTCCGCCAATGCAAATCAACCTGCCTTATGATTCGCTCGGCCTGCTGAATTGCGACCGGCGTAATCTCCGTTTGAAAGTGCTGCGCTCGTCCTCCGTTATTCGCGTGGATCGGAAGGTAGATCGGTATCGGCTTGCGTTCCTGCGGAGCGAGAGCGCGAGGGCTACCGCGGACATCCAGTTTGGCCGTAAAGAACACCACGCGTATCTGGAACTGCCACGAACTGATGACGAGTTCCTGGCTAAGGTCTGTCGTCCTACTCGTCACAACCTCTGCGGCTATCGTCGAAGAAGCGAGCTAGCAGGCAATGAATTGTGCGCTGACCAGCCATTTACAGAGTTCTGCGGCGCCGGGAGATGTTTGCTTCCAAAGACGATTTAGGCGCTACGAAAATCGGAATTTCAGCGATCCCTTGTCATGATTGAGGCCCATGCCCTCTCGGCTACTGGATTGGCTTGCGTCGAAGGGGCGGCGAATGGATCAGTCTCGCCGGTGGTTGGTACAT